>Ga0137333_1000097_pt1 | contig 20800 bp, 22 predicted proteins | sample EasRivERMLT231_2_FD_102286 | JGI IMG/M metagenome (GOLD analysis project Ga0137333, IMG submission 102286) | Soil microbial communities from meander-bound floodplain in the East River, Colorado, USA - East River MetaG ERMLT231_2 | ecosystem: Environmental > Terrestrial > Soil > Floodplain ... | reverse complement strand
GCCCGATGATGTCGGTTTCCACGTCCATACCGCTGAACACGAATCAGACGAACAAGATAGTTTGAAAAAAGCTGGTGTGCGCGTGATCGAACGCCTGCAAAGACGTGGCATCCTCGGACCGAAAACGATCACCGCGCACGGTGTCCATTTTGATGCGCATGAAATCCAAATACTGGCTGAAACTGGCACATGGCTTTCACACCAGCCGCGCTCGAATATGAACAATGGCGTCGGCGTGGCACCCATCGAATTGATGATGGCAGTTGGCATTAAGGTTTGTTTGGGGAACGATGGTTTCTCGAATGCCATGTGGGAAGAATGGAAAGCTGCATATCTGCTTCACAAAGTCCATCACCGTGACCCACGTCACATGGGTGGAAATGATGTGGCACAAATGGCGATCTACAACAACGCCGCGCTTGCCAATGTCTTCTTTCCTTCTGCAACGATGGGGCAATTGATTCCAGGCGCGTTTGCAGATATCATTTTTGTAGACTATCAGCCGAATACGCCATTGACCGCAGGCAACCTGCCGTGGCATATTATCTTTGGTGTACAACAGAGCATGGTCACCACCACGATCGTAGCTGGAAAGGTCTTGATGAAAGACCGTGAACTGCTCACACTGAACGAGAAAGAAATCTCAGCCAAAGCACGCGAAATCGCGCCAAAGGTTTGGGAAAGATATCAAAAAGAAGTTGCCAAGGTGTTATAACTTTTATATTTGTTCAGGGGCTAGTCCCCTGAACAAATATAAAAGTTATTGCAGAGGAGAAATTCATGGAAAAAATGCCGTTATTGATGACTATTGCCGTACTAGGCGGGACAGGCAAGGAAGGCAAAGGTCTTGCCTATCGCTGGGCTAAGGCTGGTTATAAAGTTTTGATCGGTTCACGCTCATCAGAAAGAGCGGTGACGGCCGCATCCGAGATCATGGAATTGCTGGAAGGTTCATCTTCCGTGGTTGGCACGTCGAATCTGGAAGCCACTCAGCTTGCGGAAATTGTAGTGATCTCTGTGCCGTATGCTGCCCACCGCGAGACACTTGAAAGTGTGAAAGATGCGCTCAAAGGTAAATTGTTGATCGATGTCACCGCCCCGCTTGTACCACCCAAAGTAAGCAAAGTTCAGATGCCCCCTGCTGGTTCAGCCGCACAGGAAGCCAGGGAAATTGTTGGTGAAGGCGTGGAAGTAGTTGCCGCATTCCAAAATATTTCTCACGAACTGTTGTTAACCGATGAAGAGGTTGAATGTGATGTACTTGTCACTGGCACAAGTAAGGATGCCCGCACCGAAGCACTCAGACTCGTTGAAGCGGCTGGGCTCACTGGCTGGGATGCCGGTCCCATCGAGAATTCAGTGGTGGTTGAAGGGCTTACCAGCGTACTCATCAATATCAACAAACAATATGGCTCCACACACGCTGGGATCAAGATCACAGGAGCAAGTCAAAAATCGTAAAACGTAAATGCTTTTACGAATTACGTTTCCTATATTATGCACATGCCACTCACTCTAACTCCCTTACAAAATATCCCGCTTATCCGCCGAGACGACAACTTGGCGGATATTCTTGTTAATGCGCTGCAAGAAAATAATATTTCATTACAAGATAACGATATATTTGTCTTTGCGCAAAAGATCATCTCCAAAGCCGAAGGTCGTACTGTCAATCTCGCAACCATCACGCCATCACAACGCGCAGCAGAACTCGCAAAGCAAACTGACAAAGATGCGCGAGTTGTTGAGTTGATTCTACAAGAGAGTAATGAAGTCTTGCGAACGCGCGTCGGTGCGATCATCGTGGAGCACAAGCTGGGCTTCGTGTGCGCCAATGCCGGAATCGATCACTCGAACGTGGCAGGGTTGGGAGATTCAGTGGAAGAGTGGGTCCTGCTGCTTCCGCAGAATCCAGACCGATCGGCAGAAAAGATGCGAGATGAGATCAAATCCAAAACTAGTAAACGAGTCGGCATCCTCATCATTGATTCGCATGGACGTGCCTGGCGCAACGGCACAGTTGGCGTTGCCATCGGAATCGCAGGACTTCCAGGACTTGAAGATCTGCGTGGTCAACCTGATTTATTCGGCTACACATTGCAGGTCACTCAGGTTGGCGTGGCAGATGAACTCGCTGCCGCCGCATCGCTGATGATGGGACAAGCCGCCGAAGGCACGCCGGTTGTTCACGTGCGTGGATTTCCGTATCCATTACGTGATGGCAAACTCAAAGAATTGATCCGCCTGAAAGAACAAGACTTGTTTCGGTAAGACCTGATACTTGAAACATGACACCTGACATAGCCTTCTGGCAAGAAATTGCACAATTGGCAAAGACCAATCCGATCATCATAGACAGACCAAAAGGCAGCGCACATCCACGCTACCCGAAAGTCATCTATCCGCTTGATTATGGCTATCTTGAAAACACAACCGCTGCTGACGGCGGCGGAATTGACGTATGGCTTGGTTCATTGGAAACAAAAATACTAACAGGAATCTTATGCACGTTTGATACACTCAAACGCGTATGGAAATCAAGATCCTGCTCAGCTGCACGAATGACGATCTCCTACTCATCCAAAAATTTCACGGGGAAATGTACACGTTATATATCTCAAACCCTGAGGTCAATCCATGAGTTTTCCCGAAGAATATCAAGACCTGGTCAGCGATGACTCGAAAGCATTGCTCTTTCTTGCCACGCTTATGCCTGATGGCTCGCCACAGGTCACGCCGGTTTGGTTCAGCACTGACGGCGAATACATTCTCATCAACACCAGTGAAGGACGCGTGAAAGATAAGAACATGAAGGCGCGTCCAAAAGTGGCAATGACCATTCAAGACCCGAACAAGACCTACCGTTATCTCGGCATTCGCGGCGAAGTTGTCAGCTACACAACAGAGGGTGCACTGGAGCATATCAAAATGCTTTCGCTCCGTTACGACAACGAATCCTGGGTCGAACGCCCAACTCAAAAGCGGATTATCTTCAAGATCAAGCCGATTCACTTTGACCTCCACAAATAACCTCCACAACTTTCTGCGGACTCGCCGCTCCATCCGCCGCTTCAAACCAGACCCGGTGCCTGATTCGGTTATCGAGAGCATTCTCACCACTGCCACCTTCGCCCCCTCCGCCCATAACCGTCAGCCGTGGAGATTCGCCGTAGTGACGGATTCATCCGTCAAAGAAAATTTAGCCAATGCAATGGCAGTCGAATTCAAACGCGATCTTGAAAAAGACAAACTTCCCCAAGCCGAAATTCAAAAACGGACTACGCGCTCGCGTGAAAGAATTATTTCTGCACCTGTTGTCATCATTCTCAGTGTAGACATGAGTAATATGGACATTTACCCTGACGAAAAAAGAAACACAGCCGAATATTTAATGGCAACCCAATCTGTTGCCAACGCGGGAATGCAAATGCTGCTCGCCGCACACGCCGAAGGATTGGGCGGGGTCTGGATATGTAGTCCATTGTTTGTGCAAGAGACCATTCAAACTGTTTTGGAATTACCAAAAACTTGGGAACCACAAGCTATGTTCTTTGTTGGGTATCCGCAAGATATTCCCGAAGTGAGGGAAAGAAAATCTATTCATGAAATTACAATCCGTTTTTAACATCTGGCGACATAATGTAACCATGCCAGACACTCGCTACCATCGCAATCTTCCTCATATTCACCCAGAAGGCTATCCGTTATTCATCACCTTCCGCCTGGCTGATTCCTTGCCGCTTGAGGTTCTGCAAGAACTTAAGAAACAGCGTGAGAGCGCGTTAAAGCTCTTGAAAAACCAAACATCAGACGAAATTTACAAAATCGAGAAAAAGCATTTTGGTCGTTACGATGAATGGCTCGATCGTTGCGTCTCAGGTCCGCGCTGGCTGGAGGATAAAACCGTTGCAGATATCGTTACAGAAAAGATTCATTCCATGAATGGCAAACACTTTCAATTGATGACTTATTGCATCATGCCAAATCATGTGCATCTGCTCATAGAACCCATCATCGCTGACGACCTTAGGCATCGAGGCGCAACCTCGCAATACCCGGCCACTGATGCATTACGGCTGTTGAAAGGAAGTACTGCGCGCATATGTAATCTAAAACTAAAGCGAAGTGGGCACTTCTGGAATCATGAGAGTTACGATCACTTTGTCCGTGACGAGCAAGAATTGGAACGGATCATCAAATACATTTTGTACAATCCTGTAAAAGCAGAACTGGTGGAGGCTTGGGAGAAATGGCAATTTACTTACATAAACCCGGAATTTGGATCGTGGTAAAGAGCGACATAAATGTCGCGTTACACGGATAAATCTATGAAAATTGTCGCACTTGCGGGCGGGGTCGGTGGTGCAAAGCTGGCACACGGACTCGCTCAAATTCTAAAACCTGAAGAACTCACGATCATCGTCAACACTGGCGATGACTTTGAGCATTACGGCTTAACCATTTGTCCCGATCTGGATACGGTTTGCTATACGCTGGCTGGACTTGCAAATCTAGAGACAGGTTGGGGACGCGTCAATGAATCGTGGAATGTGATGGAGAATACATCTAAGCTGGGCGGACCGGATTGGTTTCGGCTTGGTGATCAAGATCTGGGAACACATCTTGAACGAACGCGGAGATTGAAAGGAGGCGATTCACTGAGTCAGATCACAAAAGATTTTTGCAAGGCATGGGGAGTTGAACATACTGTCCTGCCGATGTCTGATCAACCGGTGAGAACGATCGTTGATACAGACGAAGGCGAATTGGCTTTTCAGGAATATTTTGTACATCGCAGATGCGAGCCAAGAGTCAAAGGTTTCAGATTTGAAGGGGCTGATCGGGCAGAAGCAGTTTCGGAGGCGAAAGAGGCGACCCAGTCTGCGGATGCAGTTGTCGTTTGTCCTTCGAATCCCTGGGTGAGCATCGATCCCATCCTAAGAATTTTTCCAAAAATAGAAAAGCCAGTTTTTGCGGTCTCACCTATCATTGGTGGAGAAACGGTTAAAGGTCCGGCGGCAAAGATGTATAGAGAACTTGGTATTGAGCCATCGGCGTTTGCGGTGGCGAATCATTATCGCGGGCTGGTAACCGGTTTTGTATTGGACACCATTGACGCGCAACTTATTGAAAGTGTAAGGGGTTTGAATATGCAGGTGCATGTAACAAATACCCTCATGAAGGGTCATGAATACAGACGGCAATTAGCAAGTGATGTGTTAAACTTTATTGGAGACACAATATGACGCTTTGGGCAATTGTCCCTGTAAAGCCATTACGACGCGGTAAATCGCGCCTGGCTGGAACCTTAACCGAAGACGAGCGCACCGAGCTCAACCGCGCTCTTTTACAACACACACTGGAAACACTTTCCGAATTGAAGGAAGTGGATGGTGTGTTGGTTGTGAGCCGCGACCCAAATGCACTAACGATTGCCCGCAATCACGGGGCACGTACTGTGCAGGAGGATGGTCAACCAGAATTAAATACCGCATTGAAACGGGCGACCATTGTGGCGCAAGTCTATGCTACTCGCGGGGTTTTAGTATTACCTGCCGACCTGCCTTTGGTCACACGTGAAGATATTCTGACCTTGATCCAGCGGGCTACCGAGCCACCTGTCGTGGTGATCGCACCAGATCGGCACAAAAAAGGCACGAATGCCTTATTGATCTCACCACCCGGTTTGATCGAGTATGATTTCGGCGAGAATTCTTTTCAACGCCATTGTGAATTAGTAAAAAAAGCTGGTGCCAGGCTGGAGATCGTAGACTTGCCTTCGTTGGGTTTGGATCTGGATGTCCCTGAAGATTTTGAGATCATCAAAGGCCTGGAGAGTACGATTTCATTCTGATCACAATATAAGGAGAATGACATGGCTGAACACCCTGAAGGGTACGCGCGCATTGCACTGTATCTACAAGATTCTCATGATTTACGTGACGGGCTGGACTATGTAAAATACGCTGAAGAAAAAGGCTTTGAAGCTGTGTGGCAGGCAGAATCGCGACTCGTGCGCGATGCCATTGTCCCCATGGCGGCGTATGCAGCAGTAACACAGAAGATCAAGGTTGGATCGGGGGTGATCAATAACTGGACTCGTAACATCGGCTTGCTTGCTGCCACCTTATTGACCCTTGATGACCTTGCTCCCAATCGTATCATTTGCGGCATCGGCGCCTGGTGGGATCCTCTAGCCAAGAACGTTGGCATCGACAGAAGAAAACCTCTCCTTGCAATGCGTGAAACAATAGAAGTGCTCCGTCGCTTGCTGAATATGGAACGCGTTACTTTCCACGGAGAGTTCCACCACGTCGATGGCATTGAACTGGATGTGGTCCACGGTCGGCGCGAGCCGCGCAATGTGCCAATCATGATCGGCGCGACCGGTGACCTCATGATGGAGTTGACTGGCGAAATCGCCGATGGAGCCGTCTTGAACTATTGCGTTCCACCGGATTACAACGATAATGCCCTGGAATTACTTGATAAAGGCTTGAAAAAGTCCGGCCGCAAAATGGAAGATTTTGATCGTCCGCAACTAATTGTCTGTTCAGTGGATGAAGACCACGACAAGGCAATTGAGTATACGAAGGAATTGCTCTGCCAATATCTTGCGCAACAACCACATATCGCCAAAGCCTCCCGCGTATCGCAGGATGTGATCAATGAAATCCAGTCCACACTTGGATGGCCTGCCACCAAAGAACAGATCAATAAAGCCAAGCATCTTGTACCCGATGATCTAGTTGATCGGATTACCGCGTCTGGTACACCAGTTGAGGCAAAAGCTAAAGTGGAAGAATACAAGAAGCGCGGATGTACCTGTCCTATTTTGTACCCCGTAGGTGGAAATTTCAAGTTATTGATTGACACGTTTGCTCAAGCATAAACCGTAGCGCGAGATGCATGTCGCATTTCAATTTTCGAGATGAATCTCGCGCTACTTTTCTAAATTTCCCTGCAAATAATCTAAAAGCATCTGTAATGCCGCATCTGCTGCGGACGATTTGTTATCTTGCCGATTCCCTGAAAAGTGGAACTCTTTTGCCCATTCACCTTCATCTGATACTAATCCAACCCAGGTTGTGCCAACTGGCTTTTCGGGAGTCCCCCCACCGGGACCAGTAATCCCACTTACTGAAATCGCAATATCTCCGCCTAATCGGTTTCGCACGCCTTTCGCCATTTGAATAACTGTCGCACGACTAACAGCGCCGTGTGTATTTAGGGTTTCCCAAGGTACATCCAGCAAAGCCACCTTCACATCATATGCATAAGCTACGATGCTTCCAAGAAAATATTCTGAAGAACCTGATACATCTGTGATACGACTACCGATCAATCCACCTGTACATGATTCAGCAGCGACCAACTTATAGCCGCGCTCGCGCAATATGCTTCCAACCAAAATTTCAAGTGAATTACTCACATTAACCTCTAATTACAGTTTTACGAGATTATACACGGTGGGTATTCATTCTCGGTTATAATTTTATTTATGGCTGACTGGACAGGCAGGAAAATCGGCAAAATCCAAATCGCAGACTTGATCGCCCGCGGGGGCATGGCAGAAGTGTATATCGGCGAACACGAGACCATCGGACAGGTCGCAGTAAAGGTGATGCGTGGATTGCTTGAGAAAGATGTGGGACAACTTGCCCGTTTCAAGCGCGAAGCCGAAGTCATTGGCAATCTCAAACATCCGAACATTGTCCACATGGTGGATTACATAGTAGAAGATGAAACTCCCTGCCTCGTTATGGATTACATTGGGGGTCCGTCGCTTGCCGCATACATGAAGGCGCTACATGAACGCAAGCAGCGTATTCCAATCGCTGTTGTAGCGCAGATCCTCAGAGCTGTCGCAAGTGCGCTTGATTATGCTCACAGCAACGGCATTATCCATCGCGATATCAAACCTGCCAATGTATTGCTCCGCTCTCCTTCTCAACCCATCACTCTGGAAACGCCCCTACCCCTGGATGTAGAGCCCATCCTCACCGACTTTGGATTGGTCCGCCTGGTGGATTCAACCATGCACACGACCACCGGTTCAGTCTCAGGGACGCCTACCTACATGAGCCCCGAACAGTCGCGTGGCGAAAAAGTGGATGCCCGCACTGATATCTACTCCCTCGGCATTATGGTCTACGAAATGCTGGCTGGCGCGGTCCCATTTCAGGCGGATACCACCTTTGGCATGTTGATGAAACACATCAACGAACCGCCCCCGCCCATTAAAGGTCTGTCCAGTGACATGAACTTACTCATTGACCGGGCACTGGCAAAAGATCCTTCGATGCGTTACGAAAGCGCCGGGGAACTGGCTAATGAATTCATGGCGCTCTTCAATGGGCAGACCATCTCTCCCGGCACCCTCCATATCGCAGAGATGGCGCGCAAAGCGGCAGAAGCGAGCAGGGCAAAAGCTCAACAAACAGCGGAGCCGCCTTCACGTTTTCGCTGGGTACGGCTCGGTCTTGAGGTCGTGCTGGCACTGGTCCTGCTGTTTATCATCTATCGGTTTGTGGGATCCGCCAATGCGACATTGACAGAGACACCTATTCCCGTTAATCCAGATATCGCCGCAGGCAGAGTGAGGTTTGCTGATTTCAGCGGCGGTGATATATACATGGATAAAATCACGCTTTCATTGAATAATGTTGAATTTCCAGAAGATGGCACACATTATGAAGGCTGGCTGGTTTCAGACGATGGCGAATTCCGAAAAATCGGAGCTGTTATTTTGAATGTGGCTGGCGTTGGTCAGGCTGTATTGATCGACCCGAATCAGCAAAATCTTTTTCAAAACTTCAACCAGGTCATTGTCACCCAGGAAACAGATGGTGTGGAGGTTAATCAACCTGTAGGCAAGGTGGTTTACTCTTCCATCTATCCTCCTGAAGCTTTAATCCCGGCTCGCAACCTGTTCGTCCCCTATGATACTCTGCCTCTCAAAGACCCCTTAATCCAAGGGCTTTGGTATTACAGTGGATCATGGATTTCCATTTCTATTAATGGAGATAAGGATGAAAGTATCGTCGGTTTAAGGCAGGCTTATGAAAATGGAGATCAGGTAACGGTGAGTATCAGGATTGAAGAGATCGTCAATCAAATCGTTGGAAGTCAAAGCGATCAGTTTTTGGATTACAACAACGACGGCAACATTGATAATACCCCAGGTGAGCTACCCTCAGATGGCTATGGCAGTTTTCCCAATGGCGCACAAAATGGCTATATACAGGAAACACTGCTTCAGGCAAAACGGATATCAGATGCAATTGATTCCACGCCAAATATCAGGGACAATAGCGAATATGTACAAATTTGCGTCAAAAATATGGAAGGGCGCTTGCATCTCATCCTTCAATCGGCACTGAAATTGAATGAAACATCTTTTGGTCCAGAGATGGAACTAATCATCACTAATTTGGAGACCCTCAGCAAAGTTCTCATCAAGGGAAATGACACGGACGGAAACGGACTCACTGAAGCGATCTCTGGCGAGTGTGGCGCAGATGGCGCCTACGAATATGCATATCTTATGGCGGATATGCTTCTCTATCCTGGGGAAAATCGGATACCTCCAGACGGTAAATAAAAACTCCCGCATTGTGAACTGACCCCCAAAAAACGTTGTTATCATTTGCGAAGATATATACCAGTGATAGGAGGTCTTATGGATCACGCAAAAACTTCACAGCTCACTGAACGTGAAATCCGCGTTCTTCGATTGGTTGCCCAAGGATTAACTAACAAGGAAATCGCTTGTTCTCTGGATATTAAGGAGAGAACTGTTGAATATCATCTTGGCGAGATTTTTCAAAGGCTAGATGTTTCTTCGCGTACTGCGGCGGCGTTGAAAGCTGAAAAGATAGGCTTGCTCAAAGAATAATAGATACTGTGGAAATCCACAGTAGTAACTCAACAGTCCAAGTTGTAAAATGATGGTATCTAACATAAAGAAAGGAAGGCTTTCATGAACACTAAAATACTGCGCATTTTCATAGTAATGATATTAGCACTAGTACTTACACAACCTGTATACGCACAGCCCGCCGAATCAACCGATCAGAATCAGGTTGTTCAGGGTCCTAGCGGAAAAACCGTCTCTCGTTGCGTGATTTTCCTTGAACCGATTCAACCTGGCGAAACTCAATCCAAGGCTTCTGAGCCTGTTTGCTCGACAGGAAAAATCGACTCGGTTAATGGATACTCTCTCGCTGCGACTTATACCATCGCCAAATTTTACGACTATACTAATTGGAACACTCTCCTCGTTACGTACGTTGGAGCTTCACCTTGTTCCTCCACAGTTAGTTATGGGAGGACATCCCTCCCCAGCAACCTCGATAACAAATTCGCTTCGGGAAGTGGATACTCCTCCTGTAGCCATATCTACGTTTACTCACTTCCCAATTATGGTGGAGCCAGTATCAGCTGTTATAGCTGTGCCACCTTCGACGTTCTGATTGACCTCGTGAGTTCGTGGCGAGTTACCTACAACTAAGAAAGAACCTGTTACAACCCTACTTTCAAGCTACTCAACTGACGAGTCCTGCAAGCACAGACAGTTTGCAGGACTCGTCGTATTTTAGAAAGAAGTTGCTGCCCAACACTGTATGAAACTCTCAAATAAATAAAATCTTCCGTATACACGGAAGATTTTATTTCAAGCAGAAAGCCAAATCTATGGGGCTAGATTTTGATTAATAGAGTTAAATGTTTCACCTACAGCCGCGCCCAATGAAGCCATAACAGTGATCACCACCACAGCACAACAAGCTAACACGAATCCTGGCAAAAGAACCGACCCTAAAGCCTGTCCCCAGCCAAACTTGTTCACACCTTTCACTGCCATCAATTGCAGCACAAAAGCGTAGAGTCCGAGAAGGATGCTCACACCGCTTGCGCAGTACACAACATAGGGGATTACACTAAAAGGCGTAAGGATGGATGAAACCAAGGTAAACGGAACGGTAACAGCTGCCATTGTATAAGCCAATTGGGAGTATGTGCCTATTCCTTTGAACAGCTTTGCGATCCATTGAATGACACCCACACCGATGGCAAAACCAAGCGTTCCAAGTGCACCAGCAACTGGGGAGCTACAGATTGCAATTCCAAGCGTTACGCCAACTCCGCGCTGAGCATTTCCGCCAAACAGATCAGCCAAGCCCGGTACTGCTTCAAAGCCAGCCAATCCGAGAATTGCCTGGAGCACTCCAGAGATTAATGCCGCAATCGTCCCCGCAAGAAAAACCCAGATGAACGCTTGGTTGTTTGACTGTGCGTCAGGGTGTTCTGCCATTTCAGCAAAAGTCTGTTCATTCGGTTTGGTTACCGCTGTCATCCAGGTTGAAAACCAACCTGCAAATCCGGGTGTCCCACTGGGCATTGGAGCATTCAACTGTTCGTTCATAGATTTCTCCTTGAGATTAGTTTTGGTCAATTATGGCACTTTCAAAGCATCAATACAAGAGTTAGAACACGACTGCAATGTAAACGTTACTTAGGCAATACTACATGATCCGTTCACTGGTAGAACACGAGCCTACATGTAATCTCAAAATTTGAGTAAATAAGCAGACAAGCGGTAAAATTGCTCCCTATGGAAATTTCTGAAAAGATACTTGGAATTCTTTCCACCCTCCCATCCAAACCTGGTTGTTACCTTTATCGCAACAACGATGGGACGATCATCTACGTCGGCAAGGCGATCAATCTCAAGAATCGCGTGCGCTCATATTTCCACGCAGATACCAGCCACGATTCAAAGACCCGTCGTCTCGTACGCGATATCATAGACATTGAATGGATCGTTGTCGGCTCGGAGCTTGAGGCACTCATCCTTGAGATGAACCTCATTAAGAAACATCGTCCCAAATATAACATCCGCCTCAAGGACGACAAGCGCTACCCATATATCAAGATCCATTGGGCAGAACCCTTTCCCAAAGTCACCGTCACGCGCCAAATGGATGATGACGGCTCGCGCTATTTTGGTCCTTATACTTCCGCGTGGGCGGTGTATCAGACGCTGGACGTTTTGCGGAAGATCTTTCCCTATTTGACCTGCGACCGCGAGATCACCGGTCTGGACAAACGTGCGTGTCTTTACTTTGACATCAAGCTGTGCATTGCTCCCTGTATTGGTGCCGCGTCCCAAGCCTCATACCGCCAAATGATCACCGACCTGATGGATTTCCTTGGTGGGCGCAGCGAAGGCATTGTGACACGTCTCGAGTCAGAAATGCAAAAAGCATCGGAAGAATTACGTTTTGAAAAAGCCGCTGCCGTGCGAGACCAGCTCAAAGCGGTTCATTCCATCGTCGAAAGACAAAAGATCGTTTTCGCCACTGATTACAAAGACTCGGATGTGCTTGCCATGGCACGCAGTGACGGCGAAGCCTGTGTACAAGTCTTCTTTATTCGCGGCGGCAAATTGATCGGGCGCGAATACTTCATTCTCGAAGGCACCGAGGACGCGGCAGATGCAGAAATCATGGAACAATTCGTTACACAGTTTTACACTGAAGCCGCCACGATCCCGCCACAGGTGATGATGCCGCAGGAGATCGAAGAGGCGAATATTATTGGTCAATGGCTGAGGTCCAAACGTGGTGGTGAGAAAGTGGAATTCCTCGTTCCCAAAGAGGGACAGCCTCACGAGTTGGTTCAGATGGCGGCAGAAAACGCCACAGAGACATTAACTGCGTTACGTGCTCAATGGCAGGCAGATACCCACAAACAGGAACAGTCTCTGGCTGAATTACAGCAAGCCTTGAATTTATCCGCGCCGCCCAACCGCATTGAGTGTTACGATATATCCAATACCCAAGGGACAGCCATCATCGGTGCGATGGTTGTCTTCACACAAGGTGTGCCAGATAAAAAGCTATATCGCAAGTTCAATATTGAAAGTGTCGTCGGCGCACCGGATGATTTTGCCTCGATGGAGGAAATGCTCACGCGTAGATTCCGTCGGTGGCAGGCGGCTGAAGAATCGCTGGACCAGCCTGGGGTGAAGAAAGACGCGTCTTTCTCCTTCCTTCCAGATCTCATCATCATTGATGGCGGCAAGGGTCAATTGGGACGCGCTGTCCAGGTCCTTGAAAAATATGATTTGATGGGCAAGGTTCCAGTGGTAGGCCTGGCAAAACGGGAGGAAGAAATTTTCTTTCCGCATAAATCCACACCTTTGTTGTTGCCGCGCCATTCGCAGGGCTTGTATCTGGTGCAACGCATCCGCGATGAAGCGCACCGCTATGGCATCACCGCGCACCGTAAAAAGCGCCAAAAACTGGGCATGGCTTCACAACTGGATGCGATCCCTGGCATTGGGCCGGCGCGCCGGAAAACCCTCTTGAAACATTTCGGTTCTATGGATAAGATTAGAGCCGCTTCGCTTGAAGAATTAAAATCTGTTGTGCCCGAGGATGCGGCACACTCCATAAAGGCGCATTTGGAATGAGAGAAATTTGGATTGTTGATGATGACGAGGAAATGAGTCGCGCGATCGGGTTGATGTTAAAATTACTTGAATGTGAGGTAGTCACTTTCTTCAATGTTCGTTCTGCTGCACAAAATTTCGCGGCTGGCAAAAAACCAGACCTGATCATATTGGATCTCAATATGCCGGAGATAACGGGTATTGATATGATCGAGTTTCTGCGACGGCGACCCGACACGAAGAATTTACCGATCATCATGCTTTCATCAGAAGCAGCTGACTCCGTTGTGGATAGAGCCCTGAAATTAGGCGCGGACTCATATATTATGAAACCCGTGACGATCGAAGAACTTGAAAAGGCTATGGCAACCGCCTTTTACAAACATCTTATTAAACAGTGAGTTAAAAATGGCAAGCAAAAAATCGAACAACAACAAATCAGGTGACATACAGGCAAAAAGACGCATGCGAGCGATGCAGATCATTTTTGTGATCTTTTCGATCATGCTCGTCCTTTCGATGATTCTCTCGGCATTCATCACCACATAATAAGTATCACGGCGCAGTTTGATATAATCGTGCGACGCGGCGGGAAGGTCGCAGCGTATTTATTATGAGTTGTAGCGCGAGATAATATCTCGTGCTACTGAAGGACTGGTATGCTCGACAAATTAAAAGGCATTGAAGACCGCTACGAACAAATTGGTAACGAACTTCTTGAAGTCGGCGCCAACTATCAACGCGCCGCGGAATTGAACAAGGAACGCGTTGATCTGGAACCTCTGTACCAGAAGACACGCGAATATCGTCAGGCAGTGAAAAGCTTTGGCGAGGCAAAAACAATGTTGGAGACCGAGAAGGATTCGGAACTTGTCGCACTCGCCAAAGCAGATATGGAAGATCTCGCTCCAAAAATTGAAATGCTTGAAAAACAGATCCGGGGTTTGCTGGTTCCCAAAGACCCGCGCGATGACAAGAATGTGTATGTCGAAATCCGCGCAGGCGCAGGTGGTGATGAAGCCGCCATTTTCGCCGCGGACTTGTTCCGAATGTACACGCGTTTCGCTGAAGATAAAAAGTGGAAGACCGAGTTGATGTCAGAAAGTTCGATCGGTATCGGCGGATACAAAGAAGTGATCTTTGAGGTCAAGGGCAAAGGCGCCTACTCCAAGTTGAAATACGAGTCAGGTGTGCATCGCGTACAACGCGGACCCGCCACCGAGGCACAGGGACGTATTCACACATCCACCGCAACGGTCGTTGTACTGGCAGAAGTGGATGATGTAGAAGTAGATATTCCTGAGAGCGATTATGAGATCGAGGTGTATCGCTCGTCCGGTGCTGGTGGACAGAACGTACAAAAGAACTCCACCGCTGTGCGTTTGACGCATAAGCCGACCGGCATGGTCGTGACCTGTCAGGATGAGCGCTCACAATTGCAAAATAAACTACGCGCCTTGAGCATTTTGCGCGCACGCTTGTACGAGATGGAACTTGAAAAACGCCAAGCTGAATTAGAATCGGACCGTCGCTCACAGGTAGGCAGCGGCGACCGTTCGGAGAAGATCCGCACCTATAACTACCCACAGAGCCGTGTCACCGATCACCGGATTGGATATTCAAATTACAACCTGCCCGTGGTGATGGACGGCAAGATCGATGAATTCATCGACGAGCTTTCCACGCGCGAGGAAGCCGATAAGTTAGCCAGCAGCGGTTTCGACGACGAAGAATAATTTTAAAGCTTTCACCACAAAGGACACTAAGATCACGAAGGAAAAACCAAAAAACTTTGTGCACTTCGTGTCCTTCGTGTTTAATTGTTTTAAATGGAGATCATCATGAACGATAATCCCGCCTTCGGCGCAGGCTTGCAACCTTTTATGGGCATCCCCTCCTTTATGCGCCTTCCGGTCTCACGCGAATTGAAGGATATTGATGTCGCCATCATGGGCGTACCGTTTGATAGCGGCACATCCTACCGCACAGGCACACGTTTTGGTCCACGCAAGATTCGCGAAACCTCGTTGATGATCTGGGGACATAACTCCACTTTGAACGTCACACCGCTCAAGAAACTCAAGGTCGTGGACTATGGCGACGTCTCAGTGATTCCCACCTCCATCGAACACACCATGACCGCCATCACGAAAACAGCCAGCGGAATTATCGAAACCGGTACGACCCTCATCACGCTGGGCGGCGACCATTCCATTGCGCTTCCACTATTACGCGCTCACGCCAAAAAACACGGACCTGTTTCGCTCGTCCACATTGACGCGCATATTGACACTTGGGAATCAGAATTCGAGTCTGTACCTTACAGTCATGGAACACCATTTCGGCATGCACTCAACGAAGGTTTGATCCGTAAAGGCGAATATGTGCAGATCGGGATACGTGGTCCGTTGAGTGGCGCGAATGATTACGCGGATGCTGCAGCACTTGGCGCGCGCACTATCACGATCCATGAGGTGCTGGAAAAAGGTGTATCTGAAATTCTCAAGGAAGTTCACCAGCGTATGACGGGACCAACTTATGTGACGATTGATATTGATTCTGCTGATCCAGCTTTCGCACCCGGCACTGGCACACCTGAGGTTGGAGGGTTGACCAGTTATCAATTGCTGCAACTCGTGCGTGGCTTGCATGGATTAAACCTTATCGGTTTTGATCTTGTCGAAGTCTCGCCGCCCTACGATCACGGCGACATCACTGCCATCCTCGCCTCGAACATCGTGTTCGAATATTTGTCGCTGCTAGCGATCAAGAACGGATAAGATGCACTCGCTTCATTCGGACATCACGACTCGTCTCGCTTCGATCAGCGACACCCCCGACCTGGACGCTTCGGTCCTTATTGCACATGTCATCAATAAGCCACGCACCTGGGTCATGGCTCACCCTGAACTGACACTCACAACCGAACAACAAACCCAACTTGATGAATCGCTCACACGTTTGGAAAAGAACGAGCCTTTTCCTTATGTGCTGGGTCATTGGGAATTCTTCGGTTTGGATTTTGATATCACGCCTGATGTTTTAATCCCACGCCCCGAAACAGAATTGCTCGTTGAAAAAGCCATCGTCTGGCTGCAAGAATCAAAAGTTAGAAGAACGGTCGCGGATATTGGCACAGGCTCGGGAGCCATTGCAGTTTCGCTGGCTGTCAACGTGCCTGACGCAGATATTCTTGCAACAGATATTTCCCCACAAGCCTTACAAGTAGCAAAACGCAATGCAGAAAGATTGGGCGTGAGTAATAAAATCGAGTTTGTTGAATGTGATCTACTTCCTATTAAAGACATATTCATAAATCGTCATCTCCCATTTGACCTAATTTGCGCGAACCTGCCTTACATCCCCACCCAAACTCTCAGCCAGCTTCCCGTCTTCGGACGCGAACCCACTGTCGCTTTGGATGGCGGCGCAGATGGTCTCAAATTATTTCGCAGGCTGCTAAACATCGCCCCCGATTGGCTCGCGCCCAACGCACTCATCCTGCTTGAGATCGAAGCTACGCTCGGCATTCAGGTTCTTAATCTCGCCTATGATATGTTCGATCAAGCCGAGATCCATTTGCATCAAGACCTGACTGGGCGCGACCGCCTGCTGGAGATTCGTTTATGACACTTCTACTCCCAGCCAATCCAGAATCAATTCAATCCGCTTTAAAAATTTTACGCAATGGCGGACTGGTCGCATTTCCAACGGACACAGTGTATGGCGTTGGCGCGTTGGCATTTGATGGCAAGGCGGTCGAATCAATTTACAGGGCAAAGAATCGCCCCATTGAAAAAGCGATTCCGATTTTGATTGCGGATGCGGCGGATATGGAAAAAGTGGGTACGAACATTCCTGATATTACCTACCAACTCGCCGCCCGCTTCTGGCCCGGACCTTTGACCTGTGTCATCCCTAAGCAGCCGACTCTCCCCGAAGCCGTTTCTGCCACTGAGACTGTTGGTGTGCGCGTCCCTGACCACGAGGTCGCGCGTACCCTGCTCCGCGCGGCGGGACCGATGGCAGTCACTTCTGCCAATATCTCTGGTCAACCCAGCCCGTCGACAGCACAGGAAGTGTTCGCGCAACTGGGCGGAAGAATCGATTTGGTCATCGACGGCGGCACAACTCCGGGTGGAGTTCCATCAACTTTGGTAGATTGCACGGGAGCAGAACTCAAAATCCTGCGTGAAGGACCGCTTACTTTGGAAGAGATCAATCGAAAACTCTCATCCCCTATTTAATCTTTATTCAGGTTACCTTTAACTCGGAGAATATAATGAATATTGCATTCTCCTAAACAAACCGTCTGCGACTTGGGCAAGTCAAAGGCGGTTTGGGTTTTAAGGGGGAAGGTATACAGGTAAAAGTGTAAACAGGTACACAAGGTTTGGCAACCCATGTGTACCTGTTTACTTGTCCACTTATTTACTTACGACAACGGCCACGTCGGCTGGACATCCATGTCCAACTTGGAGACGTGCCCCATGGCATAGCGATAATAGCCCGCGGCGGCGATCATGGCGGCATTATCGGTACACAATGAAAATGCGGGAATATTCACTTTGAATTCAGTTTGTGACTGAAATATGTTTCGCAACGCACGGTTGGCAGAGACTCCACCCGCGACCAGGATTTCTTTGGCGCCAAAATCGCGTGCGGCTTTGATGGTTTTGGTGAACAAGATATCCACAGCGGTTGCCTGGAATGACGCCGCCATATCTTCCACGGGGAGTGTATTACTTTTCTTTTTCAGGTTATTGACTTCATACAACACGGCAGTCTTGAGTCCACTGAATGAAAAATCGTAGGGATTATCCAAGCGCGCACGCGTGAACTTGAAACGATGGGGGTCGCCGGTCTCCGCCGCCTTTTGAATAGCTGGTCCGCCTGGGAATGGGAGCCCGAGCAGACGACCCACTTTATCGAAAGCCTCACCAGCCGCATCGTCCAGTGTGGAGCCGAGGCGCTTGTACGTCAAATGATCGGTCATGAGATTCAGTTCAGTGTGTCCGCCAGAGACGAGCAGTGCCATCAAGGGAAATTGCGGCTCGGCGGGAATCGAATCGCCTGCGTTGTAAATCCATGAAGAGTAAATATGTCCTTCGAGATGGTTGACGCCTACCAACGGTAAGCCAGTACCAAGCGCGAGTCCTTTTGCCATGTTCATTCCTACGACCAGTGACCCAGCCAAACCAGGACCACGTGTGACAGCCAGCGCGTCAATATCTTTCAACGTGAGATTCGAGGCAACCAACGTTTGCTCAACAACGGGAATGATACTCAAAACATGTTGGCGCGAAGCAACTTCAGGGAAGACACCGCCATAACGGGCGTGGAGTTCCATTTGTGAGGCAACCGTAGACGAAAGCAGCGCGCGTCCATTTTCGAGAATGGCACACGCAGTTTCATCACAGGATGATTCGATGGCAAGGATACGGGCGGGAGAGAGGATGGTCATAGTTTCTTTTTACCACGAAGGGCACAACACTTGCACCGCACGCAAGTGCAGGTGAGGTCACTAAGGTTGGACAATTGATGAGCGAATAGCTCTCTCATAGATTTTCCTTTGTGCACTTCGTGTCCTTTGTGGTTAGATCATTAAAGGTGTCGTAAAAACGATTCAGGGTTGTTCAAAAACTCTTTCGTAAGATTGACATGCTCAAGTTCGCCATATTGTACCTGCTGAATTTGTCCATCGCGAAAATTCAAAATGGTCGCCTCGGGGAATGCCAGAATGATCGGTGAATGGGTTGCAATAATGAACTGGGCGTTCTCCTGTACCATTTGCTTGAGCGCGGCTATAAAAGTCAACTGGCGATTCGGTGAAAGCGCAGCTTCGGGCTCATCTAAAAGATAAAGACCATCCGGCACAAAACGGGACTGGAACAAAGTGAGAAACGATTCGCCGTGTGAATAGTTATCGAGGTCTTTACTGTACCGATTTTGGATCGCAGCTAATTCATTTCTGTAAGGCAAACGCGCCAAATCTGCGGCGTAGTTGGAACGACCTTTGTATTCCTGGTCAACCTTGCCGAGGTCTTGTTCCAATTCCTCGCGCGTTGTTCGCATGGACTTGGCATAACCGAAGAAATCTTCAGCGCGCAGGAAGAAGCCTTTGCGCGTACGCTTCGTCCATGCCAGGCGGAAATATTGCGCAAGCTTGCGAACAGGCGCAAGCGTCTTATCTGTCTTTACACTCTCACTGCCAACCGTAATCGATTCAACTGCACAGGCAATCGCTTCCATGACGGTTGATTTGCCAGAGCCATTCTCACCTACAAAGAAAGTAACTGGCGAGGTGAAATGAATCTCGCGCAAAGACCGGATAATTTCCAAATCAAACGGAAATGTGTCTTTATCGTGTGTGCTAAATTCACGAACTGTGAGGGACTTGAGGTGAAGCATCGAAATATTAGACCATAGACATCAGACCGGAGACCATGGTCAACCGCCCATCGTCCGTAGTCATCATTTCTTCCACTTCTTCATCGGGAGGACAAAATCATACGGGTATTCAGCAAGTTTTTCGATCTGTCCATCCGGGCGGACCCACAGCGTATCTTCAATGCGGAAGCCCATCCCTTTTTCAGGATAATACAGTCCCGGCTCGGAGGTGATGACCACACCAGGCGCGAGACGTTGGTCATCTCCGGCAGTCAAGGCGCTACCCGGACGTTCATGGATATTGAGCCCCACGCCATGACCCAAACTATGGACGTAACCCTCGATAGGCGCTTTCGTGTTGAGCGGAGTCTGGTGTCCTTTTGATTCGTAGTATTCACATACCATGCGCTGATAATCCTTGAATGGCGCGTTCAGATCAAAATTCTCCATCACCTTGTTGTAAATTTCATACACTTGATCGTATAGCTCCTGTGCTTCGGGCGTAGCGTAACCCAAACTCCAGGTACGGGTAAAATCGTAATAATAGCCGCCACCTTTTTCAGCAGGATAAATATCGAATACGATCGTTTGACCCAACCGCATCAAATCTTCAGGCGTACCGCCGGAATGAGGAACGCCTGCATCACGTCCCTGTGCGAAGATAAAACCAGATGGCAATTCCGCGCCGCGTTCTGCCACCCACAGACGAATCTTTGAATGGACATCGCCCACGGTCAACGGCGTGCCATCTGCTTTCAACAACACTTCATCGTCACGCACCTCACAATCCGTGAGGAACTCCCGCACTTGCGCCACCACCTCTGTGGTGATCTTCCCCATCTTGCGAATGCGCGCCACTTCGGTTTCGTCCTTGGTTTCCATAGCGCGTAGAAAGACCGTATCGCCTGTTGGCTCACCGATAAATTCGATTTCAAGCATGAGCTTTTGTAAATG
>Ga0137333_1000096_pt1 | contig 20823 bp, 14 predicted proteins | sample EasRivERMLT231_2_FD_102286 | JGI IMG/M metagenome (GOLD analysis project Ga0137333, IMG submission 102286) | Soil microbial communities from meander-bound floodplain in the East River, Colorado, USA - East River MetaG ERMLT231_2 | ecosystem: Environmental > Terrestrial > Soil > Floodplain ... | reverse complement strand
TTTGATTTTGATTGCTCAAGTATGCCAGGAAGCCTGGATACAATGGCAGGATACAGGGACTGGTGGTGGTCAAAAACCCAAGTAGCAACGATGCAATGGCGTGATTATCCATTATTGTGCCAGGTAAGGCTCGACGGCCTTCTGGAGAGTCTCGGCATCCTTTAAGCCATATTCCAAATGATGAACATTACCTTCCCGGTCAATGATCAGCATGGGAGAGAGTGGTGGATTTAAATATTGGGCAGTGTACAAATTGCCCAAGGCTCTAGCCACTTCAAGCGGTGCGATGGCAAAGTGCCATTCAAAACCATAGCCATAGGCATATTCTTTTAACGAGGCACTGTCTTCGTTGATGTCAACATCCAGAGTGACCGAGATTAAGTCATCTGGATTTCCAAGCGATGCATGCAGTTTTCTCACCTCGTTCGCCTGAACAATACAATTTGGACACCAGATTGCCATGGTCTCAAGCAGAACGACCTTCCCCGCATAATCGTTCATGGTGAATGTTTCTCCGGTTTGGGCATCTATTAATTCCATACCGAACCATTCTGGGGTTGCCGTCGCAACAGGCAGAGACGTAGTGGTTACTTGTGAAGGCACACAGGCTGCCATCAAAGCCAAACTGATAAATAATAACGTAAAGCGAACAAGCTTCATGAACATTCTGTCAATTACTTTTCGCTTATGTCAAGCACATAATTCACATAGGTTCGGGGTTTGTTTGATTCCACACTAAGCAAAATATAAAATCCTTGGACGTCCTGTGGAACCGCAACTTCGGTTGTCCATTGCGCGTTTTCGTTGGGAGGCGTGAGAGGGATTGCCACAATATCCAGCGATTCATAAAAGCCATAGAGAACGCCATCGGTGCCAATGACGGGTGGGGTGCCAATATGCGTTTTTAATGGAAATTTGGTGGGATTAAAATTCTGCCAGGTGAACCGAAAGCCTGTATCTGTGCGTTGAGCATCAACCAGGGTAATAACGTTATCACTGAGACCGGTGATGCTCACATCTGCCCCTTGAATCAAACCGTCCACTGGTGCGGCAATCGGATATGTCAGATCAGTAACCACCTCATCCAGATTTAATTCCAACCGGCCTTCGATCTTATTTGCCTCGGGCTCATAATCATCCAAAATGCCGCCAAAGCTGACATAATCAATTGAAAGTTTGGAACCCGCCGAAGCGCTTGCGCCTTTGCATTCCACATAAAGAGCTTGCAGCTCGGGTGTTGCTTTTGAACCGGCTGTGTAGGCACGCATTTGAAAACCCGGTGCCAGGCGATGACCACCTGTGCCAATATAAACGGTCTCGCAATTTGTGGTCTTGCCATCGCTGGTAGTCAAGATGGCTGGTTGGTCCGTCACAGCGCGCATCGTACTCCAATCGCCGGTGTCGTTGCGGATCGTGATATCAACGTGCAGATCTACCGCGTCAGACTGGCCAACGTTTGTCACAACGGCACTCCAGATCTTCGACTCAGAACCTTCCACGACTTCGGGAGCTTCCAAACCTTCTGGCAATACAATGTATGCACATGCAAAACTGAAGAACACAGAGGCCAGAAGGACTGGAACAAGAATCTTTCTAACGGTCATCTTTCCTTCTCCTTTATGAGAAATTCCACGAGTGATCCCGGCAAACTACGGAGCAGGATTAATTTCTGGCAGTAGAGACCTGATAACTGCCAACGTCAGGGTGTACCCAGCTGGCATACTTGCTGTACCATCCACCTGTGATACTGTCTTTTCCTGGCCTTGATAAGAAATACTGACATAATGTGCAAAGCATTGCCTGCACGGTGTTAGATACCTGCCGTAAATGGCATCTGTGAACCATTGGTATTCGTCGCTGATCTGGACGAGCGCCTGCTCCACCTCAACGGGATCCACCTTTTGCTCCACGCTGTTGACGCCATCATTACCAGTCACGCGCCCATCCGGATAGATCGCAAATAACTCATCCACACATTGAGGCCCAGCCGTTCGGTTATAAACGATTGCCGCACCCTCTGTAATCAGGCGCGCGACCTCCGCCTCGCGAAACGGTTTGATTTCACAGGATGCATTTGCAGTCGTTTCAGTTTGAGAGGCTGATCCAAATCTGGAGAAGAAAACAATTCCAATCAGTGCCAGCGCAGCCATTCCAAACGCGATGATTCTTTGTCTGTAGCGCACAGGACTTAATGCATGTGTGACTTGACGACCCTCTTTTCGGTTAGCCAGGATAGTCTGAACACCGATAAAAACGAGGGTAAGTACGCCAATTACAATTTTTGTCCACCAGGAGCTTAGTGTTCCAATAAACTGGATCAGTGCCTGGGTAACCGCCAGAACTAATACGCCAAAAAATGTCCCGAAGACATAGCCCGCGCCGCCAGTTAACATCGTACCACCCATCACGACCGAAGCGATTACATCCAATTCAAAGCCTGAGGCATATAAGCCATGTCCGGATGCCACAAAGAGACTGAATGAAAGGCCAGCCAGTGCTGAACAAAACCCGTTGAATGTGTACACAAACATTTTCGTTCGTTCCACGGGTAGTCCCATCAAACGCGCAGATTGTTCGTTCCTGCCTTCATTACCGCCAATGGCATATATGGTACGGCCAAGACGCGTATAGTGGGCAACATAAATTACGATGATCAATAAGGCAAAAGCAACCACTACCGGGATGGAAATATAAGGCGCTGGATTTCCTTGTTTGATGGCAAGTTCTGTCAAACCTGGGATCAGGATCTTTGTTTTTCCAAGAATTTGAAAAATGCGATCATCAATAGCGACCACGTTATCGCTGATAAAAAAACACATCCCACGCGCAAACCACATGCCTGCCAGTGTGGCAATAAATGGCTGTACTTTCAAGTAAACAATAAAACTTCCCATAATGGTCCCAAGCGTCATGCCCATGGCCAGTACGAGCAGGATGACCCCCCAGGGATTCCAACCTTCCCGAAGCAAGACAGCGGAGGTGACAGTTGTCAACGCCACCACACCGCTCACTGAAAGGTCAATGCCGCCTGTTAGAATGACAAGCGTCATCCCAATCCCGCTAATTAAAAGAAAGGAACTATTTCGGAACAAGTTAAAAAACACTTGTGGGTTTCGCATGCCAACGAAAAAGTACGCCCCAATCCCATACGCAGCTAAAGCCAGAAAGGCTGTGGCCAGCACTGGAATGTAATTACGATTTTTTGAAAAAAAGTTGCCGATGGGTCGCAACATGGTTACACCTCTTTTTTCCGCGTGCTGATCCTTTGGACAAAGTTCCTGACTTGTTCCGAAAATAAAAGGATCACAAAGATGACAACCACGGCTTTGATTGCCTGGAGAGCAAAGGCCGGCACACCGATCGCATACATCGATTGGGTGATCGCCTGCATAACCAACGCACCGATCATGCTGGCTAACAGGGAGAAACGTCCACCAGACATGGCTGTTCCACCGATTACAACGGCCAGGATGGCATCCAGTTCGGTGGTCAGCCCAATATTACTGGCGTCTGAGGTCCTGACATTTGAACTGGCGACCAGCCCGGCGATTCCTGCGCAGAAACCGCAGAATGTGTAAACCAGCAGTTTGATCTTCTTTTCATCGATGCCGCTGAAATAACTGGACCGAAAATTGATGCCCACCGATTCAATGAACATGCCGATGGCAGTTTTTCGCGTTAGAAACCAGGTAAGGATAAATAGAAAGGCCACGATATACAGGGAAAAAGGCAATATGATCCATCCCTGTCCGATGAAAGCATAAGGCTTGTAAGTGATCTGAACACGCAGCCCGTTCGTAATTAGCTGTGCAATGCCTCGCCCTGAGATCATCAGAATCAGCGTTGCGACCATCGGTTGGATGCGCATGTAGGCTACCAAGACACCGTTCCAAGCCCCACAGAGTATGGAGATAAGAAGCGCGGAAACGATCACCACCCAAAGCGGTTGAAATGTATAGGTTGGGTCGGTGACAAAAAAGACTTCATTCCGCAATGCGGATGGGTTCATCAATATTCCAGCGACCGAAGCGGCGATCGCCATGGTGGCGCCCACCGAAAGATCCACACCACCGGTTGCGATGACAAGGGTCATGCCGATGGCAAGCAGCATCACGGTTGAGCCGTTGCGGAAGATATCGATCAGGCTGCCGTGTAAGTTGCCCCCTCGATTCTCAATCGAGAAAAAGCCGGGGATGAAAATAAAGTCAAAGAGCAGGATGAGCGATAGGGCAACCAAAGGGAAGAAGAGTCTGCTCTGTGTAATGCTGCGCCATGTAAAGGATCGTTGCGTAGACTTTCTCATGCTTCACTCCCTGCAAAGGCATGGATGATCGTATTCTCATCCACTTCGCCAGAATATTCAGCCACCTTTTCACGTTCGCGCAGAACAACGATGCGATGACTCGTGCGCAGAACTTCCTCCAGTTCAGAGGAAATGAATATGCAAGCCTTGCCTTCTTCTGCCAGTGACAGTACAAGTTTTTGGATCTCAGCCTTGGTGCCCACATCAATGCCGCGCGTGGGTTCGTCGAGGATGAGTATTTGCGGGTTGATCGCCAGCCACCGGGCGAGGATCACTTTTTGTTGATTACCGCCGCTCAAGTTTTTCACAGGCTGATCTGCTGATGGGGTGGCGATATTCAGCAATTTGATATATTTCTCGGCATATTCATATTGTTCCGGCAGACTCAGATATTTGAACCAGCCCATGTTGGCTTGCATGGCAAGAACGATATTTTCCCGAACGGTCAGATCATCCACGATGCCTGCGGCTTTGCGATCCTCCGGGCAGAGGGCGACACCCCGTTTAATGGATCCGAGCGGAGAATAGTCGAGGACTAAGGAACCGTTCATCGAGATGGACCCGCTGTCGGCTTTGTCAGAGCCGAATAAAATGCTGGCCATTTCTGTGCGTCCTGAACCGAGAAGTCCTGCGAGCCCCACCACTTCTCCGACATGTAAATCCAGATCAAAAGGTTGAATCGCCCCAGTCAGTCCGTATCCCCGGGCTTGTAATAATGCCTCTTGCCTAATATGTTTGCTACTTTCTAATTTGGTCTTTGACATTTCATCGAATTCGGCCAGGTTTCGACCGATCATTTTTGAGATCAAACTAACGCGTGTGATGGCAGAGGTCTCATATGTCCCGACCAGTTTTCCATTTCGCAGGACAGTGATCCTGTCTGAAACGTCGTAAACTTGACCGAGGAAGTGGGTGATGAAAATGATGCCCACGCCTTCGTTTTTGAGCTTTCTCATCACCTTGAAGAGCTGTTCGGTTTCGTTAACATCCAAACTGGATGTCGGTTCGTCGAGAATAAGAATTTTTGCAGATTCAATATAAAGTGCGCGTGTGATTGCCACCATTTGTTGAATTGCGACTGTGTATGACCCCAAAGGTTTGGTGACATCAATATCGACCCCTAATAAATCATGAAGAGCGGCGCTGGCAAGTTTATTCATCTTCGCCCAATCGATGCGTCCCAGTTTGTAGGGCTCACGACCGAGGAGAATATTCTCGGCAACACTTAGATTGATACAAAGATTGACTTCCTGATAAACAGTACTGATACCTAAAGACTGCGCATGTTGCGGCGATTTCGCCTGGATCTCTTTTCCATCCAAAGTGATCTTGCCTGAGTCGGGTTTATCCACACCGGTCAATATTTTCATCAACGTGGATTTCCCAGCTCCATTTTCCCCGACCAAACACAGGATCTCGCCTTTTTTGAGTGTCAAGCTGACGTCGTCCAGTGCCTGTACACCGGGGAAGGCTTTGTTGATACCTTCCATTGCCAGTATGATCTGATCTGATTCGGACATACGCGCCTGCCTTGATGAATAAATATGGTTAGGATTGGGAAGCGATAAGCTCATCGCTTCCCAATCCAATCTATAAGGAGACTGACTATCACGATTGTGAAGTCAGAATGTCCACCGAATCTTAATACTTGCGGCCAGCGGCAATTTCGGCCAAATTCGGGTCGTCAGAGTAGAATACACCTTCAATCGAAGGGATCCATTTCGGGAGCGATTCGCCGTTCAAGGCTGCGAGAGCGGCTTCATAAACTTGTGGGGCAATCAACGGATTACATTCCACGGTCACGTTCAAGGTACCGTCGAGCATGGCCTGGAAAGCGCCAGCGGTGGCATCCACAGAGATGATCTTAACATCAACCGCGGGAACGAGCCCGGCTTCTTTCAGCGCTTCAATCGCGCCGAATGCCATTTCATCATTCTGACCGAAGATTCCCTGAACATCCTTGCTTTCTTTGAGCCAGGCTTCAGTAACTTGCTTGCCTTCCACGATACTCCAGTTGCCGGTCTGGCTATTGGTTACGACGATGCCACATGCTTCAGCGGTCTCACGGAAACCCTTACCGCGGTCAATGGCGGGTGAGGAACCAACGTTGCCAACCAATTCCCAGACGTTCTTTGAGGCACTGCCCTCGAGCAGTTTGCACATTTCGGTTCCAGCCTTGCGACCTTCTTCAACGAAATCGGCACCGACAAAGGTCACATATAGATCTTCGTTCCCATCAATACGGCGATCTGAAAGGATAACCGGCTTGCCAGCCTCTTTAGCATCCTTTAAGACCTGTTCCCAACCAGCTGCTTCAAGCGGGGAGATGGCAATTACATCGACTTCAGGATCTTCAATGAATTGTTGGAAGCCGGCAACCTGCTTCGCCAGATCATTCTGTGAATCATAGAATTTGAGGTTGATGCCCAATTGTTCAGCAGATTCCTTAAAGGAAGCAGTATTGGCTGCGCGCCAGCCACCCTCAGAACCAGTCTGAAGGAAGCCAATGGTCATATCCGCGTAGGTCCATACTTTAGCGGGAGCTTCAGTTGCAGCAGGAGCTTGTGTGGCAGCCGGAGCTGGAGAACCACAAGCAGTAAGTACGAAACTAGACATCATCAAAACAGCCAGAAGGTTATACAATTTCCTAGACATGATCTTCTCCTTGATTAGTAGATGGTAGGGTAATGTGTGGCGTTATAATTATGGATAGGCAGACTGGCCATCAATCATGATGACAGTCTCGCTTGGGAGCGTACATCTCAGACGCCAATCTAGCGGTGTACGCTTCCTTCTTACATAAAACTTTCTGCTCTCACTTCACCTCCTTTTCTTTTCAAAATTCTGGTTGCCAGAGATACGAATACTGGATGAGGCGGAAATTAAATCATCTTCAGGTAGAATTGAGTTGTATTCCCTATCAATTCCAAGAGAATGTTATCGATAACAGCATACTGCTTTACAACTTGAAAATCCATGATTTCTTTTCGGAAAGAAGTTAACTTTTCCACGATTTAAGTGGATTTTTAAAAAAACTCCCTTCTGCAGAAGGGAGTTTTTTTAAAAGAGTTAACTTTCTTTCGACACCAACCTCTTTCAATCAATACGTGCGGTTCGGCAAAACTTTAAGGGCATCCTCAGGAAAAAAAATGCTCTCAATGGACGGCACCCACTTGGGAATCGTTTCGCCATTGACCACCTGCAACGCCAGCTTAAAGAACTGTGGACCCAACAGCGGATTACATTCCACCGTTGCATTTAATTTACCAGCGATCATCGCTTCGAACGCCCCTCGGGCTGCATCTACAGAAACGATCTTGATATCCACTCCAGGCTTGAGCCCATACTCCTCAATTGCCTGGATCGCCCCGAGCGCCATATCGTCATTATGAGCATAAAGCGCCGTGATCGTATTGCCATGCGTTTGCAGGAATTCAGCCATCACCTCCCTGCCTCGGGCAAGTGTAAAATCGCCAGATTTCGTAGCAAGGATTTGCATTCCAGGGAAATCTTTTAGGACTTCTCGAAAACCTATATACCGGTCATTGGCAGGCGCAGAATCAATTGTACCTGCCAACTCAACAATACTTGCCTGACCATTCACCAGCTTTGCCATCACGCGTGCGGCATTGCGCCCTTCTTCAAGAAAATCGGAACCCAAGTAAGAGACATATAAATCTTCTGGTACAGCCGCGCGCCGATCCACAAGGATGATAGGAATGCCGGAATCTTTGGCTTCCTGAAAAACCTCATCCCAACCGGTTTCGACAATCGGTGAGATCCCAATGATATCCACTTTCTGAATGATGAACTTGCGGACTGCCTCGATCTGGTTTTCCTGTTTTTGCTGGGCATCCATGAATCTCAGTTCCACACCCAACTCTTCCGCCGTTTCTTTGATGGAAATGGTATTCGCCGCGCGCCATTCACTCTCAGCCCCTATCTGGGAATATCCAACGATCAGGTCTGCGTACGTTTTCTTGGCACCGGACTCCGGGTCAAACTGTCCGGTGGCTGTCAAGCTGGGGCGTTGTGTACAGCTTACAGGTCCAAGCACAGCAGCGCAGATGACGAGTAAAAACAAAATGCGTGAAATTTTCATCAGTTTGATTCCTTAGTCCTGACCATTCTCAACAATCGCATGTTGGGGCGCCATTTCCATTTTGGCTGGAATCACCAGCGAGACACGCGTACCTGTGCTATATTCGCTTTGAATGGAAAGCCCATAAGGTTCTCCATAATATAGCCGAATGCGTTTGTTGACATTGCCGATCCCGAAGCCGCTTTCAAGCTTGATGTCACCCGATTCATCTTCCAACTCGGCACGCAGTTGGGTCACTTTCTCGGGCGTGAAGCCGATGCCATTATCTTCCACTTCAAGCAACACTTCATCCCGGTCCTTGCGTCTGGCGCGTACAAAGATCGTACCGCCCCCTCGTTTGTTCTTGATGCCGTGATAAAGAGCGTTTTCGACCAGTGGCTGGAGGATCAATTTTAGAATGGTATTCTCTGACACGTTTTCATCCACCTCGATCTTGAAATCGAGGATGTCGCGATAGCGCATCTTTTGGATGGTCAGGTAACTTTTTATGCGTTCCACCTCTTCGCCGATTGTGATCCAGTCTGCGCCTTTGCTCAAACTGATGCGAAAGAAGTTGGAAAGAGCACTGACAATCTTCACCACCTGGTCTGTCTTCTTGGATTCCGCCATCCAGATGATTGTGTCGAGGGTGTTATAAAGAAAGTGGGGATTGATCTGAGCCTGGAGGGCACGTAGCTCAGCCCGCTTGAGATTCTCCTGTTCTTTGATCTTGGAATTCAATAATTCTTTGATCTTGCCGATCATGATGTTGAAACTCATCCCCAATTCGGCGATCTCATCCACGTTATCGCTGGTCACCAAGGTCTGGAGGTCATTTTTGGTGATGGTAGTGGTCACATCGTGCAGTTTCTTGATAGGAGTGTAAATGCTCCGGGATAAACCCCAAGCTGCCACAACGGAAAAAGCCACAGCGCTGAAGATCAGAATGATGGAAAAGATCTGCCAGCGCACATAGCTTTCGCGCATTGCCTGGTACTGACCTTCTGTGCGATTCACCTCATATAACACATAATTCTGAATAACATCTTCCATCACGGACGTTGCAAAACGGATATCTTCCAAAACGGCTTCATTTTCCGCAGCGGTACTGTTGTTGGCGATCTTATCACCCATCAGGTCAACATATTCCCGCAACGATTGCAGTGTTCTGAGGACCAGGTCCAGTTTAACCCGGGCACGTTGAGAATCTGTATTGTCCATCATTCCGCGAATTTTAATGTTTACGTTATCCAGAATCTCGTATTGTCTGCCCTCTGAAAATTTAACCTTCCCGGAGACAATTTTCCATATTTCATTGTCAATATCAGGCTTGAGGCTGCCACTGATGCTGTTGGCCGTGGTAATGTTGGTGATAATTGCATCATATTGACGGCTGTAGCTCAGCACCTGCAACATCGAAACAACATTGGTCGTCCCCATCAGAAAGATGACGATGCACAGTGACGCCAGGATCTTGGCGCGGATCGACAGGTTAACACCGCCTACAAGGTCAGCCAGCCGCCTAAAATATTTAAGCGGAGTTTTGCCTGTCGAATTGGCTTGTTCGCTGATCTTGATCAGGAACTGCCTGAGGCCAGATGTTGCAGTTTTTTGAGTCACGTCGCGCTCCTGCTAGGACAACTTCACCTTTGATCGAAATTCGATAGGTGAGAGACCAGTATTCTTTTTAAAAACAGAACTGAAATAATGAGGGTCGTTATACCCAACCTGGTAGGCAATGTCGGCCGACCTCAATGTAGTCATCCGCAGCAATTCTTTGGCCTTGTTGATGCGAATCCCGGTCAGATACTCCTTAAAGGTCTGGCTGGTTTCTTGACTGAACACAGAACTAAAGTGGCTGGGGCTGAGATTTGCGCGCACAGCCACATCATTCAGCGTAAGGTTCGGGTCAGTGTAATGTTGCTCCATGTACTCTTTTGCCTGGCGGATTAGGTTTTGATGCTGACCATTAGGACGACTGTCTCGATAACCCAGCCCAACAGAAAGAATTTTACAAGCTTGTTCTCGCAGTTGGTCCACCGATTTGACATTTAACAGAATAGTTTCGATGGAATTCAATTCGGGAATCACCTTATCGATCTCACCGCCCAATTCGTTTACAAGCTTGGCGGTCGCCAGGATAACATCGACAAAAATATAATTCTTGATCAGTGCTGATTTCAATGCTGTTTCACCCAATGGTCCAATATATGTATCGAAGAATTCATCGAACTGGTCCTTTGAGCCAAAGCGCAGATAATCATCGATGGCTGATTTATCCATCTTGAGCAGTTCGGTACGTTCAACCGCCTGATTCAAGCTGGAGTCATTTTCGCGGATCGAATTCTGGATGTTCATCAGCGCTTCGACGAACGATTGGCGGATATCGGCAATCCGATCCTTGGATGCACCCACTCCAATGGTGAGCTGATAACGGGTCTTTGCCAGTATCCGCCTGATCTCCTCGATGAGCAGGTCGCGTTCCTCTTCGAGATATTCTGTCGTGCTGCCTTTCATGATCAGAATCAGGTCGCCCCAATCCCTCTTCAGCACAAAGATATCCGGGTTTTTTTCGGCCAATCCTATAAGAACACGCTGGACCTGCTGATATTCATCGTGATCGTATTGCTCCGTGCGATCACCAAGTTCAATTTTTATAATCACAACCAGATAATGTCGAGCACTTAAGTCCAACCCCAATAGTTGTCCCTTTTCAATTGACTCCATTGGAGAAACTGCTCCCACGACGAGATTGAACAAAAATTTCTCACGACGCGTTACCCGATTATCTTCCACTTCTTCTTGAAGCTTTTTCAGGTCGTCCTGTTCTTTTCGTTCCTGATCAAGTTGAACAGTCAACTTCTGCAGGGCAGTTTGTAATTTCTGAACAGTAACAGGTTTTAAAAGATAATCTGTAACTCCGACACTGATCGCTTTTTGGGCATATTCAAATTCGTCGTGGCCGCTGAGGATAATGATCTTTACCCGAGGCATGCGTTCCCGTACGATCTTGCTGAGCTGCAGCCCATCCATGAATGGCATCTTGATATCGGTAATAAGTACATCTGGTTGGGCTGCACGTAAAAGCGGAAGCGCCATCTCGCCATCAGACGCCTCGCCACAAAATTCAAACCCACTCGCCTGCCAGTCTACATTATCGCGAATCCCCTCGCGAGTGATGATTTCATCTTCAACAAAGAAAACCTTATATGCCATATTCGTTCTCCGCAACCTTGAGAATTTTACTCCATACAAGCCGCTATGGCGGAAGACTGGACTCTCTGTCATGCATCTGATTGAAAGGAGGCGAAAAACTCCTAAGTGTGGACATTGAGATCATGTATTGGGCAAACCATTATTTGCTCAATACATTCCACCGTCCCTAAATAGTCCATGCGCTGCTCGATAAACGTCAACACTTTTTCGACCATTTCTATCGCGGCGTGGATGCATCCACGATTCCAGGCTTTGGGCCTGGAGTTGTCTATTGCCAAAACGCTAATTGATGGGATAGGTGGAAAGGTTGTTATGGAAAGCGAATTGGGCAAAGGCAGTGTTGTGATTATGCGTTTTCATTCCGCATTATGATGGTTGGTTGAGTGGGGAGTTGTGCCACATCCTGAAACTTACGCGTACGATTACTAATGCCGTTCGAAGGTCAGGATAGGGCAATCAATATCGTGTATTTCCTGGTTGTACACACTTGGATGATGTTTACAACAGTTCAATCTTGACAATGTCAAGATGATATTCTATACTCGCGCCCATGCACTTCATTCAACCGCCGATAATGACTTTGTTCCAACAGTCGATCGTCGGTTTTTTCTTTTCATAGATTGCCATGCCCCTCGACACGATTTACGTCATCCACCACACTCACACGGATGTGGGATTCACGAACGATCAGCCTATCTTTTGGGAGATGCAGTACCGCTTCATTGACGACGCCCTGTGCCTGATCGAGCGTTACAAAGAGTACCCACCCGAAAGCCGCTTCCGCTGGACGATTGAAACCACTTGTGGACTCGATGCTTGGCTCAAGACCGCATCCAGCTGCGACATTGACCGCCTCATCGCCGCAGACAAAGCCGGTCTTCTCGAAGTGATGGCGATGCAAACCAACAATACACCTTTGCTCGATTCATATCAACTCATAGAGAGTCTCAAGCCTGTTCATCGTCTGCGCCGTGATTATGGACTCGACATTCGCCATGCGATGAATTGTGACATCAATGGGCAAAACTGGACTCTCCCTGACCTGCTACTCGACGCGGGCATTGAAGGCTTTAGCATGGCGATCAACCATCACTTTGGCGGATCGCCTCATCCGCGCCCCAACGTTTTTCTTTGGCAAGCCCCCAGCGGACGCACGCTTCCCGCGCATAACGGCTGGCAGTATTCCAAAGCCAACGAGTTCGGTCTCGCCAACGACAGTGACGAAGTCTTTCTCGAATGGCTACCTAAGATCGAAGCCTATCTTACTGAAATCAACTATCCATTACCGTTCATCATCCTAGAAGGTTTCCATCCCTATGGCGATAATGGCTCTGCCTGGGGTGCGTTCGCTGAATTTGCAAAACGCTGGAATGAATCAGAACGCGCGCCAAAAGTTATCACTGCCACACCGCGCTTGTTCTGGGAACGAGTCAAAAACCATCACGCAGATTTACAATCCATTCGCGGCGATTGGACCGATTACTGGAACTTTGGCTGTATTTCCTCTGCGCGCGAAACCACCATCGCGCGCACGACCCGCAGTCGGTTATATCGCTCTGATGCAATTCACTCCACTCTTTGTTCTCTCCCTTCTCCATCCCAGGGAGAAGGGGCGGGGATGAGGGTTTGGTCCGAGCGTGCTTTCTCGCTTTATCGTGATTCTGCATGGCAATCTCTGCTTATGTATGGCGAGCACACCTGGGGCGCGGACACCGCCTCCAACGAGCCGCAATTGGAAGACTCACTGGCGATGGATAATCATAAAAAGAATCTCGCTTACACCGCACGTTCACTGAGCCTTCTATTAGAACGCGATGCGCTTGCAGATTTCTCGCACTTCATCCCACGCAACGACGCCACTGAATTATTGATTTTCAACCCCTTGCCTTGGGAACGCACCGTCAGTGGATTCATTCCGAAAAATGTTCTCATCCCGCGCGGACTCAGTGAAGATTCTTCTTCGAGCCGTCATTTCATCGGTCGCATGGCACAGCCCACTGACTTCTGGACGGGTCGCGCTGAAACGGGTTTCCACGGCGGTATCGGTTGGATGCTCACACCCACGACTGTCCCGGCATTTGGTTATACCGTTGTCAGTTGGGATGCGCTTACGGATATGGCATCCGCTGCTGAGAGCGATGACTCCATCATCGAGAATCATCGTTATCGCATTACCTTCGATCTTGAAAAGGGCGGCATTATATCTTTATTCGATAAGCAACTGAATCACGAATGGATTGATTCATCCGCCGGACATCCGCTACATGGATTTATCCACGAAGAAGTTGCCGACCACGATGCGCCTGAACCGCGCAAATTACTTTGCACCGTCAACTGGATTGCCGACACTGCCACCGAGCGCGGCTGGCATCCCGACTGGCAAGCCAACCGTACCGCACCCAGCAAAGTTCTTTTGCATAAAATATATCGCCTGCCGTTTGCCATAGTTGTTGAGCAAATCCTTGAACACGCGCATATCGGAAAAATTTTTCAACGCACCTTCATCCCTGATAACGGCGACGCAATTGAATTCCAATCCGAGTGGCAGATGGGTACGACGATTCATCCTGAAGCCACCTACCTACTCTTTCCCTTCAACATTCCCAATGCTCAGGCGCGTTTTGATATCGGTGGTGTGCCTGTCCGCCCGTATCTTGATCAAATCCCTGGCTCGTGCCACGATTATTTCACCGTGCAAGGCTGGGTCGATTTCAACAACGGTGAACGCGGCATCACCATCGCCACGCCTGAAAATCCGATGGTGCAGTTGGGCGATTTTCATTTCGCTCACAATCAACAAAACATCAACCTTGAGCGCGCCATGTTCCTTGGTTGGGTAACGAACAATTATTGGGAGACGAATTTCCCCGGCGCCCAGCCCGGAGTTGTGACAGCGCGTTATGCCATCCTGCCCTACGCCGGGGGCTTCGACGAATCACGCGCCCATCAATTTGCTTCTGCATCCGAGCATTCGCGTCCGCTGATAACGCATCTTGGTGAACTATCTGCTCCCGAACTTCTCCCCGCTAGTGGAACGTTACTCCATTTGCCACAACACCCCATCCTCACCCTGAATCTACGTGCCGCCCCTGAGGGAGGCGCGATGCTGACTCTTTTCAATGCCAGTGACGTTCCGCAAGTTGCTACCGTTTCAAGTGGAATAATTCAAATTGAATCTGCGCAGCATTGTGATTTGTTTGGCAATCAACTGAAAACTTTGAACGTGAATAACGGCTCAGTTGAAGTTTCTATTGCGCCACGACAGACAATGACTTTGAAACTGAATTAAAACGTCACACCGCCGAGACCCATAATAAGAATCTCCGTATTCTCTGTGTCTCTGTGACTAATCTTTTCGGAGGGCACTATGACCAAAATTGCATTCATTGGAGCGGGGAGCCTCGGCTTTACCCGCGAACTCGTCCGCGATATTTTGACATTCCCATTACTCGCAGATGCAGAGATCGCGCTGATGGATATCAACCCTGAGCGCCTTGACTTCTCCAAGCGGTCGGTGGAGAAAATTATCAGCTTGGGAAGTTATCCAGCAACGGTATCAGCCACACTGGATAGGGTCGAAGCGTTGCGCGATGCGGATGTGGTGTTGATCACCATCCTGGCAGGAGCCACTGATGTATGGCGGCACGATATCGAAATCCCCAAAAAATATGGTGTGGATACCAACGTGGGCGACACACGTGGACCGAGCGGCATTTTCCGTTTTCTGCGCACCATTAACCCAATGATGGACATTGTCCGCGACATGGAAAAACATTGCCCGAATGCGGTGTTGCTGAATTACACCAACCCGATGGCGATGTTGTGCGGCGCGATCCAACGCCAGAGTTTTATCCCAACCACGGGACTCTGTCACTCTGTGCAGGGGACGGCGCAAATGCTTGGCTGGTGGATCGGCGCGGGCATGGATGAAATTACGTACACGTGCGCGGGGATCAATCATCAGGCGTGGTATCTTGATTTCAAGGTCAATGGCGTGGATGCGTATCCGCAAATTTATCAAGCGATCACCGAGAGCGAAGAAATTTATAACATGGAGCAGGTGCGCAATGAGATGTTCCTGGCACTCGGTAAATATGTGACCGAGTCAAGCGGGCATAACTCCGAATACAACTGGTGGTTTCGCAAACGTCCTGACCTGATCGAAAAATATTGTACACATGGTACAGGTTGGAATCCCGGTGAGTATGCTTATATTTTGAAGGAATATCAAAATAACGAAGCGACTTGGAAAGATCAAGCGAAGGAATGGTTTGCCGCAGAGACGCCCATTGACATTGAACGCGGACATGAGTATGCGGCGTTTATCATCAATGCATTGAAGGGCGGCGAGTCGTTTACGTTCAATGGCAATGTGGCAAATACACATCTGATCACCAATCTGCCACAGGGTGCGTGCGTGGAAGTGCCGGTGCTTGTAGATAAGGCTGGCTTCCATCCCATCCATGTTGGGGCGCTGCCTGCCGAGTGTGCGATATTAACGAATGTGAGTTCTCAAACCGAAGAGATGGCGATTACCGCGAGTCAACTCGGCGACCCAACCATGATCTACCGCGCCATCTGTCACGACCCGTTGACTGCGGCGGTGTTGTCACTGGCAGAGATCAAAACCATGGTCAATGAAATGTTCGCGCAGAACAAAGATTATCTGCCACAATTTAAGAATTTCACGGTTTAGACGATAGTCAAATATAAAAGGAGACAAAAATGATTCCATCTTTTCTGCTTGCTAAGCTATATGTCAAGGGTTCCCTTAAGAATACTGATTCTGGTTTCGAGTTTGCTTTGAAAAACATTATCGATTCGACTATGCTGATTGGGATTGGTCCCATTGGTGTAGGTGAGAAAAACTATGAAGGCGATACCATCACGATGACAGTGGGTGATAAGTCTACCAATGGTGCGGAACTCTCGCGCAGCAACTCTGTCCCCGTGCGGATGGGGGTGCCGATCACGGTGTCAGTGGCTGGTGAAAAACTTGGCACTGGCGCGCAGAAGATTACTGTCGCTGCAACAACGAGTGATATTGGCAAAATCAAATTTGATATCAGCGATACGGTTGTGTAATTCATAGGGGCGGAGCATTGCTTCGCCTCTATAATGAATGGATATGTCTATGAAGAAACTTCTGCCCCTGTTTGTCATTCTGCTTTTACTTTCTGCCTGCGCGCCAGCACAGCCTGTTGACTTGATTCAACGTACTGTGTTTTACGCGGGCGAGGATGGCGGAGTCAAGACTGCGCTTTCATTGGCTGGATATCGACTTGCCTCTGACCCTGTGATGGCAGACTTGTTCGTGTTGAATGGCGAGATTCCAAATGATGCAATCATCATGGAACGGGTGCATGACGGCGCAGGATTGGTGTTGATTCTGGATAAAGCCATGACAAGCGAGCAGGTATCCACATTGCTTGGGCAGACAGTGACGCTTACGTATGCAGAGGATGCTGTCAGTTTGGTGGATACGACGGGCGGCAGCGACCAACTTGGGACGGAGATCGTTTGGAATGGCGCGCCGCAGGTACGAGAGCGAGTCTCGGTAGCGGGCTTAAGTCCTCAAGCGTGGGCAGTTGTTTCAGGTTATGAAAACGATGAGGGGATTCTGTATCTCGTTTCAGGAAATGTGTTTGTGTTTACGCCGTCGCTTTCAGACGAGGCGAATCCGCAAATTCAGGAGTGGGGCTATTTCAATTATCTCATCTATCATCTTGTAGAACGTGCGGCGGGTGCGAGTCCGCTTTCGTTTGCTGATTATCCCGCGTCGCCGGTGCCTCATGCGAAAGAGCGCAATGAGTTATTCATCTTTTTGGGTGCGGAATTAATTTTATTCTTCGGCGCGTTCGTGCTGGTGCGACGCTGGAGTCTGAAACACCCTGAGGCGTTGGATTCGCTTGTAGCAAACCGAAGCAGGTTCGAGGTCCAGGAAGAGGCGACGGATTGGGAGAAGGTGGGATTCCATCGTCCGCTGTCCGGTTTGTTGGTGGGGATGGGAATCGGCATCCTGATGTTCATCCCGCTCATCATTTATCAGAATTTGATCCTGCCGCAATTTATTTTGCCCTCCGCTCAAGCCTTGGGGATGTGGGGACGCGTGACGCAGTTCTTTGGGCTGACGTGGGCGGTCTTTGACATTGGCACGTCGGTGGCGGCTATGAAATATTTGAGCCAGTATCGCGTCTCTGACCCGCGTCGCGCGTACAAATATGTGCAAGTGTATGTGTGGTGGCAGGCGCTTTCGGGCGCGATTCAAGTAGCGATGGTGGTGGCGTTGACAAGTCTGGGGATTGTGCATACACCGTACGCGTTGTTCTCGTGGAGTATTGTGATCCATGCGTTCATTCAGATACCGGGCTTTTACGGTGTGTTCCGCACAACGTTGAATGGTTTGCAGCGTGCTGACTACGCCCGTTATATTGATGCCGCGTGGGCGATCGTGTTTCCCATTTTGACTCAACTCGCGCTGGTGCCGGTCTTTTATGCCTGGGGCAAAGCCAACCCGACGATTGGCGCTTCGATGGGCGGCGTGCTTGGTTTGGGTGCGGCGGCATATGCATTGGAGTTAAGCCTGTTCCTGTTGGGGATGTGGCTCTACAAACAAATCGGCTATCGCGCCAGTGTGGTATTCATGGCGCATTTTGATTGGGCGATCATCAAGGAAACATTCAGCTTTGGCGTGTTGGAAATGCTCGGTGGGATTTTGTTTGCGGGTGGTCAGGCGCTTGAAATTTGGGTGACGCAAAACGGATTGGTCAATTACTCCGAGACTTGGGGCAACTGGGTGTTGGCGAGTAATTTTCTGCTGGCGTTCACGGTCTCCACGAATCTGTTCGACGGAGTCATGCCCGCCGTTTCGGAGGCACTCTCCAGCGGACGTAAGATGCTTAGCCAGTATTACAGCGTGCAATCCTATAAGTGGGGCGGAGTCATTAGCGCAGTGCTGGCATCAATCTTGTTGGTAGTTGCGCCGCGTTTTATCATCGGTTCATCGGGCGCAGAGTTTCAGCGTGCGGCGGTGCTTGCCATCCCATTGACCATTTTTGGTTCGATCCAATTTTTGGGCTGGTTGGGCGATGCCATCTTCCTCGGGGCGAACCGTCCTTTCCTGCGGGCAGTGATGGTGTTGATCGAGCAGTCGCTCCGTATCGGTTTGATGCTGGTATTGTTGGCGCGGTTCCAGATCATCGCGCTCATCATTGCTTATTTCGTCGGCATCCTTGTGCGCGGCGTAGTCTCCTATTTCGTGGCGCACAAGTTTTGTTTTCCGCAAAGATTCTATTTCTGGCAGTCGCTGGTTGCACCTGTCATCGCGGCGGGATTGCATTACCTGTTCCTGAGTCTCATTGCGCAGTTCGTCTGGCAGAAGGATGAAATCTCGAGCATCATTTTGTTCTTCATCGGACTGGTTCCCGCCATGCCGATCTTCTTTTTCTTTTACGCGCTGGTCGGCGGCTGGGACGATGCCGGGCTGGACGAAGTCACTGAAGCCAGCAACATGACTGGCTTCCTGCGACCGATCATCCATGTTGTTTTCGTAGTGCCGAGTCGCTGGGGGGCGCAGGTCAGCCCATTGCATAACCGCTTCCCGATCACGATGCGTGCGTCTGCCATGGCAGAGGCAAAATCGCTGACCGACGAGCGCGTCAAATTAATTCAAGGGTAGATTCACCATGCCATTTCCTCCTGTTCCTGCATTTCACCCCGTTGCCAACTCGGACGCTGTCATCACTGCGAAAAACGTCCGCTTCACTGTGTTGACCGACCGACTCATTCGCCTCGAATATAGCAAGGATGGTCATTTTGAAGATCGTCCCTCGCAAGCATTCTGGTATCGTGAACAACCCGTGCCCGCTTTCAAAAAGACCCTTACCGATACATCCGTTGAAATCGAAACCGATTTCCTGCATTTGAAATACCAGATCACCGCAAAAGGCTTTACCGCCAAAACGCTTTCCATCACACTCAAACAATCGAACGTCACATGGACGTATGGTGCGCGTCAAGTTGACAATCTAAAAGGCACAGCCCGCACGCTCGATGGGGTCGGCGGAAAAACCAAACTCGAAAATGGCTTGCTCTCTAAATCCGGTTGGGCAGTAGTGGATGATTCCGAATCACTTGTGTTCAACGAGTCTGGCTGGCTCGAACCACGTCATCCCCAAACCCTAAAGGTCTTAAAGACCTTTAGGGTTTCATCAAAAGATATATATTTCTTCGGCTATGGTACAGACTATACCGCCTGTCTGCGCGACTTCACCAACATCGCTGGAAAGATTCCCATGATCCCGCGCCACATCCTCGGCAACTGGTGGAGTCGTTTCTGGGCTTTCACACAAGACGAACTAAAAACATTGATGGAAGATTTTCGTGCCCATGCTGTGCCGCTTTCCGTGTGCATCATTGATATGGATTGGCACATCACCAAAACCGGCAACTCTGCCAGTGGCTGGACGGGCTACACCTGGAACCGTGAGCTCTTTCCCGACCCCCATGCTCTCATCCACTGGTTGCATGAACACGGTTTGCGCACTGCGCTCAATCTACACCCTGCCGATGGTGTGTCTCCACATGAACAACAGTACGACCAAATGGCAAAATGGATGGGCAAGGATCCTGCCGCAAAAAAACCGATCACTTTCGATATAACCGATCCACATTTTATGGAAGGCTATTTCGATATTCTTCATCATCCTTATGAAAAAGACGGCATCGATTTCTGGTGGATGGATTGGCAGCAAGGCACAAAGAGCAAGATGCCTGGTCTTGATCCGCTCTGGATGTTGAACCACCTTCATTATTATGACCTCGCACGTGATGTGCGTAAACGTCCCTTTGTGTTTTCGCGTTGGAGCGGGCTTGGCAATCATCGTTATCCCATCGGCTTCAGTGGTGATACCTTTGTGCGTTGGAGTGCGCTTGCCTTCCAGCCGCGTTTCACTGCCACCGCCGCGAACGTCGCGTACGGCTGGTGGAGTCACGATATCGGCGGGCACATGTTCAAAGATGGCACGCCCGAACTTTATCTGCGCTGGGTGCAGTTCGGTGTCTTCAGTCCCATCTTTCGTTTGCATAGTACCAGCAAAGCCGCGCTTGATCGTCGTCCGTGGGGCAAGCCCGAGCGCATCTTCCACGCGGCACGCGACGTCATGCAATTGCGACATGCGCTCATCCCCTATATTTACAGCATGGCATGGCGCGCGCATCAGAC
>Ga0137333_1000094_pt1 | contig 20979 bp, 23 predicted proteins | sample EasRivERMLT231_2_FD_102286 | JGI IMG/M metagenome (GOLD analysis project Ga0137333, IMG submission 102286) | Soil microbial communities from meander-bound floodplain in the East River, Colorado, USA - East River MetaG ERMLT231_2 | ecosystem: Environmental > Terrestrial > Soil > Floodplain ... | reverse complement strand
TCAACATGCGATCTGGGCTGACCTGTTCGCTGGAATTCATCGCCCCTATTTGCTCGAGCATCTCTGCCGGGAATATATACAAGGCTTGGACTTGCTGCAACTCGACCCGCAGCGCATTCCCACGGTGACGCATCTCAACGAACGGATCAATCCACGCACGGGCTGGCGCATTGAGCGGACGGCGGTACGCTACACGCTGGCAGACGATTGGTATAAAAAATTTGCGCAGCGCATTTTCTTGATCACCGATTATCTGCGTTCGCGCGACCAAATGGAATTTACGCCCGAGCCCGATATGTTCCATGATATTTTCGGTCACCTGCCGTATCTGACGCAGGGCTTCTATGCGCGCATTGAGGATAAGTTTGCTCCGGCGTACATGAAGGCGACCCAAGCCGAACGTGAAGTGATCAAACGCCTGGCATGGTACAGCACCGAGTTTGGACTGGTGATGGAAGATAATCGCATCAAGGTCTTTGGCGCAGGGACGATCTCAGGGCGTGCTGAATTGGCGAATACCATCATGGAGTTTTATCGCCTCAGCAAGGACAACGTGTTCGATTACAGCGGGAATGTGTTTGAGCAGTTGCAAGATCATTACCTGAAACACAAAGCGGATATCAGTCGCATCGTTGCCGGTGTGAATGAACTGCATCAAAAGGGACAGATGTCCTCGCAGGAAACAGGCTGGAACGTGATCCACACGCTGTATGACAAGCTTGGCATTCCACATACGGGCTATCTGGGCGGCGAAGTGATTTTGGCGCCATTTGATATCGAGACGATCTCGCAGATCCCCAAAACGGTCTATGCCTTCAACCCGATGTTCTTCGTCTGTGAGTCGTTTGAGCATATGGATGCGATCTTGGATTCTTACTTGAAACCAATTGCGCTGAGAAATTGATGCTAGATAAATAGCCGCCTCTTTCTTCGGGAGAGGCGGCTTTATTTTGAATGAGACCCTCGGTCAGGTTTCGGCGCGGTCAAAGACCCACGCCGAACGAGCGGTAATGCCGTACCAAATGGCATAGATGTAAGCCTAGAAGTGGGAATAAGCCAATCATGGGTCTGGATCAATAAGCCATTGCAATGGTGGCCTTTCCGCTAGGAGTTGATAATGAAAACAAAAGGGACAAACCAACAAATAACCCCTTATATCATATTAGTTTTTTTTGCCATGCTAATACTAACCCTGATTATTAAAGATACATCCAATGTGCAATCTGCGCATCCGAAAGAAATCATAATCAAGCCTTGCATTTTGAAAGATGGGGTTCAGGTTGAGGCTTTTCAGTTTACAGTAGGTGATATTCCACATATTTGTGGTGAAGTTCTATCGGAGTATCTTCCTTTGGAGTTAGATTATTATCTTGTGGACATGAATAACAATAAAGTAATTCTAACTAATTATATAAAAATTACAGGACATGAATTTGTAATTAGCCTGCCAGCCAGTTACGACATTGGGCGATACGAATTTGAGCTTAAGGAAGGCAAGAGGAGACGTATTGACATTACATCTTTTACAATAACTCATTAACCAAAAGTACACGTTTTATGTCCCCATGTCTACATCTTCACCTATGCGGACTTTACCTACAATGGTGATGGACAGCGCGTCAAATCCGCTGTCAATGGGACAATGACTACGTTTGTAGACAGTCACTTTGAAGTGATCAATTCAATTTTCTTCTGGCGTATTGATTCTCTTGCAAACAACACAGCCACCAATATTGCCCAAGCAATGATCTGTGCCAATCGAAACTCACCGAACACCAGCGTGCTATCCCCGCGAAAGGCTTCAAGAAAGAGACGTGCGCCGGAGGTTAGTGTAACAAAGTTGAGAAACAGAATGCCTGGGGGAGAATCCGAATTACGAAACCAAATCAAGCCAAAAATAATTAGCGCAGCGATCAATTCATAGATTTGAGTTGGGTGCCGCGTGGCGTTCCACAGGTCAATACCCCAGAGCAGGCTGGTGGGACTGCCGAAGCCTGTCCCCGCCGCAAGGCGGGCGAGGGGACTTCCAATGGCGAGGGTGGCGAAGAGTGGTGTCAGCGCATCGAGTGTGCTCCAAAGTGGAAGTTTCTGCCGTTGACCGTAGATCAGTCCAACAAGAAGCATGCTGATAAGTCCGCTAGCTGGGTCGAAGAGATCGGGGTTGGGGGAGAAGATACTGAGCGGACTCGGCGCAAATGCAGAAAGGTTTGAGAGCGCAAATAGGACACGTCCGCCGATGACGTAGGCGAGAATGCCGTAAAAGGTGAGGTTGTTGAGTTGTTCTTTTGAAACGCCGTGACGTTCACTCCGCTTTTCGGCGAAGGCGAGTCCGATCCACAGGGCGGCGAAGAGCAGGATGAAATGACGAGGTGGAGCGAAGAGGGAACGGAAGGATTCAATCATAATTTTCAATAACTCACTGTTGGTTGAGTAGCCCCGTGTTTTTCGGGGCGTACACTTGCACCAGCACGCAAGTGCAGGTGTCGAAACCACAATATAAGCAAAGAAATATTTGTTACAAGATTATTCTTGAAACTCGTTGGTTTCGATACGCCCCGAAAAACACGGGGCTACTCAACCACCGATTATTTTAGAATCTCCTCGACCCTCGTCCGCAGTAACGCCTCCGCCATTGGCCCGCCGATGATGACTTCGTTGATGATGCCATTACGGTTGATAAAGAACGAAGAGGGGAGTGAGCGCAGTTGGTAGCTTTTGCTAACCGCACCAGATTCATCTAATAAAATTGGGAAGGTGAGACCCTGTTCGGCGACGAAGGGTGCGATCTTGGTCGGGTCGTCTTGATAGGTCATGTCTACGGCGAGTACGACGAGTCCCTGATCTTTATATTCGTTGTAAACTTTTTCAATGGATCTCATTTCCGCGCGGCAGGGTGGACACCATGTTGCCCACAAGTTGACGAGTACGGCTTGTCCGCGCAGGTCAGAGAGTTTGACGGTTTCGCCTGTGGTGGTCTTTAACTCGAAATCAGGCGCAAGGAATCCCTGCTGCGGCGCGGGGACTTCGCCAGCGGTGGAGGTGTTGGATTTGTCCACGCTGAGGAATATCCATGCGAGACCGAGGATGAGAATAATTGAATAAATGATTTTGCGTTGGATTGGTTGCATAAATACGCTTAGTTTGCTCGTTCGGGGGCTTAGCCCCCGAACGAGCCAGTAATCTACATTTCTAAAATAAGACTGTTTCTTAAATGAAAATCCGCCTGCAGACCGGGGTGCGCGAGCCCCCAAAAGGATTCGTTGCCATCGTTGGTTTGGATAATGGATGTAACGCCAATCTCCAAAATGGTTTCTGATTGGATGATTGGATTCAAATCTACGGTGATATCAAGTGTGACTTCATCGTTCGTTTTTCTGAACTCGAACGGAAGTTGTGTGAACGCAACTTCCTCGCGCATGTTGACCTGGCGATACGCATCCATGGCGTAGACGTTCCAATTGCCAGATGGCGACATATTGAATTCCCAATAGCATGGCTGGTCTTGGATGGCGATAAAGAACTCGAAACAAGTTGTCCGCCACAAGTCATGTTTACGGACGGGGGAATCTGTCGGCGTAGGTAACAAGATGTTTATAATATCACCACTTACAACATAATGGATGGATAAATGATTAACCAGCCTTGTAACTGTCCCTGTGAATTCGAGGGCGGGAAGTTGTTGCGCTTTGTAAGGAACCAGCGCAAAGGTCTTAAGCAACTGTGCTTTTGATGATATGACGGATATCGGCTTCATGGGCTTCGATGGATTCGGTCAATTTGAATTGGACGAGCGCACGATGCAAGTTGTGACCAGGATATTTCACTTTGAAATACACATCGCCAGCCAGATGGTCAGTGAAGAAGCGCAGACCCAGTTCGAACGCGATCAAACGGATGGATGCAAATAGATATTCGTAATCGGCATCCGTGAGGAAGGCGCGGGCTTCGGTAAGATAACCTTCCAAGATCGCTGAACCAATTTCCGGGTCGAAATGAACCGCCTCCCAGTCCTCCGCATCTTCACCGAGTGGATTGCAGCCCGAACGCAGACAGTCCCCAATGTCGTAATGGACGAGTCCGGGTTTAACGGTGTCGAGATCCACGATGCTGACGGCTTTGCCGGTGGATGTATGGATCATCACGTTGTTGACCTTGGGGTCGCCGTGAATGGGACGCAGAGGCAGGTTGGCATTTTCAAGGACATGCGCGAAATCGCGGCGGTCCTCGATGAACTTCATGCCGTACTGTACTTCGGGTGAAGTGTGGGTGCCGTTTTTCATCAGCACCCAATAATAGCTCTGTAAATAGCGCGGCGTGATGTGAAAACCCTCAAGTGTATCGGCAAGCGATTCGATCGGCAGATCGCTAATGAGATTTTGGAACATGCCGAGCGCGTGACCCACTTCGCGGGCGTGGTCCAGGTCCTTGATGATATCGTGCGATTGGGCGTTATCCACAAAGCTGATGGCACGCCAAAAATTATTATCGTCATCGATCAAAAAATCCAGCCCATCTTTGGCGGAGATCACGCGCGGCGCTTCCCAGGCGTGCCCTTCATTGCGCACACGTTGATGGACATGCTCAGTAAAAGTGCGCATGTTTTGCATAATAAGCTTGGGTTGTTTGAAGACATGCGTGTTAATGCGCTGTAGAACGAACTTATTATTCTCCGGTATAGCGAGAGTGACAATATATGTATCATTAATGTTGCCGTTGCCAAACTCTTTGACTTTGAGAATGTTTCCGCCCGGGTTGAACTGTTCCGCGATGGCTAATAAATTTTCCAAACGAACCCTCCAATATTTGAATTGATGAAGATTATAACCCGGTTACCTAATCAGCTTTACGAAGCACTCGACCGTCTTTGGGTTTTTGGATGGGGGAATGTTTGGCAATGTAATCTTCCAGAACTTCGGGGATGATGGTGGGGACTTCAAACTGTATTTGTTCAAAGGGAATCACCAAATAATTCACAAAATCGTAAAATTCCCTGTCCGTTGAAGCGACAATGTACTTCTGATCCATCTCCAATTGTTTACCGTTGATTTCAACTTCAAGCTCTTCTAAATTTTCCGTGTATCGAACGCATGCTCCCGCAACATGCGGCATACCAACCGGACGTCCGCGGAAGGGACGTAATTGGCGCGCAGCGTTTTCAGGCTTGAGCGCTGCACGCAGGAATTGCAGGATTTGTTCACCGGTCAGCTCAAGCTTTCCGGGATTGGCAGTGGAACGACAAGCGAAAAAAAGCGCTCCTTGAGAAAGGGTGCCAGCCTCCAGCCCAGTCTGCCAGTGACCTAACACGAGCGAAAGTTGGGCTCCTGCTACGCGATCAAGCAACGCATCGGCAAGCAGGTTCCCTACAGCACACTCGCGATCATCGTATGACTCGAGTACATCGTTTAATATGCCTACCTCGCGATTCATAATTTCCTGTGCGCGTGCCTGTTCCTTTTCCACAGCCTTTTGTGCTTCGGGGTCGGAGGGGATATCTTCGTTTATGGGGATTAAGGTGCCGGTATGCTGAATTATCGCCCCGGTGGCAGGATCAACTGTCAGGTCGATCCTGCCGAGAAAACGACCAAAATCTCCAGCCTGAGCAATGAGTGTGCCTTTTATCACCAGTGGTGGATTCAATTCCACATGGTCATGTGCGCCAATGATGATGTCAATGCCCTTGATCTTGTTTGCTACTTCCTTATCCGCTTCGGAACCGAGATGAGAAAGGAACAAGATCGTTTTTGCGCCTTGTGCCATCGCCTCTGCGATCAGTTCAGGTAGAATGTCCATGGGCTTGCTCATTTGAAGTTTGAAAAAAGAGGTATATGAGTCAAATGGATCGGTCATTCCAATGAGACCGACCTTAAACGAGTCGAATGATGCAATGGCAAACGGCTCAAGTCCGTCTACTATTTTCCCATTTTCATCTTTCATGTTGGCGCATAACAATGGGCGACCGAAATATTTGGCAAGGCCGGCTATCGCTTGGTGACCGTAACGGAGTGGCACTGCATTCCCGAGCGCAGCATACTCACACCCCGCAGCACGCAGAATGGTGTTCATGGCACTACCTTTGGTGAGGCTGCTTTCCAATAATATAGTATCCTCAGAGTCGCCGGCGTCAACATAAAGACAGTAACCACTCTCTGACTCGACCTCACGCCGAATGGAACGAACCAAGGTCGCAATCCGCACGAGTTGTGAAACGCGTCCGTGGATGTCATTGGTGTGTAGAATAGTAAAGTTGAGCATGTGACTAATTTTACAGGAAATCAATTTATTCGGGGGACACGTGTAACCCGATGGTAAAATAGAACATCCTCTTTGAATAGGTTATAAACATGACAGACGATCTTCAACTTCGCGCCATCAATACCCTTCGTTTTCTTTCGGCAGATGCGGTCCAGAAAGCCAACTCGGGACATCCCGGACTTCCCATGGGTGCCGCTGCCATGGCTTACACAGTTTGGACGCGCCACCTGCGACATAATCCGCGCAACCCAAAATGGGCGGGACGTGACCGCTTCATCCTTTCGGGGGGGCATGGTTCGATGCTCCTGTATTCTCTTCTGCATCTGACGGGTTACGACGTTTCGCTCGACGACCTGAAAAACTTTCGCCAGTTTGGGAGCATCACTCCCGGTCACCCTGAATACGGACTCACTCCCGGGGTCGAAGTGACAACGGGTCCGCTCGGGCAGGGATTTGCTCAAGGCGTGGGCATGGCAATTGCACAAGCGCATCTTGCTGAGTTATTCAACAAGCCGGGGCACGAACTCATTCCAGCGTATATGTATGCCATTGTCACAGATGGTGATTTGATGGAAGGTGTCTCTTCTGAAGCTGCATCCATGGCGGGACACTTACAACTTGGTCGCCTTATTTATCTTTACGATGATAATCACATCTCGATTGATGGTTCTACCGATCTAGCCTTCACCGAAAACCGCGCCATGCGTTTTGAAGCGTATGGTTGGCATGTACAAAAGATCGAAGACGGCAACGATGTCGAAGCCATTGATGCCGCCATTAAGCTTGCCAAGTCTGATCCGCGTCCGTCTATCATCATGTGTCGCACAACCATTGGTTTTGGTGCACCGAAAAAACAAGGGACATCTAAAGCCCACGGCGAACCGCTGGGTGATGAAGAACTGAATGCTGCGAAAGAAAATCTTGGCTGGCCCACCGAACCGCGCTTCTTCATCCCTGATGATGTACTGGCTTTTTATCGCAAAGCCGTGGATCAGGGACGCGAACGCGAATTTGATTGGAAGATGAAATTCGATGCATATAAGAATCTGCACCCGAAACTGGGTGTGGAGTTGTCGCGCCGCTTGGCTGGCAAGCTGCCTGAGGATTGGGCGGCTGAGTTGCCGACTTTCCCCGCCGACGCAAAAGGCATGGCAACGCGCGCCTCCTCCGGCAAGATTATCAACGCGCTGGCTCCGATCCTCCCTGAATTGATCGGTGGCTCCGCAGATTTGGCTCCCTCGAACAACACCAAAATTGACGGCAGTGCCGCCTTCCAAAAAGAATCGCGTGATGGGCGCAACTTCCACTTTGGGGTGCGTGAACATGCGATGGGCGCCGTGTTGAACGGCATGACCTTGTTTGGCGCAGTCATTCCTTACGGCGGTACATTCTTGATCTTCTCCGATTACATGAAGCCTGCGATCCGTATCGCTGCGATTTCACATATTCCAACGATCTTTATTTTCACGCATGATTCAGTAGGTCTTGGCGAAGATGGTCCCACGCATCAGCCGATCGAGCAGCTTGCGGCGTTGCGTGCGATCCCGAATCTGGTCACCATCCGTCCCGCGGATGCGAATGAAGTCCGCGAAGCCTGGAAGGTGGCTGTCGCCCGCCGTAATGGACCAACCGCTTTGGCGCTCACGCGTCAAAACGTCCAAACTTTCGAGCCATCCAACCTGCCAACTGTTGAAAAAGGCGCCTACGTGTTGAAAGATTTTGGTAATCCTGAAATCATCTTAATGGCATCTGGTTCAGAAGTCAGTTTGATTTTGGATGCTGCGCAGAAACTTGCGGATGAAGGTCGCGGCGTGCGCGTGGTGTCCTTCCCGAGTTGGGAATTGTTCGAGAAACAAGACGAGGCTTACAGAGAGTCTGTGTTGCCGAAAAATATTCAGACACGTCTCGCTGTCGAAGCTGCAGCAAGTTTCGGCTGGGAACGATACGCCAAATCCGTTATGGGCATTGACCACTACGGTGCGTCCGCTCCGGCGAAGGCCATCTTTGAGAAGTTTGGATTCACTGTTGAGAATGTCGTCGCGCACGCGCAAGAATTGCTGAAGTAGCCATGGACTCAACTGTGCCGGGGTTAATCTTGATCGCATCAGGAGCGCTGGCGATGCTGGGCGCGGCATTGAATTGGAGCATCGTAACGCGTTCTGGAAAATTGTTTAATCGGGTGTTTGGCGATACGATTGCGCGTGTTATCTATTTTACGGTGGGCGTTTTTCTGTTCATTAAAGGCATTGAAATGATGATCGGCGCTCACTGGTTACCGATTTGAGGAAAAATGAAAATTGCTGTAGGTTTTGACCACGGGGGCTTCTCGCTCAAACAGACAGTGCTGGACACTGTCCGCGCTGCGGGGCATGAACCCATTGACATGGGTACAAACAGCGCTGATGCTGTGGACTTCCCTGACTTCACCGAAAAAGTGGGACGCGCCATTCAAAACGGCGAAGCCGAACGCGGTATCATAGTCTGTGGCTCAGGCGTTGGTGCATGCATGGCTGCGAACAAGATGAAAGGCGTGTACGCCTCCATTTGCCACGATACCTATTCTGCCGCACAGGGCGTGATGCATGATGACATGAATGTTTTATGTTTAGGTGGTCGCGTGATTGGACCTGAACTTGCGATAGTTTTGATTAAGGCATTTTTGGGTGCGGAGTATCAAGGCAATATGGCAGGCGGGGAGCGCTTGGCGAGACGGGTGGGGAAGATACATAAACTTGAAAACGAAGAAAAAGTATAATTGTCTTTACAGGAACTTTTGGAGGCGCAAGATGACACAACTACTTATTGTTTCAGACCCTAAAATCATGATGGGACAACCCGTTATCTCAGGTACACGGATAACGGTTGATTTGATCCTTGAAAAACTTTCAGCGGGTGAATCCTTTGACCAGTTATTGCAAGCCCATCCTCGTTTGACTCGTGAAGGCATTCAAGCCGCATTGAATTTTGCTCGTGAAGCCTTACGCGCTGATGTCGTCTATCCTATTGCTGAGTCTGCTTGATGAAGATCCTCGCTGATGAATGTGTGGATAATGGCATAGTCGTCCGTTTGCGAAAAGACGGTCATCATGTCAGTTATGTAGTCGAAATGTCACCTGGGATTATGGATGAGGAAGTTCTTGTTCTCGCAAGTGAAGATAGTACTTTATTCGTGACAGCCGACAAAGATTTTGGGGAATTGATATTTCGACAGGGCTATGTAAAAAGGGGAATCGTTTTGTATCGACTTGCTGGACTCTCCACTAGTGACAAAGCAGATATTATTTCACGGGCTATTGCCGATCATGGTGACGAATTACTTCAAGCATTTAGTGTAATTACAGAAAAGGCAATTCGGATTCGTAAGGTTTGAAAAATAAATTAAAAACACTCTGGTGGTTGAGCGCAAGTAGTCGAAACCACCAATAACCTGAAAACAAAATATTACTTGAAAATTTGTGGTCTCGATACGTTCCTCGCTTCGCTCGGAACTACTCGACCACCGAAGCATAGAGGAAAATAATATGTCAGAAGTAATCAAAAAATTAACAGCATTAGGTCAATCCATTTGGTACGATAATATTCAAAGGAAACTTTTAGAAAGCGGAGAGTTGCAGGAAATGATCGAACGCGGCGATATTCGTGGTGTTACATCCAACCCCACGATCTTCAACAACGCGATCGCGAAGACGAACGATTATGACTCCGCGCTCACACCGCTGGCGTGGGCAGGCTGGGATGCAGAGAAGATCTTCTGGCAGCTTGCCATTGAAGATATCAAAGCCGCCTGCGATGCATTCCAGCCGTTGTATGAAGAATCCAATGGCGGCGATGGATTTGTCAGCCTTGAAGTCAGCCCGAATCTTGCGCATGACACCGAAGCCACTGCCGCGCAGGCGCAACAACTCTGGGCGCGCGTGGGACGTAAAAACCTCATGGTTAAAATCCCTGCCACCAAAGCAGGCATCCCTGCGATTCGCAAGGCGATCGCTGCGGGCGTGAATGTCAACGTTACGCTGATTTTCTCCCTCACACGTTACGCTGAAGTCATGGACGCCTACCTCAGTGGGCTAGAAGATCGCGCTGCGGCGGGGCATTCCATTGACCACATCGCGTCGGTCGCTTCGTTCTTTGTCTCGCGCGTCGATTCCAAGATCGATCCCAAACTCCCCGATGGCTCTGACCTCAAAGGCAAAGCTGCCATCGCCAACGCCAAACTCGCCTACGATCTGTATCAACAAACATTTGCAGGCGGACGTTGGGAGAAACTCAAATACAAAAGCGCGCGCGTGCAACGTCCGCTGTGGGCGAGCACTGGCACAAAAAATCCCGCCTACTCCGACACGGTCTATGTCGATAACCTCATCGGACCCGAAACCGTCAACACTGTTCCGCCCGCCACGCTCGATGCCTTCAAAGATCATGGCACTGCCGCGATGACGCTTGTGCGCGGTCTCGCTGAATCGCAAGCTGCGATCGGTCAGCTTGAAGCCGCAGGCATCTCGATGGATGTTGTGACTCAAGAACTCGAAGACGAAGGTGTCAAAGCTTTTGCGGATGCGTTCACGCAATTGTTGGGAACGATTGAAGAGAGAAGGAAGAACGCCGCTTCATCTCTTGGACCGCTGGCTGATTCTGTTTCCAAGAGTTTATCTCAGCTCGAAGCGGATTCTGTCCCCGCCCGCCTCTGGAAGGGTGATCCGTTCCTCTGGGCACCCGCCAAGGATGTGGCTGGTCAACATGAAGTCACCATCCGCATGGGCTGGCTGGACTCCACTGATAAAGCTCGCAAGAAACTGAAAGAATATCAAGCCTTTGCAAAAGAAGTGAAGAAAGCCAAGATAGATCGCGTGTTGGTTTTAGGCATGGGCGGTTCATCATTGACCGCCGAAGTGTTTAGTTCGCTGCTTGCTGCGGCTGGGATCGAAGCCTCGTTATCTTTGGCGATTCTCGATTCGACTGATCCTGCGCAAGTTGCCCTTGTTGCAGAACAATATCCGCCCGATAAAAGTTTATACATCGTCGCCAGTAAATCCGGAGGCACCGCCGAAGTGATGGCGGCCTTCGATTACTTTTGGAAATTAAGCAAGAAAGACGGTTCGCGCTTCATCGCAACCACTGATCCAAGCACATCACTTGAAGCACTGGCGCGAAAACGCAACTTCAGAAAGATCTTCTCCGTGGATGAATTCGTCGGCGGACGTTACTCTGCGTTGACAGACTTCGGTCTGGTCCCTGCCGCGTTGCTAGGCATGGACATGAACCTCCTGCTCGATAAAGCCGATTGGATGCGATATCAATGCGGCGAACACATCCCTGCGGCGCGTAACCCCGGCATGGCGCTGGGCGCCGTCATTGGGCAAGCGGCTCTCGAAGGCCGAGACAAGCTCACGATCATGGCTGATGCGCCTTTGTCCGCATTTGCAGGCTGGGTTGAGCAGATTATTGCCGAGTCCAGTGGCAAGTTGGGGAAAGGCATCCTGCCTGTGCCGCTCGAGCCGTTGGGTGATGTGAGTGCGTATGGCAAGGATCGTCTGTTTGTCTATTTGCGTCAGAGCGGCGAGTTGGATACAACGATGAAGTCTTTACGTGAAGCTGGTCATCCAGTTTTGGAATTTACGATTCCAACAGTGTACGACATTGGTGCTGAGATATTCCGCTGGGAGATCGCGACGGTGGTGGCGTGTTCGGTGTTAGGCGTGAATGCGTTTGACCAACCGAATGTGGAAACGAGCAAGAAACTCACGAAGGCGAAGATCGCTGAATATCAGAAGAAAGGTAAGTTGAAAGAAGGCAAGCCCGCTTGGAAAAAAGACAGTGTAACCGTGTTCTCGCCGACTGCCGTGACGGGCGCGTCGCTGAAAGCGGTGTTGAGCAGTTTCTTGAAGAAGGCGAAGTCTGGCGGATACGTTGCCATCAATGCCTATCTGCCGCGCAATGGTGAAATGATCGGAGCCCTGCAAAACATGCGTGCCGCCATCCGCGCCAAAACTGGCAACGCCGTGACTGCCGGCTTTGGTCCACGCTTTCAACATTCCACGGGACAATTTCACAAAGGCGGCATCAAGGATGCACTCTTCCTGGTCATTACCGCCGAACCCGAAAAGGACTTTGACATCCCTACCGAAGGTCTGACGTTTGGTACATTGATCCGTGCGCAGGCGCTGGGTGATTACGAAGCGTTGATCGAAGCAAAGAAAAAAGTGCTGCGGGTGCATTTGCCGAATACAAAAGCGCTGGCTGAATTAGCCAAAGCATTAGAATGAAAAAAGCGGTGGTCGAATTTCGACCACCGCTTTTTATTTTCTCGAGACTCGTAAATCAGAGAAAAAACATGAGAATTAGCGCCAAAATACGGACAATCTTCACTATATGATTCCGGAGGCTATCAGCATAATCATGGTTACTTCAAAAAAGGAACCAACTCTCAATGAAAACTAAAATCCTACCCGTTTTACTAAGCTTAATATTTCTTCTTTCGGCTTGCGCATCACCTGCCGAACCTGCAACACTCAAGATCGCTGTCCTGCCGATCATCGACACACTGCCCATGTATGTGGCGCAACAGGAAGGTTTGTTCGCGAAACACGGCGTCAACGTTGAGTTTGTGCCCGTCGCTTCTGCGCCCGAGCGTGATCAGATCCTTGCTGCTGGTCAGGCAGATGGTACGATCAACGAGACTCTATCAGTGATGCTGTTCAATAAAGAATCTGTGCAGATGCAGGTGGTGCGTTATGCGTTGCGTCCCACTGAAGAGCACGGACACTTCTTTATCATTGCTTCGAGTCAGAGTGGCATCACATCCGTGAATGGACTCAAAGGCGTTGAGATCGGTGTCTCGCAAGGCACCGTGATCGAGTACGTTACTGAGCGTCTCCTGCAAGCCGAGGGCTTTAATGCCGATGAGATCAAGACCATCGCCGTGCCGAAGATCCCCGACCGCATGGCTTTGCTCGCTTCCGGCGAATTGAAAGCCGGCGTCATGCCTGATCCGCTTGCATCGTTGGTCGTGGGGCAGGGCGGTGTCATCGTGGCGGACGATTCGAATCATCCTGAATATGGTTTCAGTGTCATTTCCTTCCGCAAGGCAATCATCGATGCGAGCCCGCAAGCCGTCGAGGCTTTCCTAGCCGCGCTGGAAGAAGCCACCACACTGGTCAATGCCGACCCTGCGAAATATAAAAACGTTTTGAGTGAACAGAACCTTGTTCCAGCGCCTCTGCTGGATGTATATCAGCCGCCCGTTTTTCCTGTCGCAGGTGTGCCCACTGAAACCGAATGGCTGGATGCCTTGAATTGGTTGCAGGATAAAGGAATGTTAGACGTGGACGTCTCTTACATGGACTCGGTCAACGCTACGCTTCTTCCCTAGCCGATAATTGATTCAGTTTCGATTGGCATTTTCTCATTTTATCTTGTGTACAGCTAGTGCAATGACCCTGGAGGTCAAATGGCTATAGACTTTTTGAAAGTGGATATTTAACCCCGGTGGGTGTCATAAGCATGACAACGCTATGTCATCCCTTTTGGATTTGAAAATCATCATTCTGAATCTATAATCTTGCCATCCCTTCGGGATTGTCCTCTATTTCAAAAAGAAACATGATTAACATCCGCTCGATCAACTTTGCCTATTCAAACCTCTCGCCGCTCTTCGAGAATTTTTCTCTCGAATTCTCCCGCGGCGAGACTTGGGCGATTCTCGGTCCCTCAGGCTGCGGCAAAACGACATTGTTATATCTGCTTGCTGGTTTGCGCTTTCCAACAACGGGCAGCATTGAAATTGACGGTGAACGACTCACACGTCCACGTCCGCATAGCGGATTGATCTTGCAAGATTATGGTTTATTGCCGTGGTCAACGGTCCGCGAAAACGTGGAATTGGGACTTCGCATGCGGAAGTTTTATGGTGATGACGGTACACATGCGCCGGTCAACTTTCAACCTGAAAACAGTGTGACATATTGGCTGGAACGTTTGGGAATTGATGGAGTCGCTGACAAGTACCCATCCCAACTCTCAGGCGGACAACGTCAACGCACCGCCATCGCGCGGACACTTGCCCTCGAACCCGACCTCCTGCTTATGGATGAACCTTTCTCCTCACTGGATGCGGTCACGCGCGAAGACCTGCAAAAGCTGACCTTGTCCTTATGTGCAGAAAAACAATTGACGCTGGTCGTGGTCACACATGCTATTGAAGAGGCGGTTGTTCTGGGGAAAAGAATTCTTTTGCTCGATGGTGCCCCGACGCATACCCCGAAAGTTTTTGAGAATCCAACTGTCGGGAGAGATGATCATCGGGAAAGCAAAAGCTACCAGGAATTATGCAATCTGTTGCGGAGGGAGATGCAGCATGAAACAGCGTGATGTCTTGTTGGCTGCGCTTGCTTTATTGATCATATGGCAAATAACGGCGATGATCGTCAATTTGCCTATTTTGCCACAACCGTTTGAAGTGTTGATTGTGTTCTTCCGCGAATTGCGCAAGGATATGTTGATTCATTTTGCGGTTAGTTTATGGCGGGTCACGGCGGGGATGTTGCTGTCCGTATTGATAGCGGCTCCTGCGGGGCTGGCAATTGGCGGGTCCAAGCGTTTGAACCGTTTCTTTTCCCCGTTCATCTATTTGTTGTATCCGATCCCCAAAGTAGTATTTGTCCCGGTCGTCATCCTGTTTTTGGGAATCGGCGATGTGGCGAAGATCGCCATCCTATTTCTGATCCTGTTTTTTCAAATACTGGTGCTTGTCCGCGATCAGGCATCGGGACTTGCTCCACAATTGATTCAAAGTTTACAAAGCCTTGGCGCAGGGCGGCGGGCATTATTTCGATTTGTATATCTGCCTGCGAGTCTGCCCGCTATTTTGACGGCGCTGCGCCAGTCCATTGGGACAGCGGTGGCGGTGTTGTACATCACGGAACTCTCTGCTACAAAATATGGCCTCGGTTATTACATTTACTACAAAGGGAGCACGTTGTTGGATTACCCTGCCATGTACGCGGGTGTGATCGCGATGAGCCTGCTGGGGCTTGGCATGTATTTCAGTGTGGATTGGTTGGAACGAAAATGGTGCAAGTGGAAGTTCGTCAACTGAACAATAAACCCAGCCAGAACAACAGACTGAAGACTAGTGCGGTTTGTCCCGTTTTTGCCAGTGCAGCGTTAAGCGGGCGCCCCTTTTGTGTCAACACAACTTTGGTTCCTTGAATTGCCAATGGCAAAGACAACCAAGCTGTCAATGCCGCCCACGGAATCAACCCGGCATAAGCCACAGGGAACATGACTAAATAGGCGATAACTATACAGATCACATATTGGACCTTCGTGCCGCTTTCACCCAATCTCACAGCCATGGTGTGCTTGCCCGCCTTGCGATCATTTTCGAGGTCGCGTAAATTATTCACGACCAATATCGCAGTGATGATCAGACCTGGCGGGATGGTCATCCACCAAACGGCAGGTGAGACAAAGCCCGCCTGAATGTAATATGTCCCTGCGACTGAAGCAAGACCGAAGAAGATGAAAACAAAAATGTCACCCAACCCGTGATAGCCGATCGGGAATGGTCCGCCTGTATAGGCGATGGCGGAAATGATCGCCGCGATGCCAAGGATGATGATGACCCAGCCACGAAGCCACGCAAGATACAAGCCCGACAACGCCGCTAACCCGAACACGATTACCATGCCGATCTTTACTTGTCTGGGAGTCAGTATCCCTACCTGTGTTACACGCGTGGGACCCAAGCGCTCCGCGGTATCTGTGCCGCGCTCGAAATCAAAGACGTCATTCGCCAGGTTGCTGCCAATCTGCAGAAGCAATGCTGTGAACAAACAGACCAACACGGCATCAAGCCGAAAATAGCCGTCGTGCCAGGACAGAGCTGCGCCCATCACTACTCCCGCCGCTGCAGCAGGTAATGTGCGCGGGCGGATCGCCAGCATCCATGCATTCCAGTTGAAAACATTCTGTTTTACCAAGTTTTGCTCCATTGCTAAAATCAATTCGGGGCAGTATAACTTAAAATTCATTGTAGGAGACCTCATGACGCAACTAACAGGCAACGAACGCGCGAAATACATCCAGAACATGTTCACGCGTATTGCCGGACGATACGACCTTATGAATCGATTGATGACAGGCGGACAGGATATCCGCTGGAGGAAACGTGTCATCGAACTTGCGCGGATGAACGACCACGCCTCTTTTCTGGACCTTGGAACTGGTACCGGTGATTTGGCGCGGGAGGCGCTTTCAGCGTTTCCTCAGGCTCGGGTAGTCGCGGCAGATTTCACCTTTGAAATGATGCGGGTGGGACAAAAGACCAGCCCGCTCAACTTCTCCACTGCTGACGCGCTGCGACTGCCGTTTAACGCCTCCTCCTTTGATGCAGTCGTCTCCGGCTTTCTCATGCGCAATGTGATCGATTTACAAAAGGCTTTGGATGAACAATATCGTGTGCTAAAAAACGGCGGACGAATTGTAATTCTCGATACAACCCGCCCGAAGAAAAATATTTTGTCGCCGTTCATTTGGCTCCACATGCACTTTATCATTCCCACTCTTGGCGGACTCCTAACTGGATCACAAGATGCCTATCGCTACCTGCCCGAAACCACAGAAGGATTTGTCACTGCTGAGGAAATGGCAACACATACGGCAAAGGCTGGGTTTCAAAAGATTGGTTTTCAAAGATATATGTTTGGCACGATCGCCATCCATTGGGGCGAGAAAGTTGTAAAGGGCTGAGTTTATTGATAGAAAAACTCAATTCCACAAACGGCAGATCCCGTTGGATAACAAATTAATTTGTTATCCAACGGGATTTATTATTATGTGTTTGATCAGAAAAATTATTTCCGAGCCAGTGTATGGTGGATGAGCCCGGCTACGATCGTGTCGGCAAGGTCAACGAAGCCTGCCTCCAGGATCAATTCAGTGACAAGGTCCTTGAGATTATCGGATGTAAACGCGTGGTCCGCATACCAGGAGCCGAATGCTTGACCAGCCCAAGTTGTCGGTTTCCCAAAATCGGAGATCAAAATCCTGCCTCCGGGTTTGAGTACCCGATAGCTTTCCCGGATCGTGGCGCGTTTGACTTCAAGCGGAACGTGGTGGAATGTCAGTGAGCTCACAACCCAGTCAAAGGATGCCTCAGGGAATTGCAACTGCTCGCCGATGCCTAACTCCAATATTGCATTCGGGGCTTTTCGCAACTTCTGTCGAGCTACCTCGAGCATATCCTCAGAGGGATCAATGCCATGTAAGGAAACGGTTTCGCCAAACTTCTTATACAACTGATAAAGCACCTCGCCAGTTCCGCAACCAACATCCAAAAGTGATTGCCTTGGCTGAAGCGAGATCAAGCGCACATGTGGACGGGTCACGAAGGGCAGCCCAAGCGGCGTGTTACCAATATCGTAATACTTCGCCCTCAATCCTTCGACGATTTGTCCAGCTGTTACTGGAGTTTTAGATGATGTTCCATTTGCGGATCGTGTTTGTTTCATAATATCCACCTCAAGGTGATTAGATATAAAGCGTATTAAATATTTTACACTATCTTATCTCGCGGGTAAAATTATCACATTATGAATAATCTAACCCAACTCAACTGCGTAGCCTGTCGTGGAGGGGATCCGAAGTTAACCGATTCTGAAATCGTGGATTTGCAAGAGCAAATACAAAACTGGCAACTCAAAGAAATTGAGGGTATCTTGCGTTTGGAAAAGGTTTATAAATGCAAGAACTTTGTTGAGGCTTTAGCGTTCGTCAACAAGATCGGTGAGCTCGCCGAGCAGGAAGATCATCATCCTTTAATTGTTTTGGAATGGGGACGTGTAACAGTTTACTAATAGACGGTATACCAAACTTTTCAGGCTCATCTTCCAAAACACACTGAACATAAATCACCTTTTGACCATTCTCCTCTGCAAAGATGGCTCGAACATCAAGGGCTTCGATGATCTCTCTTTTGTATGCAGGTTCAGTTTCGGCTAGCTCTAATCCCCTCCCTATTCGCTCTGCAAATCCATAAATGTTTTTGATCTGCCTGGGGGTCAGAGTTCTTCTTTCAAGCATCGAGATAATATTTGCCTTTTCGGTTTCCAGCGCCTTTATCGAATCCTCCAGGCGCTTTTTACGATCCACCAGCACATCTTTGGGAAAATCGCCCGCTACATAAAGATCCAAAAGTCGTGTTAGTTGGTCTTGATTATCCTTCAGCATGTCCTCCGCAATTGCGAGGCGTTCTTGGAGTGGTGCTGAGTCTCTTTCGTTGATCGTCAGGCGGGTGCTTAGCCCTTCTTCCAACACTTGGGGGTCCGTCAGTAAGCGCGTCACCCAATCCCAAACAACGGGGTCAACCGCATCCACACGAAATGATGGCATGTTGCAGTGATGTGCTACATCGCCTTTGTGAACAGCTAAGCATCTGTAATACCTATATCCATTGACTTTGTTTGACTCACCATTGAAAGACGTACCGCAGCGTCCGCACCTCATACGCCCGGAAAGTAAATAAGCACTCTTTCCAAGCGCGAGAGCTTCTTTTTTATTATGTTCTCGCCTATCCTGCACAAGCTGCCAAGTCTCCACATCCACAATCGCAGGGACAGCTACCGGAATCGGCTCATACTCGTTCTCGCCGCGATTTGACTGTTCTTTGCCATACTTCCAAATTCCCTTATATACCTCACTCGCGATGATATTAGACAGTTGTCCTTTACTCCATACCCCATATTCACGTTTTTTGTAACCTCCCTGTTTCGGGTTGGTATCAAGCCGAGTGGGAACTTTCATATTGGTCAATCGGCGTGTGACCTCTCTGAAAGAAACTGGACTGCCATCCTCATCGCCATATGCATACCAATCGAAAATCATACGCACAATGCGGGCCTCGGGTTCATAGATTTCAAGAACCCATTTGTTGGCAACCTCTTTTACTGAATAGCCATATGGTGGTCGGCTCGCCCCGTTAGTCATTACACTGCCTGCTTTCACCTTCAAGCGTTTGCCACGATCAATTCTTTCGCGGATTTTTTCGCGTTCATACTCTGCAACAACTGCCCTGACGTGTTTCATCAAGTTGCCTTCTGGACTGTCCGCATACTGTCCAATAACATACTCGATGCTTACACCTTCGCGTTTTAGCCATTCCTCCACGATCAATTGTTTTGCAAGGTTTCTGGATAACCTGTCAACTTCACGAACCACCAAAACGTCAAAAGCTCGCTCGTGTGCAAACTCAAGTATTTTTCCCAGTTGTTCCAGCTCAAAACTTGCGCCGCTTGCCCCTCTGTCATCCTCCGCCAATTCTGCAACGATTGTATAGCCGCGATCCAAGGCATATTCGCGGCACATTGCCAACTGACCGGCAAGGTTTCGTCCTTCCTTGCCTCTATCATCCCCGGATACTCGTGCGTATGTTATAGCTCGTAGTGACATTGCTTAAATCCTTTCATTTGAAGTAACGGGATTACGATGGGGATAATCCCGTTTTTTTTAGTTATGCAATTTCGGCGAGACGCGGATTTCCCGGAAAGCGTCAACTTCGTTTATTAGCCGCCCGCCCAAAACTACGTGACGCTCCTGAGCGGTTAGTCCAAGCTTTTCAACGATGTCGGCAAAAAGAAGCCCTACGGGAGTTTCAACTTTTAAAAGACTTCCGCCATTTACGGTTTCCTGCCATTCTTCGCGCAAAGCGGCCAATGCCAAAACCATGCGAGTTCGCTCACGGATGCTGTAATCTGCAAATCCTTCCAAAGGGGGTTGAAGAGTCATCATTCACTCCTTTGGGGTGCCTTGCATTCTCCCATCAGGAAAGCAAAACGCCCCGGTTAAATCCCACCAGGGCGTTTGTTGAGGCTATAATTTGATATAGCCTGCCCGTCGCCGTAAAGTCTCCGGTGGGTTGGTTAGGGCGTGTTAGTGTTCACAGCACTTTCACGCCCGCTATAAAGGGTTGAAATGTCGGTCAGTACGACAATTCGATTATACTACAGTTTGTTGTTTTTGATTTTAGTTTTTTGGCTTGGGTCCGCGTTTGCTCCCCATTTTTTCAGCCTTGGTGATGTAATCAGATAATGAAGCTTTGTTCACCTGCCAGACGGTTGCAAATTTGCGGGCATTTATTTTTCCCTGTCTGCAAAGCCGCGTAATATGCTCTTCATCATAGCCGCTGAGTTTAGCGGCATGGCTGACAGTGATCCATTCATCGTCGTTGCTCATTCCTATGGTTCCTATTCAAGGATTATACACTTGCACTACAATGGAACATCGTTTTTTAAAGGCAAGTTATTTTCTTCTTGGGGAGCCTCTACGGGTATGGAATCGGCAACCTTTTTATTTTCTGCTTGCTCGGCTAAACGTATGAGTAAGCCATAAACTTTTGCCAGTACACGCCGTCGTTCTGCGGCTTGGTCAACTTTTGTCAATGGAAAATTGTTTGCAATCATTCACTCTCCTTTCTTAAAATTGTCTGGTCGTTAGAAGCAGTCTCATTTAAGGAAGATGCAACCTGCGCGACTGCCTCATGTATGTTTAAAATGCGAGCTGCTCTCCGAATGGTTATAGGTGGCTCTTCATATTCAACGCCCTGCAAATGATCCACCACCTTTGCCAAGTAAACGGTAACCGACGTAAATTTTTCTTCCCTGGTCATGCCTTCCGTCTGCGGGAAGCGGGGCATGTCCGAAAGATTCAAATTGGGCATCGGTTCAAACGCCG
>Ga0137333_1000092_pt1 | contig 21050 bp, 15 predicted proteins | sample EasRivERMLT231_2_FD_102286 | JGI IMG/M metagenome (GOLD analysis project Ga0137333, IMG submission 102286) | Soil microbial communities from meander-bound floodplain in the East River, Colorado, USA - East River MetaG ERMLT231_2 | ecosystem: Environmental > Terrestrial > Soil > Floodplain ... | reverse complement strand
ATTGCCACCCTGGTCTTTGGCGTTGCTTTCCTTTTGCGTGAGAAAACAAAAATCCCGGCCAACATTCGCGGCGTAATTTTTGTGACCATCGTCACTGTAATCTTATTCAACAGCGACACCCCCATAAACCTTGTGAAAGGCCCTTCAACCATCCTAATGCTTTTTCCGGTTTTTATGGGTGCGGTCCTTATCCATTCCTCAGCTGCTCTTATTGTGGCTGCCGTCCTACTTGTTCCATTTGTTATGATTCCGCCCACTATCTACCAAATTAATTGGTATTCCTGGTTCTCGGTAATATGTCTTGCTTTGGTGATCTGGGTGGCAACTTTCATCATGGAGAAAGCAGTCCGCGAAGCCCGTGAAGAGGTGTACCGAAGCAAAGCCATGTTGGGCATTGCTTCACACGAACTTCGTACTCCTTTGGGCGTGATCATCGGAAATGCGGGAATGATGAAGCTGCCTCTACCCGCAGAGAAATCAAAAGAAATGATTGAGACTATTTCTCGATCGGCGATTTCTCTCAACGAAATTGTTTCGCGTTTACTTGACCAGGCCCATATTCAATCTGGAAAAGTCCAACTTAAGCCGGCTGACGTGTGTATGGCTGATTTGGTGAAGGGTGTGACGGAGGAGATCACTCCATTTGCAAACGAGAAAAGTCTCAAGCTTTCCACTTCTGTTCAAAGCTCTGTTCCTGAAAAAGTAAGAATTGATCCTTTGCGCTTAAAGCAAATACTGATCAACCTTCTCAGTAATGCCGTGAAGTACACCGAGGTCGGAAGTGTTAGCCTGACTGTGGATTTCCGCGCGGCAAAGAAAAAGAAAGAACTGATTTTCGCAGTAACCGATACGGGGGTTGGGATTCCTAAGAACAAGATTGCATCCATGTTCAAGCCGTTTGTTCAAGGTGAACGGTATGACACGCGCACTTATGGGGGGGTGGGGCTCGGCTTATCCATCGTGAAAGAGCTGGTCAATCTGATGAAGGGAACAATCAATGTCAAAAGCGTGCTCGGTACAGGAAGCACGTTCACAATCACTATACCTATGGAGTAGTTAATGTTGCTAATCATCGAAGATAACTTAGACCTTGTAGAGTTGTACAAAATGGCGTTGAGTTTGATCCAAATTTGTCCTGAAGTTGCGGTCACCGGACCCGCTGCTTTGAGACGCATTGAACAGCCCGATGCCCCAGCTCCAGATTTAACAATTTTGGATCTTCACCTTCGCGGCGAAAACGGGGTGGAGGTAAATGGCGCTGATCTTTTTGACAGAATGCGAGTGTGCTGGCCGAACACAAAAATCATTGTGTCCTCTGCCGACATAGATTGGTGCCGCAAGTTTCAAGGTGTTGCTGAAATGGTGATCGAAAAGCCCATTGTAGATATGTCGCTTTTCTTGAAAGATGTTCAGGGAATGCTGGATAGTGGGAAATCCTTGATGGAACCCTACCCGAGATAATTCCGGGTAGTTATTCGTTCCAGTCAACTGACTGAGAGAGGGGAAGCGGTGATATCACAAGTGATGGCAGGATAGCACTTGTGATATCACCGCTATATAACCGTCAAAGGAAAAGAAATTATGGCAAAGCAAAACCGAAAAATCACTGAAGAACAACAGACAACAAACAGATTCGACAAATCGGATGGACTATCGTTTACATTGCTGCTGTTTTTTTGCTCGGTGTGGGAAGCAATTATCTGAAGGAGGAATGGAATAAAGCAAACGATACGAAGCCGGCAGGAGCGCTCTACGAACAGATCAATCCAAAGCATGGGTACAAATTACCGGTTTCATACGGCGATCTGGGACCCCGCTTACTTGAGAGTAGTGCTATCGACTATGACGCATTTGCGGCCATCTACGAGAATGGCAATAATCCCCTGTCCGCAGATCAGGTAGATATACTCCAAAGCGGAAGCGGAGACCAAATCGTTATCACCGCGGAAAATGTCCATTATATTATTGTGTGATGGCATTAATTGACCAATAGCAACTGAGATAAAAAGAGATTCCATTTCGAGAATTTTCTGGTTTATAGTGAGTGGGAAATTGACCTGATGGTTTATAGCTGTGGGTGTAAACTTGTATTGAAAAAGGAACAATATTCTGAAATTGATTATAGTAATTTCAATAAGAATCATGTAAGTTGAATTACAGAGGGCTTTTCCATGACCAGAATGCTAATGTTAGAACAGGTTGCTAACGAAAATAATTTGAGAAATGCTTGGGTAAAAGTTAGATATCATGCTCGTACAGCATTAGAATATTTTGACAAGTATGCCTATGATGAATTTGAGGAGAATTTAGATTCGAACTTAGCAATAATTCGTCTCCAGTTACTAAAGCAGGAATATAAGTTTGATGTTTTGCGTATTTTTGAAATCCCAAAAGGAGATGGCGTAAGAAAGATATATTTTCTGAGCCCAAGCGATGGACTTGTTTCTCAAGCCATTCTTAACATAGCCGCTCCAACGTTCGAAGCCCAATATTCAACAAACAGCTTTGGTAACAGAATCAGTTACGCAACTAGTGAAAGCAAAAATCCATTTCTCGACTGGCAGTCGCAATATACAAAATATTTGAACGAAATACTTTCTATGTTGGAGTTGGCACCAAATTATTGGTATCAAATTACTGATATTACAAATTTTTATCCTTCTATTAATAAGCCAAAACTCTTAGCCAAGGTGGCTCTAAAGATCAATGACGCAAGTGTTCTGAGATTAATAGAAGAGATATTGAATTTGAAGGCGGTAAATTTAGCAGGTGCAGTAGAGGATGTGCCCGGTTTGCCTCCCGGTACGATATATTCTCATTTTTTGGCTAACCTTTACTTGGATGAGTTTGACAAATTTATGGAGGGAGCTACGGAAAGCTATGTACGTTACGTAGATGATTTGTGTTTTGCTGTTGATAGCGAGCAAAGTTTGAAGGGGATTAATCAGCAGATAGCAAAACTTCTTGACAGTTTAGGATTGGTATTAAAAGAAAGAAAAACAGAAGCTCATCCAATTATTAATCCTGAGCATTTGATAGAGCACACACGAAAACTAAAATATGACTTGCGTTTTGGTGCCATAGAGTTACTTAGAGACTCAAACAGCTTGAATGATGTTCAAGTAACCGAGAGAGTTTTTCATGATCTTTTCATGAGAGTGGAAAGGGAAGATGATATCTCTAAAATCGCTGATGACACAGCTGGATTTATAGCAACTGGATTCGATGAATTGCTCATCGAAAGTCAACTTGCAATTGATATAGCCTATGGGGTGTTATTGCGAAATCCTCAACGTATTACTGCGGTTCGTGCCTTATTAGGCTACATAATGAAGGTCTTCATAGACAATCCTGATGACAGATTATTAAAACTGATAAATGAAGGTTCCAATATTATAAAAATATCCTTTTTGCAATTGTTGATGGGGTATTCGACGCCGAATGAAAAATTTGTAGAGTTAGTTTCAACAATAGCAATTCAAAGTGATAATTATTTAGTGCGAGCCAGTGCGTATACTGCGCTAGAATATTTGCGGTTTGGAATAAGTATGAATGAGTTTAGAAAGTTGAGCGAAATCGAAAAATCTGATTATGTACTAGCTAGGTTGGTTCAGTGTGCTGTGTCTGGCAACAAGGAGGATGCGTTTTGGGCTGATTTTCGTCAATTGTTAGAGATTCCCAGTCACTTAATATTAAACGCGATTATTTTTGTCGCGCACAAGATTAACTATCAAGATGAAAATTGGATTGGAACAAAAGTTTTACTACCGATTTTTCTTTCTCACCCTAATCGCGACATATTCAGTTTAGCCTTCTTGCTGAGATTGGTCTCTCAATTTAGCGATTATGACTCTTTGAAACAAGTTTATGAAGTAATTACCGAAGGAAGTGCTGATATAGCAGATGTTCTCCTTACTCTATCGACAGGGAACACTTTTATCTATTTAGCCAAAAGAAAAAATGATTACGAAAAACTATCCGTTTATATAGACTCTTTGCGTAAACTAAAAATACCTGCAGATTACTCAGCAGGTTATCAAGAAATATTGATGAAAAGTTCTGACGAACACCTTGTAAGTGGTGTCAAGTCAGCTGCAAGCGAAATTGTTTCGTCAGCTTCATTACCTGATTGGTATCGTGAAAAAATTCTGGATATCGACAAGGGTCCGTACTGTGATTATCTGTTGCAACCAAATTATTCTTGCAGAGAATTTCAGGATGGGGAGCGGCACGGCGTTATAGAAAAAATACCAGTTGATCTTGTTTTGAACTCTAAGCAATTTGGTTCTGTAAATGAATGGTTTAATTATTTAAAGGGATTGGACAAGACGAAGGCGATTAAGCTTATAGACCTTGAAGTTTTTGATGAAAATGGCAGTCAAAAAATATTTGTAGCTTACGAAATTGAAGCAGGATTTAATTCGATTCGCGAGTGGATGAATATTAATCCATCCCTTCTAAATGAAGAATCAATGATAGATATTTTGATTAAGACTATTGAAAAATTAGAAGCAACAAAGCTGGCTCGGGATTTCTACTTTCAAAGCATAAGCCCGTGCAATGTTCTATGGAATCCGCAAGGTGAAATAAAACTGCTGAATGTGGGGTCAACATTGCTGCAACCTAGATACGTTTGCGGAAGTCCCATCTGCAACAAAAAATATCATGATAATGAGGTGGGGAGTACTGTGGGCATTTATTTCCTTGGGCTGCTGGCAGTTCAGATAATAGAGAAGAACGAGTGCCCTGTTCTTAATTTGGAGGCACCCAAGAAATCCAAAAAGAGTGGCTTTTATGAGTACAACGGTATTACGCCTCATTTGAAAAGCGTAATTGCCAGGATGGTGCAACAGAAACCATCATACCGATATGGAGAATTAAGTACGCTTAAACGTGATTTGCTACAAGTGTCAGAATTCATAAAAAAACGCAATGAGGTTTCTGAGGATAAGAAGAAACTGCTTGGCAGATTGACTTTGGTTGATTACCTAGATTTTCGTCTTGAGATCGCGGAACGTGCGCCGGATGTTCCAGCAGATCCTTTGCAAAGGGCAAATTGGATTCTTGAGGAAATATCTAAGCAAATCCATTATTATTCCGATAAAGAAACTATAAATGTGTTGTTTTCTTATTCCTCCAGAGTCCCTTTTATCAATCCTGCTTTGTGGTATTGGCTCTCGCCGGAGAGTAGGATTTTGATAGGGCTAGCTTTTGATTGGGAAGCTTTGATAAACGGACTAAATGAGCAATTAAGTTTCAAGTACCAAAACAAACTCTCAATCATACTTTTTGGGCGAGTTGTATACTTTGAATCTTTAGCTGCAATCCAAGGATTGTTGATGTACGGAAGCTTGGATAAAGATGGCGCAAAATCCTTTGGCGATAATTTGTTAGCGTTAATTCAACATGAAAATTATTCTGAATTCAGGATAAAGGCTCCGCTGGATAAAATTTCACAGCCGCTGCCTAATCCTTATTCCAAAGAAGACTTAAATCCCATAGTAAATCTCTTTCAGTTTGTGGATAGTAATAATTGGATTATTGTTTTACGGCGCCTCTCTGCAAAATCAATATTTTCTGGAATTGGTTTTTCAAGGCATGTAATCGACTTTTTCCTTCCGAATCAAAACAAGGTTTTTGCAACAAGGCCCTTATTCAAAGCAAATAATCTTGCTTCGAAGACTTGGCTTGTTCACAAATTGCCGTACAAATTTATTGGTAATATTTCATCTAAGTCTGAAGAGTCTGTTGAGTTGATGTGGGAAGACGCTGCTAAGATTTTAGGATATTTGCGCTTGATGAATCCTTGCAAAAGAGGGCGTGGCAAATTAATAGATTACATTCCCGTTGCCACTCCTCGCCAGGGCAACATTTTGTTTGGATGGGATTGGGCTTCATTTAGTTCCAAAGAAGCAAATTTCACAGAAGATAGAGTGCTAACCCTTGGAAACATGATGATAGCTACAAGAGGGAAGCATAAGGCAGTTCAAATTGATTTGTTGAACAAAACCAAAACTATCTCTTCGATCTTTTCTTACCCATCAATTTTCAGTAACCTGAAATCGGGTTCGGGGATGAGCCTTGAATCTTCTATTGCATATGGGATGAAAAAGCACAGATGGGTTGCTTGGGTATTGGCGTTGTTGTTGACAGCTCTTCAATATGTTTTGGCTATTTCTTTTTGGAAGACTCTTTCCTTGACGGGTCAAATATTTTCGGGTTGCTTAATAATATTGTGTGCGCGATTGTTTATTAATCCATTATGGAAAATAGTTGAAGAACAATTAGCGATCATTAGACCCGAAGATAAAGTACTAGAAGCCAATTAATGATTCTGTTTATCAACAAGGTTTCTTTGGCGTTTCAGCTAACCTTATAGTTAGAATATTTTTGGACGACAATATTTGAAAAGCTTGCCTATAGATTATTACCATCCTTTTCTTGTAATTTAGTTATATTATGACCGTATAAGAGGGGTTGAACTAATACATTTTTCGGGGCACGGTTAACTCGGGTACACGCCTCCTATAGGAGATGAGCCAAAGCCACCCTGAAACCAGACATTGACTTGGAACCCCACATCCATTACATCCAAAAGGACTCAACTGCATGCCATCTCCTTTAGTGCGCCGGAATCAATACGTCACATCCTTTTCGAGATTGAAGTAACAATCTAGCAACAAAAACGTCCTTTTCAACAAGAAGGGCGTTTTTGTGTTTCATAACCAAAGCTGGCTTTTTTTATAAACACGTGGACTGACGTTGATCGTGCCAAATTCAACAGCTTTTTACGCACCACGATAATAGGAAATAAGAGGCTCATCTGGGCTCATGTATCTTGACAATATATCTAGTCCTTTTATATCGGGCTCGATATACTCCTTATCGATAATGATCAATTGAGTCTCAGAAAGCTCACTTTTGGCATAGCTATAAAGATTTTGATAAAAAGCTATAAAGATATCTTTATTTACATCTTCACCAATATTTTTCATCGGGGTATCTATCATCAATAAGGTTGGTAACGGCAATTGGTTTTCTCTAGCCGTTTTGTGGATAGCCAACGCATAACACACTTTTAACATTGTTTTTTTTCCACCGCTCCCAGCGCTATAAAAATTCCATCCCAAACTTGGGTTGTCCTTTGGATAAATGATTGGTTTCCAAGTTTGTAAATTGATCTTTACTGTATCTCCCGCTGACACACCAGGTATTCCAACCTTAAGTAAGATATTAAGGTAATTTTTCTCAATTTGATTAACTATGTTTTGAGCGTTTATTAGCTCATCTCGTTCTTTGGCTATTTCTTTCTGAAGTCTACCTTCTTCTACAGCAGCCTCGTTTGCTTCTGTTTCTAATTTCTCCACAGCTTCGGGCAGCTTTGAAATCCTTTCCAAACCTCTAATTCTTTCTTCCAAAGTTGCTATTTCTCTATCCAATTCGCGCGTTTGTGATAAAAATGCAGAGTCATAATTACGCAACTCTTCTTGAAGTTGCATATCCTTCGTCATCTTTAATTCTACTAATTGCGAAATTTCAATTTCCTGCTTCTTTTTCGCTTTTTTATGTCTTGCAATAGATTCGGTTAAGTCATCAATACGAGCCTGTATATCTCTTCTAATAAATTCCGGATTTGGCAAAGCTTCTTTATCTTCATCAGATTTATGTTTCCCGCACAAATAGCAGGCATCAATATCAGAATTAGTGTCTAATTTTTCACCACAATTTGGGCAATATTCAAATTTTACATCTGAAAGTATTTTTGACCCTTTCTCGATTTTTGATAATTTAAATTTCGCTGTTATCAATTCAGCTTTCAGTTGTTCTTGTCCAAAAATTCTTTCATCTAAGTCAACTAATGTAACCTTGAATTGTTCAAGGTCGTTGCTCATTTTTCTTAATTCATCTCGAGCACCTTCAATAAAATGAGTCTTATTCATATGATCACTTCGTAACCCATTTTTCTCTTCTTGATAAATCAACAATTTCTTTCTTATTTGTTCTATCTCGTTCGTTACTTCCTTTTCGCTTCCATAACCAAAATCTTTTAAGAATTCTCTTATTTTTTCAGCCGCATCAAGTTTACTTTTCCTCTCGTCCCTAGCTTCTTCAAGCTTAATTTCCAAGTCGTTCAGGGTTTCCGAATAGTAGCCTACAACAAACCTCATTACATCTCGGCTTTTCAACCGTCTGAATGGGTCTTCTAACCTAAAAAAATCTGAATCTAAATTATCTTGATCCAGATAACAGTACCAAAGAAAATCACGAATACTAAGGCGAATTAACGGAGTATCTTCCGACGTTTTACTTTTCCGAACTTTTAATGGTCGAAATCCTAACAAATAGAATATTAAGTCAGTAAAATTAAATATATTTTCTCCCCATATAGGATCTGCATTATTTTTTTCGTCAATTGGAGCGTTGACATTTCCGCCATCTCCTTTTTCATCCCTCCATGTAACTTGTATCGTCTTAGCGCGATCTACTCTCTCAAGTAGTACATCATATACGCCAATATCCAAGTTCAGTGATGCTGAAACAAATTGACTGTCTATCGCAGGAGTTCGTTCAATATCTCCTCCTAAACAATAATCAACCAGCCTCATAATTGATGACTTTCCCGCGGAAATCTTCCCATGAAAAAAAGTAATTCGATGCGAGAGATCAATAACCTCATGCGATTCCTTGAATTGTAAGCTAAGAGTTTTAAGCCAGATTTTCATTCAATCTCTTCTCCAAGCTTTAAATTCCCTATTTCTGGGAATGTTTTATAAATGTATTTCATTAAATTAGTTGCCGTAAAGTCAAGATGAATTTTTAATAATTTAGCTCGTTGATATAAAGATTGAAATTCTTCTTGGCTTGCCAAGTGGCTAAAGATTGAACGCCCATTCTCTGTTAGACCAATCATAATAGTTCTTCCCTTAATACCAACTGTAACTAAGCCTTTCCCAACCATTAAATTTAGAAATTTCCTATAACGGAAATCCCAAGGACCATAACGAAACCTAGTCATACTTGACTCAACACTATATCTTTCAAAATCTTCAACATTTACTTTTGAAGGATTTTGCCCTCTTTCTTCTAAAGCCCTCTCTAGATAAACTGGATATCTAAGAAGGAAATCAAGCTTTGCTAGCTTGGTTAAGCCCTCTATATTTTCTTCACCCTCTTTGCCTGCAAAAACGCCAAGCAGTATTAGTAATCTGCTCAGATGTAATTCAGTATTGTCTTCTAAATTAGCAAACAAATTAAATATGTCCATATGTTATTCCCATTTAGGAATATCGAATTCTTGACTCCACCAAACCGTACATTCTTCAGTCAGAATTCCCACAAATCCAGATAGTTGCTCGTACTGGACGCCAAACAATATATCTTTTTCTTTCCCATAGATTTCCTTGATGCGTTGCCGAACCTCAATCAACATTTTTTCTCCAAAAAATTCGGCATCCACTTTTTTTTCTGTATACACTTCTTGACAAGCTGTTCTTACTATTGTTTTTAGGTGTTTGTATCTTTCATCTGCATTTGTAAAACTATATTTCATCAACCACTTTGAAAGCAATAACTCAGTAGACGCTTTGTGATCCTTTGCTAAATTAACATCAAATACACTTATTTTTCCAGCCCCCATTTTTAGCTCTAGGATTTTATAACCTTTAGCAAGAGTTTTTAATGAATCATCTGACCAAGTAGTCAAATAACTAATATCATTTGGAACTTTAGCTAAGATACCTTTAATTTTTTCCTTCGTTACCCTTTTGTTTTCTATAATGGCATCTTGGATGCTCTCATTCGGGTTATCCAAATAAGCAAAGTAGCGCCGTTTTGGGTTTTCTATATTTTTGGAGCCCGCGTCAAGCATAAAATGCACAAGATTAGTTGATAACTCCTGAAGATTAAAGTGCGCAAGCTTGCCGTACTCTTCAATTTTTCCGAGTTCGGCAACTAAAGTAAGGGAAATATCATTAAGTTTTGGTAAATCATCGTTCAGTTCTAACTTCAAAAGTGTATTTGTAGCATCCTCTAAAGATATAGAAGATGGACTTAAATCCTTTGAAATCTTCTTGGCATATTTAGTAAAAGCATTTTCCCCAGTCGCGTCTCTTAAACTCAAAACATGCTTTAAGTTGGCATTGTTTTTTTTCTGTGACCAAAACGGTTGATTTGTAGCAAGTACAAATTTTGAGAATTTATCAGGAAATTCTTTGTCCAACAAGACAAATTTATTTATAGCACTTAGCACAACATCATTATTTGCTTTAAGCTGCTCTAACCCCTCAGATTTAGTTTTTACCTGGACACCTATAAATTTACCATCTTGCCCTTTTATCAAAATGTCTTCATGGTGTTCACAAAAAATCTCTTCAAATGGGGTAACATCATTTAAAATACCTAAGGCTAAAATAGCCCCATATGTTGCCTGATATCTAAATCGCAGATTGACATCATCGCCTATATCGCGACGGCTTAAAATTTTGTCAGGTTCAAGTCGAATAGTCATAATGAATCCCAGTTATGTGAACTCGCATCCTTGACAGTTAGAAACTATGAAGAACCTTCTAATAAACCATTATATTATATACAAAAACCAAGAAAGGATGTAACCAAATGAGGGAAGCGAAGTTTTTCGGCGCTCTGATGCCAACACATATCGAATTACAGCCAATCATTCAGGAAATCAGGGAGAAATACAATCTTCCCGAAGTTGATCCAGATGGCGAGCCTATCAAAGAGATTTATCTTGATGATAAGGAAGTTTCTCTTGAAGAGTTTTTGAAAGATATTACAACTTTGGTCGAGAATAAAACCAACTTCTTGCCCCCGGAATATGCTACCTATTACAAACTAAGTAAACCCGGTCTAGGAAAACCATTAGACATGCAAGGGACGTGAATTGCCTGATGATGTCATGGCTTTTATAAATATCATGTACAGCTGTCAAGTATCCATTTTATATACCAATGATAAGTAGACAAAATCAGGCATTTTGTTGAATTGCAAATTGGCGGGGTGACAAACCCTGTAAGGCCTCATCCGGACGAGGGGTGAAGGAATTATTCATTAGTTAGTTCTTGAACTTCAAGATGAAACTTTCATACTCTTTTGCATAATCTTTGATCTCAAAAACTTTGATAACTTCCACACCTAAAGATTCTAACAAACGGATTTTCGCTTTGTCAGGGTTGTTCTCTGACTTGCTCGTCCAATGATAATAATAAGTTTGTCCACCTCGTATTTTACTTACTCTTTGGATTCGCGATTTGTATGAAAGTAATCCCCACAAATCAATTTCTGAATAATCCAACGAAAATCCTATAATATGAACTTCATCTCGCAAAAAGACATCTACCCAAGAATACACTTTTTCCTTTTCAAAATCCCTTTTGCCAGATATAAAGGGCGATGTATTTGGAGTGGTTAGATATGTTCGTATTTTTTGAAAATGTCCACCATATTGCTCATTCCCTAACATAATGGATGAAGGTTTGTCAACTTCACCATGAATATGCCAAATATAAGATGAGTTAATTTTTGTTCTTCGAAACACACTATATCGATTTTCCGATCTTAAGTCGTCGTGCACGAGCGGTTCATTGGCTAAAACCGAGTTCTCTAAACAATAATCGTAATTAGTCGTAATAATATGTCTGAATCCTAACTTGGCTATTTCATTATGAAATATATTATGTTTCATATTGTTGAGTAGTTTAGCAATATGACGTTTTAGAGCTATATCGCTTTTCTCGCCACCCTTAAAGTATCTTGAACAAACAGCCTCGTAAAACAGAGTAAAAGGCGTGTAGTCCATAAAATCTACCAAGGTAGGGTCATCCACTATTTTAGACAATTCATACAAAACATCTCGCCAAGATTTTGCATCCTTGGTCAATAAATTGATGCCGTTTCCAACAAATATTGTTTTCTGCATTATGCTCCAATTAAATAATGATTATGAGCCACTATCCACAGCACTTCGTACTCTTTCAGGGTATTATGATTATGCCACACACCCGTTTCCCGCATCGTGATAAGCCACTGGGATATTTGTGCAAAGCCCGCTGAAGCGGGCCAGGCGGTTGGAGCCACCTTCATAGGGATAACCGTGACTTCGTCCGATGGCAGGCAATCCCACGCAAACCTTCCATTCATCCATCGCCGATATCAACTTCCCGTCTGGGTAGTGTTGTTGCTCGTTATGAATATATCGTACCACCAATGAAAGATTATTTTGCTACAAATATAATACAATACCCCTATTGGTCTTGCTTGTATTACGTTACTACTCAGTTGGATGGTTGCCAATGTCGTAAAGCTAGGATTGTTCGCAATCATATTATGTATGCTATTCTGGTTTAGGTTCGTCTCAAGCAGGTTGCCGATGAAACTAAACAAACCGTGTATCCTCTCAAGCATAGCCTGTTGTCTGATTATCTGCGACAGCAACTTCAATCACCTGCTATTCAAATGACTTTTGCGTAAGTCCTATATATAAAAAGAACCTCGCTCATTTCGAGCGAGGTTTTCGAAAGACAGGTATCTCGAATGAAATACTGTGTCTATGGAGAGGTGCCCCCACAGGGATTCGAACTCCTCTTACAGCCGAAAAGTTTTGTGCGACAATTTATGAGGAATTTGCAATAGGCTCAATTTCTATAGTTCAGCACAATTAGGGAAGGTAATTGTCGCACAATGCCCATTCCCTGCTTATTTTTTTCTGGGCGGTCGGATTAGTAAATAACAATCCCATCCTAACAGACTGACCTATGGTCCAAAACAGTAATGGACATTTTGAACGCTTTGCATCTACGGATGGATGGACACTAGCCGCAAAGCCTGTCATTGAGCTTTATGCAAGTCTTGATTTGATCCCGTTAACTGCCGAACAACAAAAGAGAGTGGAGGAAGTCGCGACGGCTGTGTATCGCCCATGTTGCGATAATTCGACTCTCTTTCCGGACTGTAACCACGGTATGGCAATGCTCGGGCTGCTGGAGTTGATGGCATCCCAGGGCGTCACAACCGATCAAATGTTTGAAGCAGCCAAATACATCAATGCGTTCTGGTTTCCTCAGCAAACACTAGAGATTGCAATTTACATCCAAACAAACGATTGGTTTGATTTCGCCGCGGCAGATCCGCGCGAGGTGGTGGGGAAGTCGCTTTCTTCCGCTTCGGGTTTCAAAGCGGTCCATGAAGCGCTATTGGAAGATGGTCTACTGAAACAAGTTCCGAGTCAGGGTGGTGGTTGCTCAAACTGATGTGGTAATAAAAAAGCACCTCGCAGAGGTGCTTTTTTATTTAATCTACTGACTATCTTCTTAATTTGATCTCGTCGCTTATTTTCCGCTTGCTTTTTTTGTTCAAGTACTTTTTGGTGGTGTCTGCCAGGAACTGTAGAGTAACATTAGACTTAAGGTACACCTCGTCGACCTCTTCACGGCCCTCATACATCGTAACGAATTCCTGATAATTGGTGATGATCATGATATGAGTCTGATCCGACTCAAACCACATCTCCCATGCAAGTTCGTTTCCGGTAAGGGGATTGGAGCCGGCGGGCGCATCAAAGTGCATATCTAACAAAACAAGTTGGGGAGCAGGCTCTCGTTTCAGGCGTTCGAGCCCTTCTTCGCCGTTATAGTAAACCTCAACCTCAAAACCGACACTTTTTAGTGTGAGTTCGTATTGTTCTGCGATATCTTTATGGTCTTCGATGACAAATGCCAGGTCGTGTTGTACTTTCATTTTGATACTCTCTGTTTTTTGATGTTCGCCTGTTTTGGGGTGACAAGCGGTATGGTCCTGTCTCCTGGAAGAACAAGGGGAAATGCTACAAAAAAATCAGTGCCTTCACCCTCGGTACTTTCTAGCCGTAGTTTACCACCCATTCGGTCAACGAGGCCTTTCACAATAGACAAGCCAAGCCCCGTACCCTGGTGGGGTCGATCATAGACAGAAGTGTTTTCATGTGCCTGAAAAAATTCATTGAAGATCTCTGCTCTTTTAGAGGCGGGAATGCCCACGCCGTTATCCTTTACAGAGATGGACCATTCCGCGTCGTCTGATCTAAATGCTGTTACCCTTACGTAGCCTTCCTTCGCAGTGAACTTAATAGCGTTGTTTGCAAGATTTATAAGTATCTGTTGTAAGTGCGTCTTGTCTATCATTACGACTGGCAGCATACCTTCACTAATGGTCCAAGTGAATTCCAGACGCTTCTCTTTTGCTTCGGCAGACAGCATAGATTTTACAAGTGAAAAAAGTTCATTGATGTTTGTGACTGTCGGTTTGTTTTCAATTTTGCCTGTCCGCAACCTTGTTTGAGAAAGAATATTCTCAACCATGGACAGGAGTCTTTGTGTATTTAGCAAAATACGGACTGCATTGGAGACGGCGGTATGAGGGGCACTCACCGCAAGTTCAGCATGTCCGCGGATAGCTGTAAGCGGGGTCCGCAGTTCGTGAGATACCATTGCCAGTGTTGTGTCTTTCAAGCGATTGAGTTCCACTTCTGCGGTGTTTTCCCGTAGGAAGACAATATGATTTTCGCTTGTCGGTATGGTTTTGCTTCTTACGAAAAAATATCGCCCCGCTATTTTGATCTGTGCTTCGATCTCGTCACTCTTTAGGCTGTTAGTGAATGCTTCTAAAGTTTCCGAATCAATATCAACTTTGGGATCCCGAATCACATCGAAGATGCTGAGTCCCTCAACGATACTTGGAAATACGCTAGTTGCAGCTTCGTTTGACCGAAGCACACAATAGTCTTTATCCAGGAGCATGAAGCCGCCTCGCAGCTCGGAAAGGATTGCATGACTTTGAGCTGCTTCCCGACGAACCTGAGAGGTTGATTTTTCCAGGCCGCGAAAAATCATCGCGAAAATACCGGCGAACAAATAAAAGGTAATAATTGTGAGTGGGTTGAAGAACCGAAAGTCGGTCATCAACGAATATGCCAGAAATATTACCGATATGGCAGTAGCAAAGAAAAGTGTAGCGTATGAATGAATCAACACGCCGGCAAGCAAAATGGGGATCACAAAGTACAAAGTGGACTGCCCTCCCATGATTTGCTGAGGCGAGTCCGAAAACAATCCCAAGATGATCAGGATGAAAACAAATATTGTTGATGATAACCAATGTGGGATCGCCTTTATTTGATTTATACCCAGCATGATTGCGAAAAGACCTATCCCCGCTATCGACGTATTAATCAACAGGCGCATCCTTATATCAACTGCGCGCTCAGCTGGCGAAAGGACAAAATAGAAATAAATAACAGAAACCAATAATACCGCCACAGCCGCTCCCAGGATCATTAACACCGAATGGGCGGTCATCCTTCTTCTGCGTTCCTTCTCCTCCTCTGGGATGTTCTTAAACGTAAACGCTTCTCTGATTTTGTTGCCATTTATCATGTGGCCTCTTGTTTGGAGTTGCTGCGTTGCTTAGCGGAGTAATAATTGCTTGCAGCGATCATTTCACGAGACTGTACAAAGTCGGGCATTGAGACCATATCTAAGCCCGTATTAAATCTCATTAAACCACGAGAAAGCATTGAACCATTTTCCTAAGGGCAATGGGTTCGGGGAACATATATTCAGACTCCTACGATCGATTTTAGCTTTTTCCATCGTGCCTGAGAAGCCAAGCCTTCTGCGCTATCTACAATCTCTTTAATTGATGTTTTTTCATCGTCAACAATAATATCAGGGCCGGTGAAGGGGTGGGCCCGCGACCGACCAGTTTTGCCTTGCCATTTTCCATTAGTTTTGGAGAGACAGCCGCTGAGATCTCCGTATCCCGAATAGATATTCTTCGAAGAACAAACTGAGCAAAAATATCGCCTGGGGCCGATCACATGGCATTAGGCTGCCGGTGTCGCTATATTTTATTCCCTTCGGTTGTTGCACATTGATATTTCTGGAGCCCCTACTTTTCCGCTTCAGCAATAAAGCTTTCTATAGAGCAATTATCTTCACCGTTAAAGTGTGTCAACTATCTAGAAGGCATATTATGCGTTTCTTTCGCGTAGTGATATTTGTTGCCTCTAATCGCCCGAGAGCGTGATGCCCAATTGAGTTGCAAAATTTTTCAGGTGTTTCACTATTCGATGATTATAGGTACAACCCTTGTACCGTGGCAATCTGGGCATATTCGATACGCATAACTCCCGTCGAGTATCCATCCATGAGTACAGTTGAAACAGGGTTGGGTCAAGATGGTGGGTGGAAAGGCTGGAAGCTGGATCAACGCTGTTACCGGGAATTGCTGCATAAATTGTTTTGCAACCCGTATGCGCGCTACCCATGCGCTGTAATTACTGCGGTCTATGAGGAGACAAAAGACTGCCGTCTGAGCAGGCGAAAGGACCGTTGTGGGTTTTCCAAATGGAAAACTATTTTCGTGACCCAGCGCTGCTACTGTCTGTCCGACCTTTTGCTTGTTATACAGGACTGCATCCACAAAAAATGGATACGTGGTTTCACTGGATCCATAAAGGTGACCGTCTGTCCAGATTAAGGATATTTCCTCCGCATAAAAAGCAACAAAGGGAGCCGTGCCTAAATACCCACAAACACGGTCCCAGTTTTTTGGATAGAGCCAATTAGGAAATTTGGCTGCTTCAATGTTTTCGATAGACGGCGGTGCGGAGGATAATGTTGTCATTAGGCATCTGTGAGCTAATCATCGCTAAACGCGGCTGAGTATATGCTAGAACATTTGTTTCATCAAGCGAAATGGCCTAAATGAGCTGAAATAAGCAAAGCACTGATATCTCACCCCTACAACGGATTACTGCACTTTATCTGATGCTATCTCTTGTCGAAATAGAGTCGTTCATAGAGCAATTGCGTCGGTCGATTGACCACCCCTCTTGAATCTGCTGTATCTTGTGTGGGATGGTTACTCCGACTCTAAATACCCATACTGAATGCTAAACCAGTCAGGCGGGGTTTTCCAAGCTAAACACGAGCGAATCCGCTTGAAGGATAGCATCGCAGCAGTATCCTTACGACCCATCAGTATAGGAGAATGAAGACAGTATGAACAACAATGTCAAAGCAGTAGTAATTGAAGAATCCTCGGTAATGGTTCCCTCGCAAATCGGTTTTGGAACCACTGACACCGGTATGTTGTCGCGAGGATTCTTGAAATCCCCGCGCACAAACAACCTGCCTTATAAGGTCACAGTCAATGACAGAGAGTATCTGGCTGGACCAAATGTTGAAATGTACGCTACTCCTCTGCAACGGATGGATTTTGCTCGGCTCGGCGATAGTGCCGAACAACAAGCGTTAACCTACGCGGCGCTTGGTCTGGCGTTAGGGCCGGGTGAGCACCCGACGGCGAAAATCGTCGTCGGGTTTCCTGTTGAAGTAATGAGGGACGAAGCCAAAGCAAAAGATGTCTTAAAGGCGTTGATGGGCTGGATGATAGGCACTCATCGGTTCCAGATTAACGATCAAGACTATGGTATTACCATAGACAAGGTCATCGTCATCGCCCAACCTCTTGGAGGATTTTATTCCTGGGCGATCAGCAAAGAAGGAAAGTTTAGGGTTCCTCAAAATGAAGTCCAGGGCAGAATTCTTGTTGTAGATATCGGTTTCAATACATTGGATCTCTATGCCCTGAAAAACATGGAGCTTGAACCCAAGTACACTACCGGAGATACAGCGGGTGTGCGTCGAGCAGCTGAGTTGCTTATGCAGCATATCCAACGAGAGTTCGACGTTCGTATTTCCCGCACAGAAGCGAATTCGCTACTGTTGTCAGATCATCCGATTTTTGAAACTGCTGGACGCGGGATCAATTTGACACCTGTGATCAACCAGGTGCTTGACGCTGCGGCGACTCAAATCACTGATATTTGCGAAACCACTGTTGGTAACGGAAAGCAATTCAGCCGTATTCTGTTTACGGGTGGTGGATCTGAGTTGCTGCGAAAGCATATGCTAAATCGTTTCCCATTTGCTTTAGTACTTCCCAATGCTGTCATGGCCAATGCCTCCGGGTGTGCATACGCCGGTCGTCTTAAGTGGCCATATGCCGAAGTGGTGATTGGGCTCGATCCTGGATTTGGTGGGTTCAAGGTAACAGCATTACGAAGTTGTGAAGAAGCCCAATAAACCCATCTCATTGCGAGGCTAAATGCCTGACAAAAAGGTAGTGCCTGTCCGTTTTTACTTCCAGACCGATAAAGACTTAATCGAGTGGCTTGAAGGTCTGGCAACAGGCAAGAGGAATGACACGATTAAAACGATGTTGCGTGCCGGTATCGCGGCATCGCAACATGGTCAGGGTCATCCGACTCAAATCATTTCTGGTGCTTCGATGGCAACATTGGATCCGGCAAGCCTGCAGGCAGCTCTGGAAAGTTTTCTCCCTCGCATTCGCGAAATTGTCGATGCATCGCTTGCCAGTGTCAGCTTTACACCAGCCGGTGGTGAAATTGCTTCGCAATATGAAAATACGGCTTCCCCTGATCTGTTGAAAGGTCACTTTTTAAGTGATGACAAAGATGAGTGAGGGTTTTCGCGTCGGTTGAGACACTACCCCTTAAAATCCTGAATACAATGGGAGATGCGCTTTGTAGGAAAGTTCACCTTCCTATAAATTTGCCAAGACAATCGTGGCGGATAGTCCGTCGCTGGATTTGAAGTTCCAGGATGGCGGCTAGAAGCAGTTTGCGTCAAGTTCCTGAGGCTTTCCGGTGAAGCCAGTTGGAATATCACATGGCTTGGTTTTTCCTTCAGTTGGGCTATTTTGGTTGTGCGCTTGTGCTTTGTCTAATGGCGCTATCTACCATGTAAAATGTCATATTTGGCTCATGTCATTGTGCTTAATTTCGTTTTGTTATGAAATTAATTGCAAAAGCGTAATTTCCAAATATTGACCCTTAAATTAGGTTAAGGTAACCTACGCAACTGTTTGCAGGATTAATAAAATAATATCTAACTCGCGTTGCCTGGTTACCTGAAACAATCAGCAACGCGTGATTTACGAGAACTGACATCGTATTTCTCTGTGAGTAAGATTTTTCTGCCAGCAAGTCCATATAGCCTTGTGTTTTTCCGAAACGGCGCATGGAGGCAAGACAGTACGCCGTAGTTTTCATGTACTGACAACAGATTGATGTCGGCAGAAAAAGCTTTGCATGCCGTTTGCAAGTTTGTGATTGCCGAACGACTTTTTTCGTTCTGGAAGGCAATAGATACCTGACATGGCAAACCCACCAGACGACAAATAGAAGCTCCAAAAGGAGTCCGCGTGTCTACAGATACGACGAACGTGTCTGTAGACACGGGAAATGAGAGAACGATGCAGAACTACCACTGGATGGATACTAAGTTGAAACGCGCGATAGGCGCCCAATTCAAGTCGAACTTGAAGGGCGAAATCATGGTTTTTCCCTATCCCCATCCTGCCGCCCATTTGTTCCATACGATGTGGTGCCCTCCGCTCCGAATTGTAGTTGTCGATGCTCAACCGGAAGATGGCAAAGTAGTTTTCGATCAAGTCATCAAGCCCTGGCGCTTCGTGAATCTGCCAGCCGGCAATCTCGTTTTGGAGATGGATCCAAACACTGACTACACCGAGGTCTTACCAAGTATCTTGAGCGCTTCACAAAAGAGGCCCCGCATTCCTGATAACCTTCCTGTTGGCGGGACGGATTCCAGTATTTCGATTCACCTGATGATCTATCAGATGTTTGCAGATTCTCTCTGCGATCTGCGTAAGGTGAAGGACAACTGTCTGACTCAAGACGGGACTGTCAACTACGAAAAACTGAAAAAGAAATATGCCCCTTGGGATCGAGGCCAGATTTATGCATCAGCAGGATTTGTCCTGGATTATTCTGCGGATTCCACCTGGAACCTCCCGAGCGGCGTGTTTCGTCTTTCTAAGGCGGTACTTCAGTGTGAGCAAGAATATGCCGATGAGATTCTTGCGGCGATGTCGGGAGCTGTACCCTCCTGGAGGCTTACGTTGAGGGCAGTTTGCATCGGTTGTGGTCGGGGTGGGACATGGAGATCTGTCTTGCCAGTTCCGGCAGACACGCCACCTGAAGTTTCCTGGCGTTTGCTTCGCCCTGAAAATCATATCCCAATCTGTAAGTATTGCGCGCGGCGCTATGACGTTCACCGTAAACCGCAAATTCGCTTAGAGCTTGCGAGTGCCTTTTGGGGAGCACGTTTCAATGCGCTTGAGTTTTGGTACGAATGTGCGCGCGGTTTAAATGGTGGTTTACCCGAAGATTGGAACAAAGGCACTCATCCTTTGTGGCCGGATACGTTTGGTGGGGACACTTGGGAAACCGGCTCAGGTGCAACCATACATACAACTCCAGCGTGGCCGAAAGAGGTAGAGCGCACTCCGGAACAGATTGAATACCTGAAAAGAGTTGCGGATTGGGATGTGATTGCTCATGATAAAGCATCTACCGTCCCTTCGAAATAACTGCTAGATCCTGATTTTGTGACAGAAAATCAGGGATTGATGGGGGAGTCTTCTCGGGGGAATTGATTTGTTTATTCCACAATCGCGTCGGTCGGGGGACCACCCCCTTTATGTGTGCTGTATGCTATCCAGTGTAAGACAAACACTGCTTACGCATGGAGGCGTATTATGAATTTCTTTATCTTTGTGGCTGCTCTGTTCCTTACAGTTGCTGTATACGAGTTGATCAATCTGTTCCTGGTGCTGCTGAATGGGCGCCCGGCAAACGTCATCACCTTTGCTGTTATCGAGGATGGGGTAAATTTGCCGACACAGCGTCGCCGCACAACTCTTGAGGCGGTCTTGCTGGCTGTTCTTCCCAAGCGTTTTGATCCGAACGTTGCGAATACGACAGACATCATGGCTTTGCTTCGACGGTCCGGATACTACTATGCCAATCCGGGCGAGTTTTTCGCCGCGGCGATCAGAGACTTTTCGCAATATCTCATCGTTGGAGCTGGACTGGCTGTAGCTTTGGTCATTCTTGATATGCCCATCGCCGCTATCCCCATCCTTGCGATCTACATCGTCCTGGGTCT
>Ga0137333_1000091_pt1 | contig 21219 bp, 18 predicted proteins | sample EasRivERMLT231_2_FD_102286 | JGI IMG/M metagenome (GOLD analysis project Ga0137333, IMG submission 102286) | Soil microbial communities from meander-bound floodplain in the East River, Colorado, USA - East River MetaG ERMLT231_2 | ecosystem: Environmental > Terrestrial > Soil > Floodplain ... | reverse complement strand
CCGCGAAATCCAGATCGCAGGAACATGTTGAAAAAGTTCCACAGCGACTCATAGAAAAACAGCGGATGATAATAATCCACATCCAAATAAGCGGGCAGACGATGCGCGGGGTCGATAAAGATCGAGCATGGCGTTGGGTCAGGGTGTGGGGCGGTGGGGAAATTATTTCAATCAGGAACTGTATGGCGCGCCTACCAATTTGCCATGGAAGATCTTTATCGACCCCGCGCATCGTCTGCCCGCTTATTTGGATGTGGATTATTATCATCCGCTGTTTTTCTATGAGTCGCTGTGGAACTTTTTCAACATGTTCCTGCTGATCTGGATTTCGCGGCGTTATGCGGATCGCTTAAGAACGGGCGATATCTTTCTCGTATATCTGATCGTGTACCCTGTTGGTCGCTTCTTTCTGGACTTTTTGCGGCTCGATGCTTCGATGGTTGGTGGCATCAACATCAATCAGACCATTATGGGGGTTGTGGCACTGTGTTCTGCCGGGTTCTTATACTTTCGGCATCGCAAGGCATCCACCACTTGATCGCTGATAAGATTTTTGGGGTGACTGTTGTCTTATTGACCGTAAGATTGTCTATGCTATGCTCATAATTTAAATGGATAGGAAAACCAATGATTGAGTCGAATGACCTAAGTAAACAATATAACAATGATTTTTGGGCGGTGGATGGCGTAACGTTAAATGTACAACCTGGACAGATCCTTGCCTTGCTCGGGCAGAATGGCGCTGGCAAAACCACCACCGTGCGGATGTTGACGGCGTTGCTGAGTCCCTCGCGTGGGTGGGCGCGGGTCGGCGGTTATGATGTTGCGAAGCATCCGCAGGAAGTACGTGCGAATGTTGGGGTGTTGACGGAACAACATGGGCTGTACATGCGCATGACCGGTGAAGAGTACCTCGATTATTTTGGCAAGATATATGGTTTGGACGCGAAGACACGCAAATCTCGCAGCGATTATTTGTTGGATTATTTTGGACTGAAAGAAGCGGCGCGTCGACGCTCTGGTGAGTATTCAAAAGGCATGAAGCAGAAATTGGCACTGGCGCGCGCTTTGATCCATGATCCGGTGGTGCTGTTATTGGATGAACCCACCTCGGCAATGGACCCTGAATCCGCGCAGTTGGTGCGGAGTGAGATCTCGCGTTTGCGTTCGTCCAAACGCACGATCATTATCTGTACCCATAATCTGGCAGAGGCAGAAGCGCTTGCTGACCAAATTGCGATCATCTATCGCGGCAAGATTCTCTTGAATGGTACGCTGGAGGAACTAAAGCGGGCAGTATTAGGTCCTGTTGTATATGAAGCTAAGTTTGCGCATGAATTTGACGCGGGCGAGTTTGAATTGCCATCAGGAGCGGTATTGGCTTCTCGCAGCGCGACCAGTTTGCGGTTTAGGGTTGATGCGCCGCAGGATGTGAATCCGAAACTGGTGAATGCATTAACATCCCGAAATGCACCTTTGGTCTCTTTCCAGGAAGTCCCGAAAAAGTTAGAGCATGTATATCTCAAAACGATGGCAGATGCGCAAGGGGTGGTCTATGCGGCGTAACTGGAATGCCATCTGGATGGTGGCTCAGCGTGAATTCCAGGACCAGTTCCGTGACTGGCGTATTATCGTGCCCATGTTCATCATGGTGGCTTTGTTCCCCTTTGTTGCGGATAATTCGACACGGCAGGCGATTAATTTTATGAATCGCTTCGGCGGTGATTTGATCCTGGATCGAATCATTCCTTTTGTGATATTGGTCATCGGATTCTTTCCATTGTCGTTTACCTTGATCGTGGCACTCGAGTCGTTCGTAGGGGAGAAGGAACGCGGTACGATCGAGCCCCTGTTAAGCTCGCCTCTGGACGATCGACACCTGTACCTTGGTAAGTTATTGGTTGGGGTTTCCACGCCTCTGTTGTTCAGTTACGGTTCTGTTGGGCTGTATCTATTATTGCTTTCACGGCGTGCGGTGGAATTTCCAAGCGCCTATATGATGACGTTGATCCTTCTGCTTACATTTGCGCATGCAGTGTTAATGGTGAGCGCGGCAATTGTGATTTCTGTGCAAGCTACCACGATCCGTGCTGCAAATTTGCTGGCATCCTTCGTGGTTGTGCCGGTTGCGTTTCTGTTGCAAGGCGAGACGGTATTGATCTTCTGGGGTGATGAAGGTGTGCTGTTCTATGCCGTAGCTGGCTTGACGATTCTCTCAGGGCTTCTGATCCGTTTGGGTCTTTCGCATTTCAAACGCGAATATTTGCTGGGACGTGAGATCGATACGTTGAATTTCAAAACGATGGGACGGACGTTCCTGGCGCGTGTGACTGGGGAAGCTAAATCGATTTTTGAATGGTATAGGCTGGAGATACCGTCCACGCTCAGGCAGTTACGCCAGCCATTATTCATTGTGATCAGTGTGGCAGTTCTAACCATTGCAGCCAGTTATGCCTGGGTTGTGATATATACACCCACATATATTGAGATCACGCCTGATCGTATTCAGGATGCACAAAAATATCTTTCTGAAAACCTGAGTAATGTGGACGTGTTGAGTAGTAATCTTCCGGCGCCCTGGTTGTTCCTATCCAATGTCCGCGCGACGGTTTTGTTTTTATTTGCTGGCTTAATATCGTTCGCCACACTGGGTGTCACTTTGTTTATGGTCAATATGGCATTGATCGGTGTTGTATTGGGCGGCGCAAGTTTGATCGATTTTTCACCTGCACTGGTGTTTGTTTCAGCGATTCTCCCGCATGGCATGTTTGAACTTACAGCGGTAATTATTGCAACGGCTGCCGTATTAAAAGTGGGAGCTGTGTTGGTTACCCCTCAACCGGATAAAAGTATGGGTGAGATATTCCTACTCTCACTCGCTGATTGGTTCCGCGTTTTTATTGGCTTGGTAGTTCCTTTGCTTGCAATTGCAGCAGTGATCGAAGTCTATGTAACCCCGCTAATCATCAAAATGGCATTTCCATATCTGTAACGGGAGGCACCTGTGCCAAAAGTCATTGTTCTAGGTTCGTCTAATGCTGTGCCATCAAAAGACCATGAGAACACCCATCTTGTCATTATTGGTGAAGAACGCAGGGTTCTGGTGGATTGTGTCAGTAATCCGGTTGTGCGCTTGGATCAAGCTGGCGTGGATTTTAACGACCTGACAGATATCATCATCACTCATTTTCACCCGGACCATGTTTCAGGCGTACCATTGCTCCTGATGGACATGTGGCTGATGGGCCGTACGAAGCCGATCAACATCTATGGCTTGCATTACACCATGGACCGCCTGGAAGACCTGATGGGTTTTTATGGTTGGGCTGAGTGGCCCAACTTCTTTTCGGTTGGTTTTTACCGCTTGCCCGAGTCAGAAATGGCTTTTGTGTTGGATTGCTCCGACTTTAAAATCCAATCATCCCCGGTACATCATATGATCCCGACTATTGGTATCCGTGTAGAGTCCAAAAAAATGGACAAAGTGTTGACGTATTCCTGTGACACTGAGCCCTGTGAGCAGACAGTGCGACTCGCCGCTGGAGCAGATATCCTTATTCACGAAGCAGGTGGCGCCACTTTTGGACATTCTTCTGCAGAACAAGCTGGCGAGATCGCCACAAAGGCAGAGGTCGGCAAACTCTATCTCATCCACTATCCTACCGGGCGTTTTGCCAAAGGGGATATTGCCGCTGAAGCGAGCAAGACCTATAAAGGCGAAGTGATTGTTGCCAAAGACTTCATGACCATTGAGATATAAATAAAACGGTCACCACGAAGGTGACCGTTTTATTTTTACCAGCCGTTGATATACGGCTCCCATTCATGGTATTCATTTAAATGCCTGCCAAAAATATACAGGGCATTGGCTGGAGGTTCCTTGGGCGGGTGATGCAAGTGCATGTGCACTTCCTCCGCTTTGCGACCGCCCTTACGGTGATTGCAATGTGGACAAGCCGCAACCACATTCGTCCAAATATGTTCACCGCCCATGTGACGCGGGATCACATGATCCACCGTCAGACCATTGTCACGCCTGCCGCAGTACTGACAGGTATAATTATCACGACGGAAGACCTCGCGGCGCGTTAACTTGACGCGCGGCCTCGGACGATGGATTTGCATCTCCAACCGAATGATCGAAGGCCGCGGTAACAATTGTTTTACAGTTTTTATGTGACCGCGTCCATTCACAACCATATCGGCTTTGCCCGCCAGGAGCAATCCAACCGCGCGTCGTGTGGAACAAACATTGATCGGTTCAAAATTGGCGTTTAGCACCAGCACAGGTTCGTGCACTCTGCCTCCGCAACAGGCACGATTATATGCCACTTACTTCAATTCGTAAAATCTACTTTTGGGATGAAACGAATTTGTCATTCAGGAGTACCCATGAACATTTTGATCGCAGGTGGTTCGGGTTTTCTCGGTAGGGCGCTCACAGCGCATCTTTCCAACCAGCAGCATACAATCTTTGTCCTCACGCGGCAAACCCCGAAACATCCCAACCAAATTCAATGGGATGCGAAAACAACGAACGGCTGGGCACATCGTCTCAACGAAATGGATGCTGTGATCCACTCAACAGGATATGGACTGGAACATTGGCCCTGGACCCAACGTCAGAAAAGGAGATTTATAGACTCCCGCGTCATCCCTGGACTTGCGCTTGCTGCGGCTTTCGAAAAAGCGACTCGCCGCCCCGGCATTTTCATTCAAGCCTCCGGCATTAACCGCTATGGCTTGAGTGGTGAAGGCGTGGCCGACGAATCCACATCTCCCGCTGAAGATTTTCTTGCGCAAATGACCGTACAATGGGAAGACGCCACAAAATCAATTGAGGTGCTTGGCGTGCGGCATATCATTACTCGCAACGCCGTGATCCTTGCGCGACGCGGCGGACTTTTTCCGCTCATGACATTATCCGTACGCTTATTCTTTGGTGGCAGATTTGGAGACGGCAAACAAGCCATGCCCTGGCTGCATATTGAAGACTATGTTGGCGCAATTCGATTTTTACTTGAGAACAAAAATGCACGCGGCGCTTACAATTTGATTGCCCCTCAACTCACATCTGACGAAGAATTCATGCGTGTGATCGCCCAAACGCTGCATCGCCCGTTTTGGTTTCATATACCAAAAGCCTTACTACAACTTACGCTTGGTGAGATGAACGTGCTCCTCACCGAAGGGCGTTACTCTGCCCCCAAGCGCCTGCTCGAACTCAGTTACCAATTCCGATTTAGTAAGCTAGACACGGCGCTGAAAGATTTATTGAAGTGATACTTTTGCTTGTACGAGAGCTTAGCCCGTACAAGCAAACACAAGGAGCTTTCCCAATGAAACGTATACTAATTCTCTTGACCATTCTGCTATCTGCCTGTGTGCCTGGGGTCGCGCCAGAGAATACCCTGCCCACAGCTTATATCGATCAATCCTACCCAACGGTTGAATCTGCTCCGGCGGTCATCAGCCAACTCACCAGCGGAATTGAAGTCCGCGCCGACAAAGCCTGGCGGGACGGGAAACAAGTCAACGCCAATGTTTGTTTCACGTTGCTGGACGCGTCTGACTGGTCGGTGTGGGGCGCAACCTTACAATATGCGGGTGCGGCGACTACAGATTTCTCATCCACGATGTTGAGTTTGCAGGAGCCAGTTGAAGGGCAGTCAGGTTTACGCTGCGATACGCTTTCGTTCATTAACATTCCTCCCGATGCCGACCTTACGACAGTTACAGTCACTATTGATGCCATCGCTGCGCCGCCGCGATCCGAAGATTACTGCTCGATCTATCTATCCAAGATTCAACAAGCTCTTAATGAACGTGCTATTGCCATCGTTCTAGGTTGCGTGGATGCGGGCGGGGTGCAGGTTATGCAAATCTTAAGCAAACCAGACACCATGTCGCAGGAAGAGGCGGAGCAGATCGTCTACAGCGATGAGTTTTTCACGGTCAAGGGTCCCTGGTCGTTCACCTTCAATCTTGGTCAGTGATGTTGCCCACAGGGCTGCTTCGCGTGTATAATTGACGCATGTCTGATTTTAAGTCCGTCAACAAATATTATTATTACACCCACACATAGATTTTGCGGTGGTGTGTTATCAACGCGCCCATCATCGCGGGCGCGTTTTTGTTTGTAAATTTGTAGCGCGAAATAAATTTCGCGAAATTGAGGAGGCACAAAGTGAACATTGAAGGACAAGTTGAATTATTGATGCAGGGCACAGAATATGGCGACGAAGATTTGAAAAAAGCTATGGCGACTGAACTTCGTCAGCGGCTGCTCGATGTTGAAAAAGAGGGTCGACCCTTGCGCGTATATTGTGGTTTTGATCCTACGTCCACTGATCTGCATCTAGGACATACGATACCAATGCGTAAGCTGCGTCAGTTTCAGGATTTAGGCCATGATGTCACTTTTTTGATTGGAAGTTACACTGCCTTGGTGGGCGATCCCTCAGATAAAGACAAAGCTCGTCCTATTCTGACCGAGGAACAGGTTGCCGAAAATTCGAAGACTTATACAGAGCAGGCTTTTCGCGTCCTTGATCGTGAGAAGACAAAAATTCGCTACAACGGCGAATGGCTGAGTGAATTGTCCCTGGTGGATTTGATTCGCCTTGGTCAAAACTTTACCGTGCAACAGTTTTTAGCACGCGAGAATTTTGCAAATCGCCTTGAGAAGAATCAGCCAATCTTTCTGCATGAAACCTTTTACGCGTTGATGCAGGGGTATGACGCAGTTGCTCTGAAAACTGATATACAAGTTGGCGGCTCAGATCAATTGTTCAACATTATTGTAGCCGGGCGTAAATTGCAGGAAGCTTTAGGACAGAAACCCCTGGTTGGTGTCATCACCGGTATTTTACCGGGTACTGATGGGGTACAACGTATGTCCAAATCCACAGGCAACATCGTGCCGATCAATACTGGTGCGGCTGACATGTTTGGCAAAGTGATGTCGATTCCTGATATGGCAATGGGTAAGTATATGCGTCTGGTTTCGCGTTGGACCCCGCATGAAATTGAAGCAATCGAAAAAGACGTTGTGTCTGGTGCTTTGCACCCGCGCGATGCGAAGATGAAGTTGGCGCATGAGATCGTATCCATTTTCTATAGCGAAGCAGATGCAAAGTCTGCGGAAGAAGTGTTCGTCAAAATGTTCCAGCAGAAGGAAGTTCCTGATGAAATGCCGGAATATAAGTTGGAGTCTGGGCAGACTGTCTTGGATGTCATTCTCGCTGGACAGTTGGCTCCAAGTAAAAGCGAAGCGCGCCGTTTGATCGATCAAAAAGGTGTGCGCCTCGATGGCGATATTCTGGAACGTGGCGATGTTGCGTTCCCACATCCGGGTGTTTTGCAGGTGGGGAAACGGAAGTTTTTGCGTGTAAAGTAAAATGAAAACGGGAGAGCATTGGCTCTCCCGTTTTTTTATTCCTGTATACCGATCATTTTGAAAAACTCGGTCACCACTTTGGGGTCTAGGATTGTTCCCGAAATTTCTTTCAAGTAAGCGATCACTCTTGGTTCTTTCCATGCCTTTCGATAGGAACGATCTGAAAGCAGAGCATCCCAAATATCAACGATCGAGAAGATGCGTGCCGCCAACGGGATCTGCTCGCCTTTCAATCCCTGTGGGTAGCCGCTGCCATCCCAGTGCTCGTGGTGGCAATAAGGAATATCCAGGGCTGGGCGTAAATAGGGAATCGGCTTAAGTAGGTTGTATGCATATTCCGGATGTTTGCGCATTTCAACCCATTCCGAATCGATCAGCGGGCCGGTCTTCCTTAGAATTTGATCTGGCACACCCATCTTGCCAATATCATGCAATAACACTCCGCGATAAATATTGATAAGTTCATCCTCTGCGATGTTCATATAACGCGCCAATTGCATGGTCAATTCAGTAACGCGCCGGGTATGACCTTCTGTTTCGCGATCACGCAATTCAAGCGCACGTGCCCAACCTTCCAGGGTGGTGTCATAGGCTTGCGTGACTTCCTGATTTGATCTTTGCAGGTGCTCAAAAAGCTGTGAGTTATCAATAGCGATCGCCGCCTGCCCGGCGAGTGTTTGAAGAAACTGCGTCCATTCTATAGACGGTGTGAAAGGCGCGCGGTGAAAAATCTCAAATACGCCTTTGGTCTGCCCTTTAATGATCAATGGAATGCCAAAATAAGTGATAAAGCCTTCGCGGATCAACATGGGGTCACGTTTCACTTCGTTTGATATTCGGATATCTGGAACGTGCTCGATGCCTCCTTTCATCACGACCTGCCCCGCCAACCCTTCGCCGAGTCGCATCAACGGGCGGGATGGTGATGGGTTATTGAATCCCGCACTGCTAAGATAGGTAAGGCTTTGTAATTCAGGGTGATATAGCATAATGTCCACGGCATCTGTTTTGAGATGCTTGAGAGTGTGGTCCATTAATATATTCAGGGTCACGCGTAAATCTGTGGACGAGGCGATGGCAGCGTCAATATCGCGCAAGGTTGTTAATCTGTGGATCTGTTCTTGACTTTGTGCAAATAACTCAGCGCGGTGGATAGCGTTGCCGGTAATCTCTGCCAGAATTGTCAGAAGATTAATTTCTTCTGCGATTTGTCGATCCTTTTCGATTACTGCGATTAAAACACCCACAGGTCCCACGGTGGATTGGATCGGAATACAAATACCGCTTAATCCTGGTGTCATGCTTTCCTTGTTTCCAATGGATAGCAACGGATCAATCTTCATTTCTGTCGAAATGTATTTTTCACCTGTCGTGAAAACATATCCCACAATTCCTTCGCCTGGTTTCAGTGTTATCTGTAAAAGTTTTGCGTCTGTGCCCCTGGCGATCCGCTGAACGAGCGTATTACTTGACGAATCGTATAACCAGATGGAACCGTTCAAGGTGTTCATAAGCAGCAGCGCTTCGTTGAGCAGGATCGAGAGCATCTCATCAACGGATTGTGTTAGCCGCAAGGACATAGAGACGCGGTTAATGATCTCCAATTCTCTCAGGCGACGTTGGGTTTCATCGTATAAGCGGGCATTATCGGTCGCAGCTGCCGCTTGATGCGCGAATGCCATGGCGGTTTCCCCGATACTTTCATTGTATGTACCCGGTTGATGACTATCAAGTGTTATATATCCGATGACATGTCCACGTGTGATGAGCGGCACAGCCATCCAGCCACGGATGTTTGTAGAAATCCCCCAGCTTTTAAATCTTGGGTCTTTTGAAACATCATCTATGATCAGTGGGCGTCCAGTGCTTTTGATGATTTGGAAGAGTTCGTCGTCCGCGGAAAATGTCAGATTTTTTAATTGATCGGAATTCGGGAATCCTTTTGCCATAGCGAGGCGCAACAGATGCCCTTCATGGAAAAATACACTTCCGCTATCAAAAGATATAACCTGTTTCAATGCCGCGAGGATCTCTGTTACGACTTCATCTGGATCCAGTGTGGATGATATGGCTGACGCGGCCTGCCGAAGTGTCTCTGCTTCCTGTCGCCTGCGTCTTTCGGATTCGAACAGTCGGGCATTCTCTAGTGCTATTGCCGCTTGCTGGGCAAGCCGGGTGGCAAAGTCCAGCTCTGAAACAATAAATTCCTGGCCTTCGCCTGTGCGCCAGACCGCTAATAAGCCTGTTAATTGGCCATGAAAAAGGATTGGAACTCCCATGATATTTTCAAGAGGAACCACTGTTGTCCCTTGAATTGTGATTCCGCGCGGATCATTTGCTGTATCATTGACAAATTCTCCCGATTTTTGATATGCAATATTCCCTAAAATGCCACGACCGATTTTAAGCGGATCATTTTTGATCTCATCGGCATCCAACCCGATTACCGCGATGGCTCGCAAAGTCGAGTTGCTTTCATCTGCCAAAAAAACAGCACTGGTCTCAGCATGCATCAGGTCCTTTGCGTAGGATGCGATTCGCTCAAGCACCACATTAAGTTGCAGGGTCGAAGATATATCCCGACCAACCTCTGCAATTGCCGCTGCTTCCTGGGCTTGTCTCTTTGTCTCTTGAAAAAGCCTGCCTGACTCGATGCAGATCGAGGCTTGATTGGCAATGCTGACGAGGAAGTTTAACTCGGTATCATTGAATAAACCCTGTTCCCTTAGCCGCCAAACATTGATGACCCCGATCGCTTTTCCGCGCAGTAATAGCGGTGCTAACATCACTGTATCAAGCTTTGCATCCTCAGCAGGAGTGCCTGGGAGCGGGATTCTGCGCAAATCTTTTACAAGATGATTAACGATCTCAGGTTTGCCATTGATCAGGACCTGGCCCGTAATGCCTTCGCCGACTTTTACGGTATGTGCCAACAATTCTTTCCGATACGTACCATGCGCTGTGACAGATTTGAGCGTGACGTTATCGTCCTGAAGCAGGAAGATGGCAACATGGCTGGCGTTCAGAAGTTCAAATGCTCGCTGTGTTATCTTTTCAAGCGCAGGGATGACTTCGCGTGTCGTGGCGATTTCATTTGCGATATTTGCAAGCGATTCGATGATCTCCGAACGCCGGTTTTGCTCCTGGAACAAACGGGCTTTTTCAATGGCGATCGCTGCCTGGTTGCCAAATGTTTGCGCCAGGGCCGCGTATTCGTTTGTGTAAAAGCCGGGCGTACGGCTATCCAGATTTAAAAAACCGATCAGTTTACCCTGGGTCAGCAACGGAATTCCCATCCAGCCGCGAATATAATTCGTTTCCTCGAATTTTTCGAAGCGCTCATCCAATTGGACATCATAAATGATTATGGGCTGACGGGGGATATCATTATCTCCCCATTTGGTAATATCAACCAGATATCTTCGACCAATCAGATTTGCTGGAAGACCAGATCCTGCAACAATTTCATAATACTCGTTCTGAGCCAGTTCAATGGAAGCGCTCTCATAAGGTACCAGCTTCTTCAAAGACACCAATATGATTTCAAATAACTCATCAAGCTCCACTGCGGAGGTTAATTTATTGGTGGTTTCACGAAGCGTTTCTGCTTCCTGACGTCTTTGTTTTTCAGCTTCAAACAGGCGGGCATTTTCCAGTGCAACGGCGGCATGAGTAGCAAGCATTTCAAGCAGGGACTGTTCTTCGCTACCATAAGAATTTGGAATGTAGGATTGTACCGAGATCATGCCAATGGTCTTGTGGCCAATTCGCATGGGGACAGCCACGGCGGATTGTACGCGTTTTGGCGAACCGAAACGTGGAAACTCCCCAGAATCAATGGCTTTTTCATTGACCAGAATAATACTCTCGTGACTGTTGATGACCTTTCCCGGCAGGCCTTCATCAGCGGGTTGATTCTGCAATGAATATCTTGTCCCGTCTTCCATCACATACGGATAGATATTTTCGTCGTTTGATGTGTTCCGGAGTGAGATCAGGAACACATCACAAGACATTAATTGTCCGGCAGCTTCGTGGATGGATTTATATATTTGCTCAGAGTCTTGCGTAAAGCGGACAATATCCTGGCTGATACGGTGGAGCACCGCCCGGCGCTCAGATGCTCTCAGTGCCTCCTGGTATAGCTTTGCATTCTCCAATGCGATGGCAGCTGAGTTAGCCAAAGCGGAAAGGATATTTTCATCTGCTTCGGAATACGCATTTGGTATTACCGTCTCCACATTGATTGCGCCAATCGCCCTGCCTCGGGCGATCAATGGAACACAAAGCTCAGATTGAACACCTTTTACAACTTCCAGATAACGCGCGTCATTGACTACGTCTCCGGTGCGCACAGATCTTTCATTTTGAATGACCCAATCAATTATTCCGATCCCCAGGGGACGTTGTTTGTAGATAAGTTTTTCAATCGCCATATTGTAGCGACTGGGATCCTGTGATTTACGGCTGATAGCCAAGGCTGTTAGAAATTTCCCCTCGTCGTCCACAACATGGATCGAGGCAGAATCATAATCCAATAATTCATTGATGATCGCAATCAGTTTTTCGGCAATGGTGGTTGGTTCCAGGCTTTGGGTCAGTGATTTTGTGGCAAGGTACAAGGTATTTAATTCTTTTGCGCGCCTTTGCTCTTCATTGAATAGACGGAGCTTCTCAAGCGCCGTCCCAAGCCCGCTGGCAATGGTGATTAGAAATCCCTCGTCGTGTTCAGTGAATGTGTCTGCTGACTTGCTTTCTACATTAACTACACCGATGACCCGTTCGTTTACACGGATGGGAACGCATAATTCAGAAATGACCTTGGCCGCGATCTCTATATAACCTGGTTCCTTGGTTACATCGCCGATCCGTATGATTTTTCCTGTAGTAACTGCTCTTCCAGTAATGCCTTCTGTGATTGGGTAACCGTTTTGCCAGTTAGATATATCTGCCCCGTAGTAGGATGGATGGGGTGTAAGAATATGGCCTGTGGCATCCAGCAGGAGAATGCCGCAGACTTCTGAGTAGATCTGGCTGATCGCTAAAGTTACTTTTGTAATGATTTCATCTTCAGATAGGCTTTCAGCTTCTGCTGTAGCTACCGCATGTAAAGCTGTTAATTCTTTTACTTGTCGTTCGAGCGCTTGTTCAGTCTGCTTTTGAACCGTCAAGTCGGTGATAACGGCGATCGCGCCATTGATCTCGCCATTTTGCTGACGTGGTACACCTGTGATGACCACGGGCACTTCGTGGCTGTCTTTGTGTACCAATGTTGTTTCGTATGTGGATGCAATGCCTTGTAGCCGTCGATTTCGTTCTTCGAGCAAAAGTGCCTGTTTGGATGCGGTTGTGAAGTCTGTGGGGGTTTTACCTAAAAGTTCCTCAACTGCATGCCCGAGCATGCTTGCGTATGCCGGGTTGACGTACTCAAATCGGGAGTGCTTGTCAACAACAGTCAAACCTTGCCCCATATTGTTTAGGACTTGCAGTGCAAAATCCCGTTCAGATTGCAGGGCAGCTTCGCCTTCCTTTTCCTTTGTGATATCGATTAGGATACCCTGCCAATATAGGGGCTTTCCATGCTTGTCACAGATAAGATTTGTATCTTCCTTTATCCAAATGACCCGCCCATCGCGCCTGATAAAGCGATACTCATCTTGAAAAGCTTCACCATGGAGATGCGTCTTGTTATCTGATTCAGCAATTCTTTGCCGATCCTCAGAATGGATATTATTGATCCAAATGTCAGGGTCAGCGCGCCACTCGTCGGGTGTATACCCGGTTAACTCTTCGATCCGTGGACTGATATAAAGTGTCGTCTCTGTTTCATCGGCCGCATCCAAAAAGACAACGGCGGGGATTTGCTCTACTAATGATTGGTACTTAACTTCTGCTTCAAGCAGTGCGGCTTGCTCGCGCGCCAAGCGATTTTGCGCTACCGCGTTACTAATAACCACCGGTAAGCGATGGAGATAATCGCTTTGTTTAACAAGATAATCAGCCGCGCCTGCTTTTAACGCGGTTACTGCAATCTCCTGATCTCCCTGCCCGGTTACGAGCACAACAGCTGGCGGCGATGGGAATTCCTTTACTTTTTTCAACAAGTCCAACCCTGAACCATCTGGCAGACGTAGATCGGTCAGAACCAGATCAATATCTGGCTCTGTGTCTAGCATTTTTAGCGCATCTCGAAGCGACTCGGCGTGAAACAAAACGAAACTATCCTGAAGATTATCTTCAAGAGTTCGTTGGGTTAATTCAACATGTGCTATTTCATCTTCTACATATAGTATTTTCATATTGCATTATTTTTATTTCAACAGATAAGGCTTGTTCCCCTGCTATTCACAACACTTAAATGTATTATAAGACATAGCCGTGTGAGAACAAGCAAGAGTTATGGTTTTCAAACTATCTTTGTTATGACCTCTGAACACAAAAGACGCCTTGCGGCGTCAATCCGAGTCTTACGTTCGGTGTATTGAACCAGTGTTTTTTTCTAGACGATGAAGACCTTCTTAGTGTTCCGCAGGAGTTATCCTAAATACAAAAGACGCCTTGCGGCGTCTATTCTTATTCCTTGCTAGAGGCGTCGAGGGGATTCGAACCCCTGAATGAGGGTTTTGCAGACCCTTGCCTTACCACTTGGCCACGACGCCGTTTTTAAAAATCTGAGCGGGCGATGAGATTCGAACTCACGACCTTCTCCTTGGCAAGGAGACGTACTACCACTGTACTACGCCCGCGTTTCTTGGCTAAACTTCAGCCGAGAGTGCCGAGACCCAGGATCGAACTGGGGACACCGCGATTTTCAGTCGCGTGCTCTACCAACTGAGCTATCTCGGCTAAATGTATTTCATTGTTAAGCGTCCGTGATTTTACTAGGTGATATAGGGATTGTCAAGCAAACATTCGCGCTGAGCGGAGAGTAGCGAAGTCGAAGCGCACTGGATGAAGAGCGCGCCTCTCTCTTGACCTTCGCCTGCTTCCACACTACAATCTTTGCCTACTCTGAAATTTGACTCTGGAGTCCAGAAGCTTGCTTCTGGATTTTTTCGGACAGCTAGCTGTCCTACTCCAGAGAATGGAATAACTTATGTTTGAAAATCTCACCTCACGACTCAATCAAGTATTCGACCAATTGCGCAAACGCGGAAAACTCTCCGAAGCGGATGTGGATGCGGCGATGCGCGAAGTGCGCCTTGCCCTGCTCGAAGCGGATGTACATTTCAGCGTTGTAAAAACTTTCATCGCGCGTGTGCGTGAACGCGCAGTGGGTGCTGAAGTTTCCAAAGCTTTGAACCCCGGTCAGCAAGTCATTAAGATCGTCAACGAAGAATTAATTCAGACTCTCGGCGAACCTGCGCCATTGAAGTTTTTTGGTCCGAAGCCTCATGTCATCATGATGGTTGGTTTGCAGGGTGCAGGTAAAACGACGCATGCAGGCAAGCTGGCGAAAATGCTCCGTGCAAAAGGGGAGCGGGTGATGCTTGTCGCAGGTGACCCATACCGTCCTGCAGCGGTGAAGCAATTGCAACAGCTTGGCGAGCGGATCGATGTGCCTGTTGAGTCAGATTTAACCATTACCCCGCCTGAACTCGTGAAGCGCGCCTTCGACAAAGCGGAAAAGGGTGGATTCGGCATCATGATCGTGGATACAGCCGGTCGGTCGCAGTTGGACGCGGAGCTAATGGGTGAGTTAAAAGCCATCGTGGCGAAGGTCCCGCCGGTGGAAACGTTGCTCGTGGTCGACTCAATGATCGGTCAGGAAGCGTTGAACATCGCACAGGGTTTTCGAGATAATGTCTCGATCACTGGTTTGATCTTCACAAAAATGGATGGCGACTCGCGCGGTGGTGCGGCGATCTCGGTCCGTTCGGTGACGGGGGTGCCGATCAAGTTTATCGGTACGGGTGAAAAGCTGGAGGCTTTGGAAGTGTATGACCCGGCGCGCATGTCGTCGCGGATCTTGGGCATGGGCGATATGATCGGCTTGATCGAAAAAGCCGAAGCCGCGTTCGATCAGGAAGTCTCGCAAAAGACCGCCGAGCGTATGATGAAGGGACAGTTCTCGCTCGAAGACTGGCTCGACCAAATGAAGCAGATGAAGAAGATGGGACCGCTTGCGCAGATCATGGATATGCTGCCCGGGCAAATGGGGCAAGCCGCGCGTCAGGTTGACCCGAAGCAGATCGAAGATAGTTTTAAGATATCGGAGGCGATCATCAACTCGATGACGAAAAAAGAACGCCGCGACCCTGATATCCTGAACGCCTCACGCCGACGGCGCATCGCAGCTGGCTGTGGCATGGAAGTGCAGGACGTAAACCGCCTGGTCAAGCAATTCCGTGAAGCGCAGAAGATGATGAAGATGTTGCAGAAAACAGGTGGAAAAGGTTTGGGGAGATTGTTTGGCTAAAAAAGAGTTCGGAAATCTGCACAGACTTCCGAACTCTTTTTGTTAGGGACAAGTCTGTTCAGGAATACGGGAATCGCAAACCTGAACCTGTTTGAGATACTCTATCCACTGGGTGATATCTTCATCAGATGGTTCATAGCGGAATGCGACCTGTACCAGATAGAAACTGTCATTGCCTTGAATCGCCTTTAGATAGGTAAGCTCCGGTTTTTGCGTGGAAGAATTCAATGGGCAGTAAAGTTGCCAAAGGACAAAGTTGTATCCATTTTCAGCACCATCTGCAACCGGGTATGTTTCACTGTTTTCACAGGCACCGAACCATCTTTCGGTCAGAGTCTGCTGATATTGCTCAGGTGTGGTGTTTTTTTCTCCTAAAAAGATCTCAACGGTGATTAGGGTCGTCCAGTCATTAACAGACTCGCCTTCAGGGACCATCTCACTGATAACAAAGTTATTTTCTTGCCCCTGATAGTCAACCTTGAATCCTTCGGGAAGTCCAGCCAAAAGATTCTCGTTTTCCAAACCGGTTCCAGATTGAGTTATTTCTGTTGGAGGCTGTGTAAGGAATTCGGTCGGCATGGCTGGTACTGTGACGATGGTTTGCGGGGTTGGCGTAGATAGATCAGGCAGATATAAAGATGAACAAGCGAGGATGAAAATACTGGACATGAAAATTAAATTGATGGTGGATGTTGATCTCTTCATTATGGCGGCTCCATGGGTAAGGATATAGAAGCCATATTATGCCACAATGAAATATATGATTCAATTATTTTTGTTCCCTTGTAGTGACTTACCCAACTTTTCTATATGCTCCTGGTGATGGTCATAAGACGCCACGAGAATGAAAGCGAGAGAATAACCTTTCAACCAGAGATATCTATCCCCATCTATTAAATCCTTTTCTGAAATCTTGTTTCCTAAATCCAAAAATCGTAGAAAGCCATCTCTCCAATTCCGGTAAATTTCTGTCCACGGTTTTTCGTGGTTGATCTCATAGATCCTGGCGTTTGTTTTGTCCGCACTTTCTTCCCAAACTCCATGTAAATCCATAACCCATTTGGGGAATTCAGGTTCCCGGTCGAGCGTACCGGCTTCCATACGCGCAATAGAGATTTGCTGCCAGCCCCACAAATGCGCCATCACATCTTTGATGGACCAGTCTAGGTCAAAATACGGAGCGGTGATTTGCTCTTCGGTCAGGCTGGCGAGCAATTTTTCCCAGCTGTCAAATTGCTCTCTCAGCGCGGTCAAGATGTGGTCTTTCATGTTCATATGATTTCCAGCTCCATCACAAAATCTCGTTGTGGATCATTGCCGACAGTGAAGATGTGCGTGCCGACTTCTTTAAATCCCCACTTCTTATAAAACTCGATCGCCCGCGGATTTTTCTCCCAGACGCCCAGCCAAACACTGTCACAGTCTCTTTGTTTCGCTTCCTCAATGGCTGCCTGCATTAACACTTTGCCAATACCTTTGCCAATATATTCCTGGGTTGCGTAGATTCGTCGTACTTCTAGTGATTTGGTTCCCGTTATGAATTCTTCTTTGCTGTTCAGAAGCAACTGAGCATATCCAATTGATTTATCCCCGTCCTCAACGATCAAGAAAATATGATTGGGATTGGAAAGTTCAGCGAGTTGAATCTCTGGCGAAAAGGAGTTTTTCAGATGCGCTGCCATGTTTTCAGACGTATTATCTTTCGCGAACGTATCGTAGAAGGTTTTTGCTCCCAGCTCAGATAACATGTTTGCGTCTGCAGTAGTTCCGTATCTAATGTTCATACTCGCTCCATCATGATTTGATATCGACAAAATTATAAAAAGAATTGTATGCCTCTGCCTTGAAAATCGCAACTGTTTCCTCCCTACTCTATTCACAGCCAATTCATAACTGAATCCTATACTACGTTCATAAGTTCAAAACAAAAGGAGAAAAAATGAACGAAAAAATTGGTTTACGAATTGTCTCGGCTTTAGTGTTGATCGCCGCGCTCGCTGGCATTGCCTTCTTTGCTTTTCAGGCCGGTATTGCCCAGGGCTCGCCGGTTACTATTGAAGCGCCTGCGGGTCAGCAGCAGCAGGTAGCGCCTATGATGCCATATTACGGATATGGATACGGCATGCGCTTCCATCATCCATTCGGATTTGGACTCGGCTGCTTTGGTCCATTGCTGGCGTTCTTCCTGATCGTCCTTGCCTTCAAGTCCTTCCGCATGCTGTTGTGGGGTCCGCGCTGGGGACACATGGGACATCATCGTGGTCCATGGGGCAGGCATTGGGAGAACGGTGTCCCGCCAATGTTTGAAGAGTGGCACAAGAAAGCCCACGGCGAACAGCCGGAAGAAAAGAAAGAATAACCGTATAATGTGTTGGGACACGGCGTCGCCGTGTCCCAACAATACAATATGAAAACCATTCTCGTTGTAGACGATGAACCCAAGATCACCCAACTCGTGCGCGATTATCTTGAGCGTGCGGGATTTGACGTTCTCATTGCGCATGACGGGAAGAAAGCTTTGTCACTAGCGAAGACTGAAAAACCAGACGCGGTCATTCTGGACTTGGGTCTGCCACAGCTCGATGGGCTGGATTTTACCCGTGAGTTTCGCAAAACCTCCAACGCACCGGTCATCATGCTGACTGCCCGTGCCGAAGAATCCGATAAGCTCATCGGTCTCGAACTCGGCGCAGATGATTACATGACCAAGCCCTTCAGCCCCAAGGAATTGGTGGCAAGAGTCCGTGTGGTGTTTCGACGAATTGAGAATGCAACAAGCTTAAGTTCCGAGATGATTCGTATTGCAGATCTGACTCTTGATGTGCCGCGTTTGCGGGTGACTGCTACGAAACGTGAGATCGAAGAACTAACGCCCACTGAATTTGAATTGCTCGCAACGCTTGCCCGCCAGCCAGGGAGAGTCTTCACCCGTGCCCAACTGTTGGATGCAATCCATGGCGTGGCTTTTGAATCGTACGAGCGTGCCATTGATGCGCACATCAAGAACATCCGTCGTAAGATCGAGATCAAAGCCAGTGAACCGAAGTATGTGATCACGGTCTACGGTGTAGGTTATAAATTTGCGGATAAATAACATTCGCGCTGAGCGGAGGCGAAGCCATAGACGAAGCGCCACGGTTTGCAAGTTACTCGTCCTCACCTGCACTTGCGCCAGGTGCAAGTGTCGTCTGCGTTTGTCGTTTCACTCCCCACTCCGCTCAGGACGAAAAATTTTTATTCTATGAAACATCATAACCCTCACTTTTCCCGTCAACGCCCGCCGTGGTGGCCCGAGAATGAAGAATGGCCTCCAAAGCGCTGGCGTGCCATGCGCGGCGGTCCATTCTTTCGTAGAATGGGCTGTTTCTTTCTTTTATTTACTTTCTTTGCCTTCACGGGCTTTTTGGCGTTACTCCGATATGTCCTGGCACCGTTCATTGAGATTCATGGATTGCCACAACTGGAGCGACCCGATCTAATCATCTCATTTGGTTTGGCAGGGTTTCTCATTTTGTTGGCTGTGCTATTTTTGGGAGCACGTAGTCTGCGACGTATGTCCAAGCCGTTGGATGAATTGTTAAATGCGTCCAATCGAGTTGCGGAAGGAGATTACTCGACACGTGTCGAGGAAAAAGGGACTCCTGAAGTGCGGTCGTTGATCGAAGCCTTCAACTCGATGGCTGAGAAATTGGAGGTGAATGATAAACAGCGGCGCAACATGCTGGCGGATATTTCACACGAGTTGCGTTCACCCATCACGATCATGCAGGGCAATTTGGAGGGAATGATCGATGGTGTTTATACAGCAGACAAAGAGCGGCTGAAGTCGCTATATGACGAGACGCAGATGCTTTCGCGATTGGTGGATGATTTACGGACGTTGTCATTAGCTGAGAGTGGTGCCTTGCGTTTGAAGCGTGAACCGACGGATTTAGGTCTGTTAATTCGTGAAGTTGTCTCGGCGTTTGAGGCTCAGGCAAAAGAGAAAGAAATCAAAGTTGAGTTAGCGCTTGGCGATATGGAAGAGCTGGAAATTGATCCGCAACGCGTGCGTGAAGTACTATTTAACTTGGTGAGTAATGCGTTGCGCTATTCACCTAGTCAGGGTGAGGTAGAGATCGGAGTAACAGAATCAGGCTCCGGCTTGGAGAGAAGCGTGCTGGTGTACGTCCAGGATAGTGGACCGGGAATTGAGTCCAGTGATTTGAGTCGCATCTTCGATCGATTCTATAAATCCAGTGATTCGGGGGGTATGGGCTTGGGGCTGTCTATTGCGAAATATTTAGTCGAGGCGCATGGCGGGAAGATTTGGGCGGAGAGCGAAACGGGGCAGGGTACGAAGATCTCGTTTGAGCTTCCAGTTCCATTCGGGGACTCTCCATAGGAATGCTTCGCGAAGCCCGAAACAAGCATTTCGGATTATCTGGTAAAATACCAGCCTGTGATTTCAGCCCGCATGTGTCCTTTCACACACACCTCTCTATGCCTGTCTGAAACGCAAAACATTTCAAGGAGATAATGAAAGATGGTTCGTTTACGTTTACGTCGTATTGGTTTGAAGGGTCAGCCGACCTATCGTGTTGTCGCCGCGGACAAAGAGTCCCCTCGCGATGGCCGCTTTTTGGAAATTCTTGGCCATTACAACCCCCGCACCAAGCCCGCAACCGTTCATTTGAACGAAGAGCGCGTGTATCACTGGATGAAGAACGGCGCTTTGCCGACTGAATCCGTGGAGCAGGTTTTCAAGAGCGCTGGTGTCATGGATCGCTGGGAACGCTTCAAGAAGGGCGAGTCGGTTGAGACTCTCGTTAAAGAAGCGGAACAAGCTGAAGCCATTCGTGGCGCTACCACCCGCACAAGCAAATAGTTTATTCGTCATTGCGAGGGTATATGCCCTCGCAATGACACAAGGCATTATATGAAAGAACTGATTGAATACATTGCCAAGTCGTTAGTCGATCATCCTGAGGATGTGAAGGTGAGTGAGTCGGGTGGTTCGCGCATCCGTATTGAGTTGAGTGTCTCGAAAGATGATATGGGGCGCGTCATCGGCAAAGGTGGCAAGGTCGCCAACTCCATTCGGACACTTCTGCGGGTGGCGGCTGAAAAAGAAGGCAAACAAGCCACGCTCGATGTAGTAGAGCCGGAATAATGGCTGATCAAAAAAATCTTTCAGGCTCGCCAATTGGCGAGCCTCTTTATTTGAGTGTCGGCTTTTTGCGGCGCCCGCACGGGTTGCGCGGTGAGATCATTATGGATCTGCATACCGATTTCCCTGAGCGGTTTAAGCCCGGTCGCAAGCTTTTGGTTTCTGAGGAACACAAACTTGTCACCATTCAGTCCGTGCGCCCGCATCAGAAGGGTGTGCTCATCAAGTTTAACGGCATCGATACGCCTGATG
>Ga0137333_1000090_pt1 | contig 21269 bp, 20 predicted proteins | sample EasRivERMLT231_2_FD_102286 | JGI IMG/M metagenome (GOLD analysis project Ga0137333, IMG submission 102286) | Soil microbial communities from meander-bound floodplain in the East River, Colorado, USA - East River MetaG ERMLT231_2 | ecosystem: Environmental > Terrestrial > Soil > Floodplain ... | reverse complement strand
TGTGCTTGCATCTTTACAGGTTCGGTAGGCTTGTAGTAGTTCCTTCCGTTCTGCGTCTGTTAGTTTGAATTTTCGCTTTGCCATACCGCTATTGTACGTATTCTATTCACTTTGTCTATTAGGTTCCATGCATTGCCTGTTGTAAAGACTCTTCCCAGTTTGGCAGGTGGATATTGAATGTATTGGAAAATTTCGTACAATCCAGCGCGGAAAATGATGGACGCGTGGCAGGTGTGGGAAATTCCACACTGAGAGCAGGCGCAATGGCTTGAACCAGTTGCTCGGTCCGCTTTGGATCGTTGGCGAGGATCCGTTTTGCCCATTCGTAACGGGATGTGTATCCGCCCCCTGCAAGGTGATAAATGCCGCGTCTTTCCCGAAGAATATCCAAAAGATTTATGTGACTTGTGGTGATGGCTTGAGTAGTGGTTTCTGCCAGTATCCTTGCCCAGGTAGGACTGCTGACTTGGTCGCTCACGATTTTCAACGTTTTATTTTTACGCGACCACCCCAGAACCTTATTTACAAAACTATGCCCACTCAGGCTATACACCCAACTGGTTCGAAGAATGAGATAAACATCCCCTGCTTGTTTTATGTTCTCTTCACCCATGAGTTTACTTTTGCCATATACATTCAATGGATTGGTCGGGTCATTCTCTGTGTAAGGGGTATTGCGCTTTCCATCAAAGATATAGTCTGTTGAGTAATGTATGAAAACAGCATTGATTTTGCGCGCTGTTTCAGCCATAACCCCAGGCGCCATGGCGTTAATGGTGGTTGCCAGTTCGACCTGCGTTTCAGCCGAATCAACTTCTGTGTAAGCGGATGCATTGATGATCAGGTTGGGACTTAACTCAATTAAAGTCTTCTGAACTGCATGATGGTCTGAGACATCCAATTCGTCTCGTCCCAAAGAAATCAATTCGCCCAAGTCGGGAAGTGTACGCTGGAATTCCCAGCCCAGTTGTCCATTTTTGCCGATAAGCACGATCTTCATTTAGCACCTTATCAATGAAATTCTTGTATTTCGCGGAGCGGCAAGAATTTTTACCACAAAGGTTTTTCAAGATTTTCCTTTGTGCCTCTTTGTGTGTGTAGTGGATAAATCCTTTCGGTTCGGTGCGTAAAGGGCTGGGAACTATCCGAAAACTTCTGCTTCGTTGAGAAATTTTCCCGCTTCATCCTTTGGAGAAAGCATAGGAGGGATTCCATTTGTGGGCCAATCAATATTGATGGCAGGATCGTTCCATGCAATGGTACGTTCCCATTGCGGAGCGTAGTAATCCGTGGCTTTGTAAAGCACCTCAGTGGTCGGGCTGGTAACATAAAAGCCGTGTGCAAACCCAGGCGGAACCCATAACATCTTTTTGTTTTCAGCCGACAAAAAGTCTCCGACCCATTTCCCAAAGGTGGGTGAACTTTTTCTGATATCTACTGCAACGTCAAATATTTCACCGGCAATCACACGCACTAATTTCCCTTGCGGCTGTTGGATTTGATAGTGCAAGCCGCGTACTACGCCTTGTTCTGATTTGGAATGATTATCCTGTACGAAATCAAATGGGATGCCTGCTTCAGAAAAGAGTTGTTTCTGATAACTCTCCAAAAAAAAACCGCGTTCATCGGCAAAGACCTTGGGTTCAATGATAATTACTTCTGGGATGGTTGTGGGAGTAAAACGCATTCGGAGCCACCCTATTATCCTTGCCTGTATGCTTTAATAACTTCATCAGGAGTACCGGTTGCCTTAATTATTCCATGATCTATCCAGGCGACGCGTGTACAAAGCGCTTCAACGGTTTGCATACTATGTGTAACCAGCAAGGATGTCACTTGTTCTGTGCGGAAGCCTTGCATCCTATTCTTGCATTTCAATTGAAAAGCTTCATCGCCGACTGAAAGCACCTCGTCTAGGATCAGGATTTCAGGCTTCCAGGTGGTTGCCACAGCAAATCCCAGGCGGGCAACCATGCCGCTGGAGAAGGTTCGTAGAGGAGCATCGATGAAGGCTCCCAATTCGGCAAAGTCTGTGATTTCCTCCAGATGATCCTCGATCTCGCGGCGGCTATGACCAAGTAATGTACCATTAAGGAAAACGTTTTCGCGGCCTGTCAATTCTGGGTGAAACCCTGCCCCCAATTCCAATAATGGCGAGACCTGACCTTTAATCCAAACCCGCCCTTCCGTTGGAACCAGCACGCGCGAAATAACTTTCAATAAGGTGCTTTTCCCTGCGCCATTGCGACCAATGAACCCAAAAATTTCACCTTTTTTTATATTAATCGCGATCTCGTGTAAAGCCCAAAAACTATTGTATCTGACCCGTTTTTGAAGCACTCGAATGGCATATTCCTTGAGTGTCCCAATTCGTTCTTCAGGCAGGCGGTAACGGACGGATACATTCTCAAGCCGAATGACTGTTTCTGTGTTGTCGTTTAACTGCATCTTGGGAGCCTCAGGCTTGATATGTAAATTCGTCTGCTTTTTTTGAAAAGAATAGCCAGCCGATGATCAAAGTAGCTACGGCAATTACACTTGCAATTGCCACTTCGGTCCAGCTTGGCAAAATGCCTCCGTAAAGCGGAATACGAAAGATCTGTATCAGGTGGTACATTGGGTTTAAATTGGTCACCCAGAATCGGTAAGCCTCTGGAAGTATTTCTTCAGGATAGATGATCGGTGTTAAATACATCCACGCAACCAAAATGATCTGGTACATCTCTGTCACATCCGGAAAGTAAATGGCAAGTGTGGAGAGGATCAATCCCACACCCAGAGCAAAAGCCGCCAGCAGGAGCATTGCAATCGGAACAAAAATTATGCTCCACTGGATCGGTCTGCCAGTGATAAGCATGATGGCGATTAAAGGCACCAGAGAAAACATCAGATTGATCACACCAGTGCCAATCGCTGAAACGGCAAAAGATGTGCGCGGCAGGTAAATTCGATGGAGTAGTGTTCCGCCCCATACGATCTGGTGGATCGCCGCGGTTGTCGTTTGAGCGAAAAAAGTCCAGGCGATCAACCCACTTAAGAGATATGAGGGATAGCCCTCAACGGTTTGAAACAAACTTGAAAATACCACCGTCATGACGATCATCATGCCCAGTGGCTGAAGCATTGTCCATGCGATACCCAGCACAGATCGTTTATAGCGTGTGACGATGTCTCTGCGTACCAGTTGATAGATTAAGTCGCGGTATTGGAATATGCCGCGCAACTCCTCCAGCGCCGACGATCCTCGTTTTGCGCTATCGTATATCATGGTTTTTTCAGAGACTTCCATGTGTTTATCCTTGACAATGAGTTCAGGTTTTTGTTAATCAAAGTTTACCATAACAGAGTAACCTCAGCCCGCTATGCAATAACCAGCACCTTTATCATTCTCAATTGACATTTCATCCCTCCTCGTCTAGACTCCCTCCATGCTTGCCCGAGTATTTTCCTGTGCTGTCGTTGGACTTGAAGGCGTCATTGTCGAGGTCGAAGTGGACTACACCAATGGTTTACCCGGCATGACAATTGTTGGACTCCCTGACACGGCTGTGCAGGAGAGTCGTGAGCGTGTGCAGACTGCAGTCAAAAATGCAGGCTTGCATTTTCCGCGTCATCGTATCGTTGTAAACCTGGCGCCTGCCTCTGTGCGTAAAGAGGGGCCCGCCTACGATCTACCTATAGCTCTGGGCGTTATCATTCTTTCCGGTCATCTTCCAAACGATGTAGTTGAAAATACACTGGTTGTTGGTGAACTTTCACTGGATGGTGTTGTGCGTCACACGCGCGGTATTCTACCCATGGCCGCGACAGCCCGCGCCAATGGATACAAGCGCATGTTCGTCCCCGAAATGGATGCGGGCGAAGCGGCTTTGATCCCAGGTCTTGAGATTATCCCCGTCAAATCGCTTGCGGATCTTTACCACCATCTGGCTGGTCGCCGTTTAATCGAGCCTTATCAACCCTCAAGCAGTGACGAACTCGAGCCGCTCTTCATCCCGACAAATTTTAGTGAAATCAAAGGACAGGAACACGTCAAGCGTGCCCTTGAAGTCTCAGCCGCAGGCGGACATAATGTGCTGATGGTGGGAAGTCCTGGAGCCGGTAAGACGTTATTGGCGCGCGCCATGCCTGGCATACTTCCAGAGATGAGCATCGAAGAATCATTGGATGTGACCCGTATCTATTCTGTAGCAGATCAACTTCCTGCAGGCACGCCATTGATCCGGCATCGTCCATTCCGCGCGCCACATCATACGATTTCTCACGCCGGTCTGGTCGGTGGCGGGAATATTCCAAAGCCTGGAGAAATATCGCTTGCTCATAGGGGTGTTTTGTTTTTGGATGAATTTCCTGAATTTGGGGCGCGGGTTCTTGAAGTGATGCGCCAGCCGATGGAGGATAAAACTGTTACCATCAGCCGCGCCAAAGGTTCTTTAACTTTTTCAGCAAACTTTCAATTGATCGCCGCGATGAATCCCTGCCCATGCGGCTATTATGGAGATTCGCAGAAGCCCTGTACCTGCGCTTCTGCGATGGTGACAAAATATCAAAAGCGCATCTCGGGTCCATTGCTGGATCGTATTGATATTCACGTTGAAGTTCCGCGCGTGGATTACGATAAGTTGAGCGGTGATCGGGTGGGGGAGTCATCCGAAGCGATTCGGGCGCGTGTGCAAGCCGCGCGCGATATTCAAAATAAACGCTTCTCGAAGAACAATTCCTCCGATATTATCTGTAACGCAGATATGCGCGTCGGGGAGGTGCGGCAATTTTGCAAGTTGCAGGACGAAGGTCAGAGTTTGATGCGGGCGGCGATGACACAACTCAACTTGTCGGCAAGAGCCTATCACCGTATCCTGAAACTGGCGCGCACGATTGCGGATTTAACAGGGAGTGAGGAGATCCAATCCCCACATCTGGCGGAGGCGTTGCAGTACCGCCCGAAATTAATGATGGGATGATCGTTTCTTGGTATAAGTTTTGATCTCGTACACAATCATGCCATGCTCCCCGGTTGGAAATGCAGGGAAGTTATTTTATTAAACACAACAAGGTGACTCGCTTTCGAACTGCCAGCCAGATAAACCTTTATTGTTATTTAGAGGTTATAGAACTGCCGCAATTCAACTGTATCGAAAGGATTGGCAGCCTTTTTCGGTTGCCCCTCAGTGTTGAGAAAGTTCGTACGCAGCCTCACACGGATCTCATGGTTTTTGTCAATTCTTGCAGTTGAAGTTCTTCCTGTTGCATCTATTTTTAGTATTCCCATCTTCCTTGCCCATCAGGTCAAGTTGCATGAGTACTTCAATAGATTTTTATGATTTTTGCGCTTGACTCCCTGAAAACAGTACATTAAAATGACACAATTCAAACATAATTTGTTGTTTTGTGTTTTGTTTTATGTTTTGTTTGTGTGCGAATTGTGGTAAATAATATTGATCGGTATTCTTCACCCCGTTTATGTATTTGTGTTTAGAAGTGTTTGATCTGGAATTGGGACACGAGATAGGTGCTCGTTTTTCAAAAGAAAGAGGTGTGACGAAAAAAGTACTTAAATCCAAAATCCTGAAGATGATCGTGGTTGGCTCCATCAAAAGCATAGTCTGGAGATCATATACAGTCATGCATTCCAAGGAAAAGAGGAAACCGAAATGAAGAAAACGATTCGTGTATTTGTCAGTTTGATCGTAATAATTGCATCCCTGCTTCTGGTATCTGGATGTTCGGGCACATCGCAGGGCTCTTCCAGCGAACCCGTAAAACTTACAGTTTGGGTCAACGGGAGGGATAGTTTCATCGGTCCCAGTGAACAGAAACTTTCCCAGGACCAGTGGTATATCTCTCAAGCGTTCAAGCGTTTCGAGGCTGCTAATCCCGGCGTGACGGTCGAACTTGTCGTGCAGTCAGACGCGCTTCAGGCGCATCAAACTTTCAGGACCGCCGGATTGGCGGGTAATGCGCCCGATGCTGCTAACTTGTGGGCTGGGCAGTTTATCTTTGCGCTTCGCGATGTTACCCAGGACATCACCCCATATATCCCCAAGGAAGATCTCGAAAACATTATTGGTTGGGATACGGTCACCTTGGACTTCAAGGCCGGCAGCCCAATCATCGGCTACCCGGTTCCCAATAACCAGGTTTGTTTCTTCCTCTATAACAAGAAGATTATCAAGGACAGTGGTCTTGATTTTGATAAGAATCCGCCTCGGACCATGGAGGATTTCATGGCTGCCCTAGAAACGATCAAGGGCAAAGGCTATCAGCCGATGGCCGCCGATGAAGGGCAGGGCTACACCTACAACTTCTTCTACGTTGCCTCCTATTGGTGGGTACAGCAGAACGGGCTCGAGCCGATCCTGGCTGAAGATTCCGGTCAGGCAAAATTTGCCGATGACCAGGCCCTGTTGACCGCACTGCATGCCTATCAGGATCTCTATACCAAGGGATACCTGAACCAGGATGCCGCTACCTCTGCGGACTCGTGGAATAAATTCCTGGCTGGTGAAGTGGCCATGATTCCGAACGGTTCCTTCGGTGTCAAGGATGCCCAGGATGCCTTGGGTGTGGAGAACGTTGGCGCCGTTTTGCCTCCCAACATTTCAAGCGACGCCGTGATCCAGGACAGTCTGATCGGTGGACCGGGTCAAAGCATGGTGGTTTCCAAGAACTCTAAGAATCCGGAAATGACCGTCAAGTTGCTCTCCTTCCTGAACTCCAAGGAGGAAGTGCTCAAGTTGAGCGAATTCCAGACCATCGTGCCAGTCCGTAATGACATTACGGCCGAGGAATTGAAACTGCAGCCCGGCTCGATCGCGGCCCAGATGTTCGATTGGAGCCAGAACTATGTGTTCTGGGTGGACAACTCGCTGTCCCCGACAGTGGTGGATGATTTCAACAAATTGCTGCCACTTGTTTTGACCGGTAAGATGACGCCCGAGGATCTCGCCGCGCAATTGGACAAAGACAAGGAACAAAAGTAAACTTTTATGAATCGTGCATGGGGTTTGGGGGGACCCCATGCCGAATCACCAAATAAGGATCTTTTCTTTTGGCTTACCGAGATTTCTTTTCATGAGAACTCACTGGAGTTCCAACTTTCGCAAGACCAAGGCGTTGCAGGGCATCCTGTCTGTTATTCCGGTCATTTTTGTGATGCTCTTCATACGCTTTTATCCGATTGCGGAGGCTATATATCGTAGCTTCACAAACTGGGATGGATTGTATAAGAACGATTGGGTTGGATTTAAAAACTATATCGATATTTTTACGAACAGTCCATTTTGGACTCTCCTGCGCAACAGTTTTGTCTTGCTTGTCAGCGTGCCTCTTCAGATTTTCATTGGGTTGCTTGTGGCTGTGCTCCTGTATGAAGAGGTCGCAGGGTGGAGATTTTTCCGTGCAATTGTTTATGTACCCCAGATCATTTCGGCCGTTATCATCGGATACCTGTTCCGCACCGCTTTTGGACTCGACGGACCCATCAATCTCGTTCTGCGTAGAATCGGACTGGAGTTCCTATCCATCGAGTGGTTGGGCAACAGCGCGACCGCCTTGTTTGTCCTGGTCTTCTGCCTGACTTGGTTCTCGATTGGTTGGCAGGCGGTTGTCATTTTGGCAGGGATGACCAAGATCCCGCCGTCCATTATCGAATCGGCCAGCCTGGATGGAGCCAATTTCTGGCAACGGACCTTTCTAATCGTCGTGCCGATGATCGCACGTACGATCGAGTATGGCGCCATCATGGCGATTGTGTGGACGTTCACAGGAACCTTTGCATTCATTTATTCGATCACATATGGCGGACCCGGTTACGAAACTTCCACCATCGACTATATGATTTACACCAAGTTCTACCAGGCCAGTGCCAATTTCGGTTTTGCAACCGGACTGGCGGTCATCCTATTGATTATTATCCTGGTTCTCACCTTTGCCGAGATGTTCTATACCAACCGGTTCAGTGACTGGGAGTGACGAGGCAACGATGAGCAAAACCAGACAAAAAACAACTAAGGTTCTGATCTTTCTGGCATTGGTGGTGCTTGCCATTTCGAATATCTATCCGCTGCTGTTCGTGTTCATGAACTCCCTCAAGGATCGAACGGAGTATCTCAAGAATCCGTTCGGTCTTCCGAATTTCCAACAACTAGCTTGGGGCAATTATCAAACCATGATCAGCCAGTTCCAGATCTTCAAGCTGTTCGGGAACACACTGATCATTTCGGTGCTTACGATCTTCTTTCTGTTGGCGCTGGGGATCGTGGCCAGTTATGCGTTCGCAAAACTGAAATTCATCGGGAAGAACGTTATCTATTTCCTGATCATCTCCAGCATGTTCGTTCCGGTTCAAGTTACGATCATACCGATCTACATGCTGTTTTCCAGATTACACCTTGTGGATACCTATTGGTCGGTGATCCTGACCTATTTGGGTATGTTTCTTTCTGAGGCGATTCTATTAATGACTGCCACGTTCCGAGGCATCCCGGACGAGATCATTGAAGCTGCTGAACTGGATGGGGCAGGGTACTTTGATATTTTGCGCTATGTTATTGTGCCCATGGGCAGGCCTGCCATCATTCTTTGTGTGATCTATTACTTTATCGTGACTTGGAACGATCTTTTTACGCCCATGATCCTGCTGACCGACATGAACTCCCGAACGGTCATGGTCGCGCTCGCCTCTCTCATCTCGCGCTATTCGGGCGACCCCACTTTCCAGTTTGCCGGTCTGTTCCTGGCGGCCATCCCTGCCATCCTTGTCTATGCTATTTTTCAGAAATACATCATTAAAGGAATCGGCGAGGGTTCCACGCGGTAGGAGCCGCAGATGAACATGATCATCGAGTTGGGTTGCTGAATCCTTCAACATTGAGCGAATATGGAACTATTACTTGGAATCGACGCGGGTACCACATCGGTCAAGTCCGGGCTGTTCAGCGTGGATGGACAATGTCTGGGGGTGGCTCGACAGGAGTATCAACTTTCGACACCCCGGGCAAACTGGGCTGAATTGGATCCAGAAATCTACTGGCAGGCCTGCCTGTCTACAACACAAAAGGTTCTTCAGCAGGTTGGGGAAAAGAATATTTCCGCCGTATCAGTATCCAGCCAGGGTGAGACGATGATCGCGCTCGATGCATACGGCAAACCGGTTTATCCAGCCATTGTCTGGCTGGATAATCGTGCTGATCGTGAAGCAGGCACCCTCGCCGAAAAATTTGCAGTTGAAGTGTACGAAAGGACCGGAATTCCGGAAATCATCCCCACTTGGACTGCCTGTAAAATTCTCTGGTTGAAACAAAATGAACCGGATGTATTTTTCCGTGCCGACAAGTTTCTACTCGTGCAGGATTACCTTATTTACAGGTTGACCGGGGAATATACAACCAACAATTCAGTTTCGTGTACCTCGCTGTATTTCGATATCACAAAGGGCGGTTGGTGGGACGCCGTGCTCCGTGAAATCGGAATTGGTGAAAAAAATCTACCGCGTCTGGTTCCGCCCGGTGAAGTGATCGGGAATGTTTCCACCGAAGCATCTGTACAAACAGGACTACCTCAAACAACAAAGGTGGTTGGGGGAGGCATGGATCAGTCTGTCGGCGCGATCGGAGCGGGCAACATTCTGCCAGGGGTGGTTTCCGAAACGACCGGTGCGGCGCTGACAATTCAAGTGACCATACCATCACCCGACGTGGATAAGCACAAGGTCATTCCAGTGTATTGTCATAGTGTGCCAGGTGAGTATTTGTTCGTGCCTGTTTGTCCGACGGCTGGCATGGCTTACAAATGGTTCCGCGATACATTTGCCGGGCAGGAAGTTGCGCAGGCTGAAAGGGATGGATCCGATTCTTATGATTTGCTGAGTGCATTAGCGGCGGATGTGCCACCAGGCAGTGACGGGTTGGTCATGCTGCCTCATTTGATGGGGGCGTATAGTCCGGATCCGAATCCTGCTGCCCGTGGCTCATTCACAGGCTTTACGTTGAGTCATACGCGCGGTCATTTTGCACGCGCCATTTTGGAGGGCGTAGCCTTTCTGCTGAAGAGAAATCTCGAGGTGTTGCAGAATGCCGGGGTCGATGTATCAGAAATCCGCTCGACAGGAGGCGGGGCGCGCAGTCCGTTGTGGAATCAGATCAAGTCCAATGTCTGTAACCTGCCCGTGGTCACTTTGCAGAATGAAGATACCGCGTTGTTAGGGGATGCGATACTTGCCGGGGTTGCGGTCGGTGTCTTCCGCACCATCGAAGAGGGCTGTGGGCGAATGGTGGCTTTAAAAGATAAAATAGTGCCGGATTTTCAGGCGGCAGATTCTATTGCGTCATATCAACGCTACTGCGATCTGGATCAGACGCTCAACGATTATTATCATCGTCAATATAAAAATCTGTAATGAGGAATGAAAGGACAAACCATGGCAACAAAACCAAAAGTTGGCGTTCTTGTAATGGCGTTGCTCGAAGATGATTACAACAAGACGGCGCACATGCATCCTCTGGCGCAAAAGGCTGCAGACCGGATCGGTGCGATCGTCAGCCGGTATGCGGAGACGGTGTGCCCGCCGCTGGTGGAGGAGGAACATCAGGCAGAAGCGGCTGCTCAAATGTTCAATGCAGCAGATGTGGACTTGATCGTCGCGGTGGAGGTTGCGTACACAAAAGGCGTTGTGCCCACGCGCTGTTTTTTGAGTACGACCGCGCCGGTGTTGGTGTGGAATACCCAGCAAATCCAGTTCCTGCCGGAGGACGCCGACTTTGATCTCATCATGGTTAATTCCGGCATGGCTGGTGTACCTGAGATGACTTCCGCTTTGCTAAGGCTGGGTCGGCAGTTCTGGATGGTCACTTCACATATTGATGATCCCGAAGGGCTTGCGAAGATCGAAGGATATATTTCTGCGGCGGGGGCAGCGCGTAAATTGAAAAATGCTCGCATCGGCATTGTAGGTCATGCCTTTGAAGGCATGACCGATCTCATGGTGGACTTCCTCAACCTGCGCCAATATCTCGGACCTGTGTGTTGGCCGGTCGAGCCCGAAAAGTTCGCGGTTGTCATGCAGGAATTGCAGGATGCAGAAGTGCAGGCACTGGTCAAGAGTGAATCAGCCCGGTACAAAGTAGACATGGATGCAGACCTGTTTGAGAAATCCTGTCGGCTTGCACTTGCCTTGGAAAAAGTATCCCGCGATAACAAGTTCGATGCGCTGGCGATCTTTGATCAGGTCTGGCTGACCGATCCGCGCGTGGGGATCATTCCATCGTATGGAACCGGTCGTTTGTGCGAGATCGGCATTCCCTGCTCCACAGAAGCGGATGTCACCACCCTGGTCGCTATGTTGACCCTGCAGGAATTGGCTGGTCAGGTAACCTTCCTTGAAAATTACGTGATTGACTTCCCCAATAATTCGATCATCCTTTCTCATGATGGGCACGGCAACCCGGCGCTCGCCTCCAAACCGGAGGAAGTCACCATCAAGAGCAGCATATATTATCAAGGGGTCAATGGGTTCGGAGCCGGTTTGGAGTTTGCTTATGCAGCCGGGCCGGTGACCATGATGTCGCTAGTCTCGATCAAGAATCGCTGGCGGTTGATCTACTCCGAGGGAGAATCGATACCGATCAAGGCACGGCCGGTTGCTGCTCCCCAGATGTTATTCAAACCCAAATCAATGGGAATCCAGGATTGGTGCAATGCCTGGTGTTTAGCTGGTGCACCGCATCATCAGGCGCTGGCGATGGGATATCTCGGCGGCAAGATCAAGACTGTAGCCGCCATGTTGAATTTGGATGTGGTTGAAGTTTAACGCTTCAAAAGGTTGTCATGGAAAATAATTCCAATCAGGATCTGAATGCGACGGAGCGACGTTCCCAAATCGCGCAGATGGTGCGCGAGCATGGAAAGGTCTTGGTCTCGGACCTCGTGAAGAAATATGACCTGACCGAGACCTCCATCCGCCGCGACTTGATCCTGCTCGAGAAAGAACGGCGCCTCAAACGAGTTCATGGTGGTGCCGTTTCCCTTCCTGGAAATTTCCGAACCGACACATTTGCGGAAAAGGAAAAACTCCAAATCAGAGCCAAAGACAGTATTGGAAAAGTCGCGGCTAAAATGGTCAATCATAGCAACATCATTCTTCTGGCATCCGGGACGACAACACTTCAGATTGTCCGCCATATCCAGCCTGGATTGCGGGTGAACAACCTGATCACCCTGGTGACCACTTCGCTTCCGATTGCGAACGAGATCCTAACTTGGCCGTCTCCCAATTTAACGATCCTTGGCGGAATTTATCTGCCGGATTATCAGGCAACCGTTGGACCACAAACGATCAATCTTTTGAACGATATCACGGCTGACATTGCCTTCCTTGGTGCAGATGGATTGACTGTGGAAGGAGTTGCCACCACTGCCAATGTTTTGATCGCTGAAGCAGACCGAAAGATGGTCGAGCGCGCCCGCAAGACCGTTCTTGTGGTGGATAGTTCCAAGATTGGGCAGGCCGGATTTGTGCCGATCCGCCCAATTTCATCCTTTAATGTGTTGATCACCGACTCGAATGCGCCGCCTGAATTTGTTGATTCAGTCAGGCGGATGGGCGTCGAAGTGATCGTTGCAGGATGATCCTGCCGCGTCTATTTGAAAAAAAATTCCTCAATCATTAGGCCATGGTCACATCCATGTGAAATGCATGGGATTAAACTCACGGAGCATAATATGACAGTCGTTCATCAATCATTCAAAATTCAATCGGACCGCTTGCCAACTTTCCATGATGTGACCGAGGATGTACAAATGATCCTGAAAAAAACAGGAATCACGAATGGTATCGTGGTTGTGTACTCACACCATACGACCTGTAGTGTGTTCGTTCAGGAGGATGCTGATGATGTCAATTATTGGGGGACGAAACTATTGCTACAGGATTTGGTGAACGTATTCGAGAATATTGTTCCCACCTGCCGCACGGAAGGGCAGTATCTTCATCCCGGTCCGAAGCATATCGAGATGGCGAAGTCGCGCGATGAACAACCCGCTTGGAGCCTGAATACCGATGCACATTTGCGTTCTGTCATGATGGGACGGTCGCAGACAATCCCCATTTTCAATGGCGCAATGGAGTTGGGCGAATTCGGCCGGATCTATTTTGCGGATTTCGATCAGACCCGGGCGCGCGAACGAACCGTGATTGTTCAGATCATTGGGGAATAACCCGACATGAATAATGGGCTAGGCCTTTCCACCCATACATTGACAGTCGGCTCCCTTGAGTTGGACTATCTTGGCACTGCCGGGCCGCGCATTGTTGGTCTGCGCTATAAAGGTTCGGCGAATCTGCTCGCCTCAGTTCCAGAGATCGCCATCCCAACCCCATACGGCGATTATCACTATATCGGAGGGCACCGCCTGTGGTACGCCCCGGAAGCGATGCCTCGCTCTTATGTGCCGGATAATGATGGTTTGATGGTCTCTGAACTTCCCGATGGATTCATGCTCCAGGGCAAACAGGAAATTGGCACCGGAATTCGCAAAAGTATTGAGATTCATCTTCGCCCAAAGCAATCCCAAGTGACGCTTAAGCATATGCTGGTCAATGAAGGGCTGTGGGATGTGGAATTGGCTCCGTGGACGATCACCATGTTCCGCCTTGGTGGAGTGGCTATTTTGCCGTTCCAATCTGAAACCGTGGATATGGATGGCTTGCTTCCCAACCGGCATATCTCACTCTGGCCTTACAGCAAGATCAATGATCCGCGTCTGCGTTTCGACGACGATTTTATACTTGTGTCAGCCAAACCGAATTTGCCTTTGTTCAAGATCGGCACCTTTAATCCGCGCGGATGGATCGCTTACTGGAGTGAAGACATCCTCTTCCGCAAGACCTTTAGCGTTCAAACAGGCGGGGTGCATCCCGATAGAGGGTGTAATGCCGAAATCTATTGTAATGAGCATTTCATTGAACTGGAAAGCCTCGCACCGCTCGTCAGGCTGGCGGCTGGAGGCTCGGTTAGCCACATGGAAAATTGGGAACTTTACGACAACCTCGAGCAGGATTTCCTGTCGGAGAAAGTCATACGCTGGATGCAGTGAGCGCTGCGATTTTGCACGTCGAACAATATTTGGATAATGGGAGATGATTGAGCTGTGAAGATAAAAATTCGCACGCCGTTTTTTGAGACCAGCGTAAAAAACTACATCTACGGCGATGCCGTGCTGGAGTACGCGAAGGCTGCGGATGCGGCTTCCAAGGAACATGATGTAGATGTGCTGTTCGTGGCACCCTACACAGAGATTCGGCGCGTGAGGGAGAACACAGACCGGTTGATCGTCCTTGCGCCCTACATGGATGCCATAAAGCCGGGACGCGGCATAGCTGATGTATTGCCTGAGGCTTTGAAGGCTGCAGGTGCCCAGGGCGTGGTGCTCAATCACAGTGAGCTGCCGATGACCTTGAGCGCGATCAGGAAAACCATTGACCGGGCTAATGAACTAGACCTACTTACCTTTGTGTGTGCAGATACCATTGTCGAGGCGCAGGCGCTGGCGTTGCTCCATCCTGATATTTTGAATCCTGAACCGACAGAACTGATCGGCAGTGGAAATGTCAGCGACATGGGATATGTCAGGGAGGTCATCCGGGCTGTGAAGTCGATTGATCAGTCCATTCTGGTGGAGCAAGCTGCGGGCATCACGACTGCACAGCAGGTGTACGATTTCATTATGGCGGGGTCTGAGGCGGCAGGTTCGGCTTCTGGTATTCTCACCTCGGCAAATCCGCATGCGTTGCTGAATGAGATGGTTCGTTCCGTAAGCAGGGCAAGGGAAGACTTGGCGAAGTTGAATCAATAACCTCAAAATAAAACATTTGATGGGAGACTCATTACATGGTTTACAGAGAAGAATTTCAAGTGAAGTCCAATGCTGGCATCCCTACGTTCCATAATGTGACGGAGCTTGCCAAAACCACGGTTAAGAATTCCGGATTCCGCAACGGCATTGTGGTGGTGTATTCACATCACACGACCTGCTGCGTAATTATCGAGGAAGTCGCTTTTGATATGACCATGAACGGGTTGGAAACTTTACAACAGGATTTTGTCGAAGTATTTGAAAAGGTAATTCCAACCTTCCGCAAGGAGGGCATGTACCAACATCCCGGTCCAAAAGCTTTGCAATTTGGGGCAGAACATGGCGAGGATGCCCGCGCCTGCCATAATACGGATGCACACCTTCGATCTTCGCTGGTGGGAAGAAGTGAGACCGTTGTGATTATTGATGGCAAACTGGACCTGGGTGAATTCGGGAATATCTATTTCATCGACTTCGATCAGACACATGCACGCACAAGGACCGTCCAGATCCAAGTGATCGGGGAGTAGTGTAGTAAGTCCAAGGTATTGTTGGTCATACTGGTGAAGGTCAGGTGTTGCAATACAGTGGAAATATCGAGGCCGTTCATCAGGCACAAAAAATTTGTTCGATTGTGTGCTCCCCTGTCCATGTGGATATTATGGAGATTCGCAGAAGCCGTGTACCTGTGCTTCTGCGATGGTGACCAAATATCAAAAATGCATCACCGGCCCCATGCTGGATCGAATTGACATCCATATTGAAGTGCCACGCGTGGATTACGATAAGTTGAGCGGTGATCGGGTGGGGGAGTCATCCGAAACGATTCGGGCGCGTGTGCAAGCCGCGCGCGATATTCAAAATAAACGCTTCTCGAAGAACAGTTCCTCCGATATTGTCTGTAACGCCGATATGCGCGTCGGGGAGGTACGGCAATTTTGCAAGTTGCAGGACGAGGGTCAGAGTTTGATGCGGGCGGCGACATCGTGCTGTGCATGAGTCAACTCAATTTATCGGCGCGCGCCTATCATCGCATCCTGAAACTCGCGCGGACAATCGCCGATTTGGCTGGAAGTGAAGAGATTCAATCCGCACATTTAGCAGAGGCGTTACAATATCGTCCGAAGATCATGATGTAAATATAGCAAACGTATGCCTTACCTGCAAAACTCAAGGTAGCATGATCTATGTTAGAAAGCAAAAGGATCAATTGATATGACCGATGAACATCAACGCATCCGCGCTCTGTTCGAATCGGGCTGCGCAGCCTGGAACCGCGGTAAGATCGATGGCTATCTGGCCAGTTATTGGTATTCTGACAAAGTACGCTGGGTTTCTGAAGGGACAGTCCGCTACGGCTTTGAAGCGATTGCCGCTGCGTTCAAGACTCGTTTCGATTCACCAGACATCATGGGTAGATTGGAAGTGGCCGATCTTGAGATTCAGCTTCTTGGAGAGAGCGACGCATTGGTATTTGGGGCCTGGACACAAACTACGCATACGGCCAGGCGTCATGGCGTATTCACAGTACACGTGAAAAAGATTGATGGCGAGTGGCTGATTGTTTCGGATCACAGCTCCACCAGCGGTTAGTTTATTGAAAGCAATGCGCCAGCTAACCCTCCGCTGCAGCGGATGCGGCTACGCCGCGGTGTAACTAGCCGGTCCCTATCACTAGCGATTTGAGTTCGCAACCGCTTGGGGTATCATTGCCGCGCCGTTGAGCTCAACCGTTGGACGGGCTCTACAATATGATGGGGATTCAATAGGCTCCAGGCTTCAGGGACTCGGCCCAGTTCTCTACCGTTGACATGCCTATCTGGCAACCTTATAATGACAGCGCGGAAGTTCACGCTGAATCAGACCGCACTCCAAACTCACTTGTGTGTCCCGAAGATGTGGCACGTATGTTTCGACCCACTAAGCACATCTTTCTACATTAAGCGGAAGCGAAACGCTGCTTTTAGTATCGCTTCCACGTCCTTTCCTTTTGACGATCCAGCGATTTGATCAGCATTAGAAGTTCCCAAACCACTTTTCCTGAGGAGGATGAGATGTACGAATCAAAACGAAGTCCCTTGATGATTTTCATTTCCGTCGCGCTTGTGATTCTCACGGCGTGTGGCACAGCGGCACCCACCGCTGCCCCTGCAGGTCCGCAGGCTACGGAGGCTCCGGTAACAGAAGCGCCGACCGAGGCACCCGCCGCGACAGAGGCCCCGATCAGTGTTGAGAACACGCTGAGCGTGGCTAGCAACATTTCTGACCTGATCACGCTGGACCCGGCCGTGGTTTACGAGTACAGCGGCATCCTGGTGACCCACAATGTGTACCAGACTCTCGTGACGTTCGTTGGCTCTGACCTCCAGACCATCCAGCCAGCCCTGGCCGATAGCTGGGAGACCGTGGATGCTGGCGATCACTGGGAGCTGACCTTCAATCTCCATCCCGGCAACACGTTCGCCAGCGGCAACCCCATCACTGCTGATGACGTGGTGTACTCATTCAACCGCGTGATCGCGATCAACGGCCCCCCGGCGTTCCTGTTCACCGGTGTGGCTGGAATCACCGCTGAGAGCGTGACGGCGGTTGACCCCGAGACCGTGCTCATCAACCTGCCCAAGACGGCCAGCCCGGCCGCATTCCTGGCGGTGCTGACCAATACCATCGCCAGCGTGGTCGATTCCAAGGAAGTGATGGCCCACGAGACCGGCGGTGATAATGGCACAACCTGGTTGCAAGATCATTCGGCCGGAAGCGGAGCGTACGTTCTGGATCACTGGACCAAGGAAGTGGAAGTGCTGCTGACCGCCAACCCAAACTTTAACGGGGACAAGCCAGCCCTCAGCTCGGTCCTGGTCAGCCACGTGCCCGAATCGGCCAACCAACTCACGCAACTGCAAGTCGGCGACGCCGACATCGCCTTGAATTTGACCGCCGAGCAGCTGGCCACCCTCAGTGGAGATGCGACCAGCGTCCAAGGCCAAGACCTGCGCCTGTTCTACCTGGGGATGAACGTCGCCAAGCCCCCCCTGGACAAGGTGGAGGTGCGCGAGGCTCTGCGTATGGCGATCGACTACGATGGCATCGTCAACGACCTGCTCTCGGGCAATGCCCAGAAGGTGCAGACCATCATCCCCTCCCCCATGTTTGGCTACAACAGTGACGCACCCTTCCAACAGGATGTGGAGGGCGCCAAGGCTTTGCTTGAAACAGCCGGTGTCACTGATGTCAACCTTGAGATGATGATCCCGGACGGCGCCGCTCCGGGCGGTGTACAGTGGTCCGACCTGGCCGCCAAGCTCCAGTCAGACTGGGACCAGGCTGGGATGACGGTCACGATCAAGCAGGTATCCTTTGCCGAACTGCTGGATGCGTACCGCGCCCAGGGCGCCGAGTTGGCGCTGCTCTACTGGGGTCCCGATTTTGCTGACCCCGACACGAATGTGACGCCTTTTACCGACTATGAGGCGAACTCCATTGCCTGGCGTAACTCGTGGAATGATCCGGACATTGCCGCCCAAGCGAAAGCCGCGGCGATCATGACGGATGCCGCGGAACGCGAGGCAGCCTACAAGGAGATCACCGAGTACGTGCTGCACAACGGCCCCTATGCTGTCCTCTACCAGCCCGCAGCGCTGTTCGGCGTCCGCTCCACTGTTCAGGGCTTCGAGTGGAACCCGATGGGCTTTACCGACTTCTGGACCATCGTTAAGATCGCCTAGTTATCCCCCTACCAGATTTCCCCACACGCCGGCTGGCTTTTCGCTAGCCGGCGTGATCTTGCCACTTGCCGTAAGGCGCCTGCCATGACTCTACTCTCTTACCTGCTCCGACGGTTAGTAGGCTTTGCGGCTGTGATGGTCGGGATTTCGATCATCACGTTCGGCATTTCACACCTCGTCCCGACCGACCCAGCCATTGTGGCGCTGGGTGACCACGCCACTGACGAGCAGATCGATGCCTTCCGCGAGAAATATGGGCTGAACAAGCCCGTCGCCGAACAATACTGGATCTACGTCACCAACCTGATACAGGGGGACCTGGGGATCAGCCTTCGCACTCGGCGGCCCGTGTCCGCTGACCTGCGCGATTTCTTTCCGGCGACGTTTGAGCTGTCGCTGACCGCCCTTGTACTTTCGATCCTCATTGGCGTGCCGGCCGGGGTGGTCTCCGCCACAGCACGCAACCGTCTGCCCGACCATATTGTACGCATTGTGTCACTGATCGGCGGGTCTGTTCCTATTTTCTGGCTGGGCCTGATCCTGATCGGTTTCTTCTATGGCCGCCTGGGCTGGCTGCCGGGCGGCGCGCGCATAGACAAGTTCATCCAGCCTCCGCCGCTGGTCACAGGCTTGTTTACCGTGGATAGCCTGCTGGCCGGGGACTACGAAGCATTTTGGAGCAGTGTACATCACCTGCTTCTGCCGGCGCTGGCGTTAGGCTATTTCTCCACTGCGATTATCGCTCGCATGATGCGCTCGAGCATGCTCGAGGTGCTCCACCAGCAATACGTGCTGTCGGCGCAGGCCAGGGGCTTTCGCCAGGGCAGGGTGGTATGGCGTCACGCGGCGCGCAACGCTCTGATTCCTGCTGTGACAACGATAGGGGTTACCTTTGGGAGCCTGCTCTCGGGTGCCGTGCTGACCGAGACCATTTTCAGCTGGCCAGGTTTGGGGCGCTATGCCACCAACTCGGCGATCAACCTCGACTTCCCGGCGGTGATGGGTGTGACCTTACTCGCGGCGCTCGTCTACACGGTTGCGAACCTGGTCGTGGATGTGGGTTATCACTGGCTTGACCCGCGGATCCGCAATGGCTGAGACACTCACCACGCCTGCCCGGCCCCGCCGCCCGGCCTGGCGGCGCAGCCCACTGACCGTGGCCGGTTTGGTGCTTATCATTGTATTGGCCCTGATCGCGGTGTCGGCTCCGGTCATCGCGCCAGCCGATCCCCTTAAGCAGGTCCTCTCCACCCGACTGGAGCCACCCTCGGCGGCGCACTGGTTGGGCACAGATCAGCTCGGCCGGGATGTACTCAGCCGGATGATCTATGGCGCGCGCATCTCGCTGTTGATCGGGATAGTAGTTGTGGGCCTGGCAGCCAGCGTTGGCACATTCGTTGGGCTTATCGCCGGCTATGCTGGCGGCTGGCTGGACGAGGGTCTGATGCGCCTGACCGACGTCTTCTTCGCTTTCCCCGCGCTCATTTTGGCCATGGCCATTTCAGGCGCGCTCGGTCCCAGCCTGACCAACGCCATGATCGCCATCGCAGTGGTAAGCTGGCCTGTTTATGCCCGGCTGGTGCGGGCGCAGGTGTTATCGCTGCGCGAGCGCGAGTATGTGGAGGCGGCACGCAGCCTCGGCGCTTCGGCGGAGCGCATTGTGTGGCAGCATATCCTGCCTAACACTCTGGCACCTCTGCTGGTGCAGGCCAGCTTCGACATGGGCGGCGCGATCCTTTCTGCAGCCGGGTTGAGCTTTATTGGTTTTGGCACCCAGCCTCCCACTGCCGAATGGGGCGTAATGATCAGTGAGGGCCGCAACTACATCGCCACCCAGTCCTGGCTGTCGCTATTTCCAGGGCTGGCAATCCTGTTCACCGTTGCCGCGTTTAACCTCATTGGGGATGGACTGCGCGACGCACTTGATCCACGGTTGCGTGGAACTGGGTAACTGGCGCTTCATCCACCCTCAGCATGAGACAAGTCGCTTGTCATTGCGTTGATTGAGGAGTCATTCATGAGTCGTTTATTGGGTATTGCGGGAGTGCAAATGTCAGTTGTGCGTTGGGATGCAGACGCAACGTTCGAGAAAATGGCTGACCTCACAACGAACATTCAAAAACAATTCCCATGGGTCAGTATGATCGTGTTTCATGAGTTGGTCGTGCCAGGGTTGGTACAGTTCGTGACGCCTGAAAATAAAGACTGGTGGAAGAAAAATAGCGGACCTGTGCCCGGGCCACAAACTGATCGCCTATGTGAGCTGGCACGCAAAACGCGCAAGTGGCTGATCCCCGGCTCGATGTGGGAAATCGATGGTGACAAAATGTATAACACGTCTGTAGTGATATCACCTGATGGTGAAATCATCGCGAAGTATCGCAAGATGTTCCCATGGCTGCCATATGAGGCAGGTACTGCTGCTGGGGACACATTCTGTGTATTTGATATTCCAAATATTGGCAGGTTCGGTTTATGCATCTGCTACGATATGTGGTTCCCGGAAGTGTCGCGCCAACTTGCCTGGATGGGCGCGGAGGTGATCATTCAACCCACACTCACTCCTACTTCTGATCGTCCGCTCGAATTGGTGATGGCGCGTGCGAATGCGTTGTTCAATCAATGTTATTTCTTTAGCATTAATGGCATCGGCGAATGGGGCGGCGGACGTTCCACGATTATCGACCCGGATGG
>Ga0137333_1000089_pt1 | contig 21456 bp, 15 predicted proteins | sample EasRivERMLT231_2_FD_102286 | JGI IMG/M metagenome (GOLD analysis project Ga0137333, IMG submission 102286) | Soil microbial communities from meander-bound floodplain in the East River, Colorado, USA - East River MetaG ERMLT231_2 | ecosystem: Environmental > Terrestrial > Soil > Floodplain ... | reverse complement strand
GCCCGGGGTTGCCCATCTGCCCAGCGACGGATGCCATATTAATAATTCGTCCAACACGTTTGCGCATCATGTGTTTGACGGCAGCTTTCGAGCAATTGAACGTGGACTTTAAGTTTGTATTGATCACCGAGTCCCAATCTGTTTCGGACATCATCATGATCAGCGTGTCTTTGGTGATACCGGCATTGTTGACGAGGATGCTCAGGTCGCCGAAAGTTTCAACCGCGAATTTCACCAGCGCTTCGGCTTGTTTGAAATCAGAGACGTCCGCTTGAAAGGCGGCAGCTTTACCGCCTGCCTCCTGGATCTTTTTTACGACTTCGTCTGCAGCATCGGATGATTTGTTGTAATTTACAACCACTGCCGCGCCGCGTGCCGCGAGTTCCAGTGCCACTGCACGTCCGATACCACGCGAGCCACCCGTGACGAGAGCGACTTTATTTTCCAGTGATAACTCTGCCATGCTCAATTCTCCTCAAATGGGATTATACATCATGATGTAAGGGCGGGGTTATCCCGCCTAAGGTCGTCACCCAAAAACTATTGTTTTGTTCTCAACCCTAATCCCAACGCCACCCCGCCGCCCAATGCGATGACCGCCGCCCACAAGAACGCATCCTGCCAGAAGCGGATGGGGAAGAGACGGATCAATGTATCCGAATATAAGAAAAGCCACGAGTCGCCTTCAAAGAACAGGCTGTGGAAGCCAGCAAAGAACTTGAAGAAGATATCTGGGCTGATGACGATACCGATCAGTGCAATGATCCCAATGGCTACCGCCAGTCCGACCATCAACCATCCGCCACGCATCAGCCCTTGACGATAGGGCTGCATCCAGTCGCCAAGCCATGACCAAATCCCAAGCAGGGTTAACAGGGACAAAGCGATATACCAAACATTCAACGCGCCCTGTGTCACACGTTTGACATCCGCCATATGGCTCAACTCGCGTTCGTTGTAGAGCGGAGTCCCATCGTCAAATTTTAAATCGCCAAGATAAGAAATATCCGCGCTGTTGACAAGATAATCCAACGCGTAAGGCGCCCACTTCAAGCGGTCTGCTTTGGTGAAGCCGTATTGATCGGGTGGAAAGGATGGCATGTTGTATTCGATTTTCAGGAATACAGGAGAGAGCAGTACGCGCAAGCCAAGTCCTATCAACGCGAGCGGGACAAGGATTGCGACAAGCCAGGAGAGAAGGTTGGTCATTTTCATGGCGCTTATTGTAAGCGAGAAAAGGTTGGAAAATTAAAAAATTCCCGTCACGTTCGCCGTGACGGGAATTTCGATTTTACTTATAGTATGGATAAATTCTCTCAGGACTCGATATGCTTCAGGAAAACTATTGATTTTCCATTGAAACCATCTATAATGAGATAGAGTTTATCGTGATTCTTAAGAAAGAGGATTTCATGAAGTTGCGTAGTGAAAGTATCGGTTTGATCTTGTTTGTGATTTTGCTAATAACAGGCTGTGCAGCAGCCCCTGCCTCTGAAACCGCTGCCTCGACGCAACCAGCATCGATACGGGTTGAATCCACAGTGACGGTTTCATCCCCAAACACAGAAGTGCCAACCGTTGTTCCATTGACTGGACCCAATATGGAAGTCGGTTCAACATACTTTTATGTGGACGGCACCACCCTCGTTGCGGTGCCAGCTGGCGAATTTCTGATGGGAGCCGACGGAAAAGATAACACAGAGCATGTGGTGATTCTGAATGATTATTGGATCTACTCGACCAAGGTGACAAATCAACAGTATGCTTACTGTGAGGCGCTAGGCAAATGCACTTCGCCAAACCTTGAAGATGATCCCAACTACAAAGATTACAGTCGCGCAAATGATCCAGTTGTAGGCGTCACCTATGACCAGGCTGCTGCTTATTGTAGTTTTGTGCACGGCCGTCTGCCAACTGAAGCAGAATGGGAGAAATCCGCTCGTAATCCCGATGGAAGTTTGTATCCGTGGGGTAATACAGCGCTATCCTGTGATCTACTCAATTTCAACAATTGCGCTGATGGCACAACCAATGTGATCAATTACCGAAAGGGAGCAAGTTATTATGGTGGGCTCGATCTGCTGGGAAATACGTTCGAATGGGTGGCAGATTGGTATAGTGCAGATTATTATGCCAGTGGCCCCAAAGAGAATCCCGAAGGTCCCTCGAACGGAACGGAGCGTTCAGTACGTTCAAGCAGTTATGCATCTGATGCAAGCCAGATTTTTGTGACCAATCGAGCAAAGGAAGATCCTCAACAGCATCGAATGGATCTCGGATTCCGTTGTGTGGTGGATGACCCAACCTACTTTGCTCCAGCCTGTGCATCGCCGCTGGTGTATGGATCTGATGCCAGTGGCACACCAGAGTCAGCCGAGTCTTGTCCTGTACTCGATATTAAGCAGGGACAATTTTGTTCAGGCGAAACGCCAATGACCAATGTAAGGTTTAGTGGACCACCTGACGCAAAAATCGACTCTAGTAACTGTACACCGTCAGGGGATCCTAACCTATTCACCTGTCAATCACCGGAAACAATTGTTTCCATCACCGCAATTTGTCAATTGAGTCTGGCCGGAAATACTTTGTGCCCCAGTGGGTTTTCCCAGCAGGATCAACAATGTGTAGCAAATGGCAGCGCTGGTGAATGTTTGAATGGAAGTTATGACTCTGCCCAAAAATGTTGTACCACCCAAAACTCGACAGATTCAACTTTGATATCTTCCGTCTGTCCGGTCGGTACTTTTTATTCTCAAAGCAAAGATGCCTGCCTGGCTTATCCGGTGAAGGAGCTTGTTTCAGTTTCCGTAAATGTAGGTTTGCTTCCCGTTGCCTCCTGCACTACTGTCAGTGGTCCAGGAGGCGGTGCTGGCGGAGGCAACGATGGTGGAGGCGGTGGTGCACCAACCAGTTGTGCGCCGCAGGATTGTGGGCCTGTGAATTCTTGGTCCCCAGCACTTTGCTGTTGCACCGTTTACTTTGACCCCAACACCTGCGCGCCATGATTTCGCGAGCATCTTTCATGCCCCGCTGATGAGAAAATCAATACTGTGCTCTGACGCAACTCGTCACTACTTTGTCGGCCATTGTGGACAGGTAATTTGATATTCCTCCCGGTTAAAATAAAGCTTCCATTCATCACCCGAGAAATTTCGCCCTGCGCGCTGGCAAATTACTTCAAGCCACGATTCTGGATTGAGGTTAAATAGGATAACACTGCCGTTCACACTCCCCAAAGCCAGATTACTATTAGTAAGATTAAATGTGACGCTGGTAACCGGACTGTAATCTCCCTGTATCGGTTCTCCTGATGGTTGCCCGGTTGAAAGATCCCAAAGGATGATTGTTCTATCCGAACTGCCGGATGCCAGGAGCTTACCATCCAGACTGAATGCTATGCTACTTACTTGACTTGAATGTTCGATCAAGGGGGAACCGATGGGCTTGAGCGTTTGCGCATCCCAAAGCATAACATTGTTATCAGAGCCCCCAGATGCCAGTGTCTTTCCATCCGGACTGAAGGCAATGGTGTTGGCAATGTTTGTGGTTCCGACAAGTACCTCTCCCTGGGGTTTCTGAGTTTTTATATCCCATAAGATGATGTTGTGATCGGCGCTGCTGGAAGCCAGGATTTCACCATTCGGGTGGAAAGATAGGCTCACCACGGGGCCTGAATGTTCGGCCAACGGTTGCCCAATGAGGCGCTGGGATTGCACATCCCAGAGAATAATTGTATTGTCGAGGCTGGCAGAAGCCAGGGTTTGACCGTCAGGACTAAATGTAACACTGGTGATATTCTTTGATTGTCCGATCAGGGATGTACCGATCATGGAGCGAGTCTCCACATTCCACAACACGATGACGCCATCAGCGTAGCCTGACGCAAGCGTTTTTCCGTCTGGACTAAAAGCGATACTCCCCACCCGTTCCGGATAGGACTTGATCGGCAGTCCAAGCGGCTGAACCGTTTCGCCATCCCAAAATATGATGGATTGATCGTTGCTGGCAGAGGCGAGCATTTTTCCATCCAGACTGAAAGCCAGACTTGTCACAGAATTTGTGTGTCCGTTGAGATACTGTCCCATCGGTGAGTGGGGTTGAGTATCCCATAAGATCGTAAGTCCATCATCGCCAGACGATGCAAGGGTCTTTCCATCCGGGCTAAAGGCGAGGCTGACCACTCGTTCCGCATGACCAGTAAAGGGTGGGTAGATGAGGCGGCGCGTCCCTACATCCCACAAAATGATGGTTTTATCAGCGCTCCCCGAGGCAAGCATTTTTCCGTCCGGGCTGAATGTGACGCTTCTTACCTCACCGGAATGTTCCGTGAGTGGATCCCCGATCATTTGCTGACTTTGCACATGCCACAAGATGATGGTCTTATCAGAACTGCCGGATGCGATCATTTTCCCATCCGGACTGAAAGCAACACTCTTTACAGCATTGGTGTGGCCGATCATGGGTTGACCAATGGGTTGTTGTGTCAGCACATCCCACATTCTTACAGTTTGATCCACGCTCCCCGATACGAGTGTCTTCCCATCTGGACTGAACTTTATACTATAGATAACACTTGAGTGTCCGACCAGCGGCTGCCCGATAGGTTGATGGGTCTGTATATCCCAAAGCATGATCGTACGATCGGCACTGGCGGATGCGAGTGTCCTTCCATCCGGGCTGAATGCAACGCTGCGTACCATGTTCGAATGTCCAAGCAGGGGTTGGACTATCGGCTTAAGAGTCTGGACATCCCATAGCATGATCATGTTGCCGTCGTCGCCAGATGCGATGATCTTTCCATCCGGGCTGAAGGCGATACTCAGAAAATTAGCAGGGGTATCGCTCTGCAACATTCCGATAAGCTGATGTGTCTGCATATCCCAGAGCGTAATCGCCTTATCGAAGCCTGCCGATGCAAGCAGCTTTCCGTCAGGACTAATGGCGACGCTCTCCAGAAGTAGAGACTGTCCACTGAAATATTGCAGTACCTGGGGATTAAGATTCAAACTGTCGAGCAAACCAGAGCGGGTGCGTAGATTATCTCGATATCGAAACGCCTCGACGCCCATCAACATCGAGAGCACCGGTTGTTTCTGTCGTAATGCAATAGTCTGTGCTGCTAGTTCCCCGACCCGCGCGATACGTGCCTGCTCTTCCGCATCTGCCTTGGCAACTTGGGCGGTGGCCGCATTATTTTCTGCATCGACTCGGGCGGTTTGGGCGGCGTGCTCGTTTATCACAGAGGTGGCCTGCGCATTGACGGCTGCTCCTCTTTGGAGCAAGGCAGTAAAGGCAAGTATAGCTAAAGCAATGACTCCTACTATCGCAATGCCTGTGACGATCCTTCTCTGCCTGTCGGTTGCCTGTCTGCTGTTAAGTACGTATTCTCGCTGCAAATCGGTAGGATGCGGCTCCTTGGATGTGTTCGTGGCTAGCTGGATCTCAGCATCCGAGAGCTCCTTGCCGCGCAACAAGAAGCTGTTTTCCTTGTTACTTCTTTCCCACTCCAGGGCTTTCACTTGCAATTGACGGTGAGTTGCCGCCCATGCATAGTCCGTTTGGATGGCGGTCAATAATTTTTTGATCGCTGTATCGAAGTCATCATCCCTGCTGAAGAAGATGTAGTTGAGATGCCCAAGCTGAGGGGGGGTATCCTCCCACTGAATCTCGCGCACGACAATGGGAATGATCCGCTTGCCATTTTTGACCGCGGTATCGATTTCCTTCCCGCAGATTTTGGACTTGGCAGAATCGGGGCTGATCAGGAACAGGAAGATATCTGCCTCCTCGATGCCCTTCTCGATCTCCCGCCACCAATCCACAGTGGGTGGGATGCCCTCCCAGTCGATCCAGAAATCCAACCCTTGACCTTTGAAGGCTTCAGTTAATTTGTGAGCGAATTCGATATCTTTGCGTGAGTATGAAATGAATAAACTGGTCACAGATTTTCCTCGATTGAATCAATATTACTTCCTGCCCTAATAAGCAGCATTTTTACAAATCAGATACAAACCAATTTCAATTTGGAAATTATACCCAGCGCGGTCACAAATTGCGGTATTTCAAGGGCAGGAAACCGCAATTTGTGACCGTGGGCATTATATAGTACAGACCAACCCCAAATAACCCTTTTCGCCTCACGCCTCAGGGACAATTGATTCTGTTTAAGAACCCTTTGTCTCCTCTTTTGCCTTTTCCGCGATCTTCTTGACTGCGACTCCCAATCCCGCCAGCAGATTCGCCAACGTCGCCACGACTACATCCAATACATCAGGCGCCATGCGCGCAATATTGCGGAAGTGGCGAGCTAGGAATCCCTCATCCACTTTTTCGTGGTGTGTCTAGCTCAATTGCCCGCCGGCCATTGTGAACAGGTTATTCGATATTCTTCATTGGGAAAATATTGCTCCCACTCGTCATGTGTAAGATTGCGCCCCACACGCTGGCAGGTTTTTTGAATCCAAGATAGAGGGTCTATATCCCACAGGATGACAGTGTTGTCTGTGTTACCCGACGAAGCCAACTTTTTTCCATCCGGGCTGATGGCGACACTGTATATATCACTGGTATGCCCAATCAATGGTTGACCGATAGGTTGTCTCGTTTCCACATCCCATAGGATGATAGTGTTGTTTCCGCTCAACACCAACCTTTTCCCATCCGGACTGAAAACTATTTTCCTAACTACATCAGAATACCCACTTGGCGCTTGACTGATAAGCTCCTGGGTTTTCACATTCCATAGGATAATAGTACCATCATAACTACTCGAGACCAGACTTTTTCCATCCGGACTAAAGGCAACAGTAGTGATAAGCTCTGTATGCCCACTCATTGGCTGGCCGATAGGTTGCCTTGTTCCCACATCCCACAAGATGACCTTATTGCCCTCAGAACTATGATCCGAAGCCAGTATTATTCCATCCGGGGTAAAGACGACAGTGTGTAGAATAGCTTTACCTGCACTGAATGGCCGACCGATATTTATATCTAATGGCTGACCGATGGGTTCATGTGTCTCCACATCCCACAGGATGAGAGTATACCAATCATTCGAAGCCAGTATTTTTCTGTCCGGGCTGAAGACAAGACTATTGACATAACTGGTGTGCCCGCTCAATGGCTGGCCAATAAGTTGCATTGTTTCCACATCCCAGAGGGTGATGCTGGCTTTTCCACCCAAAGCAAGGGTTTTTCCATCCGGACTAAAGGCGATACTCCAGACACCACCTCTATGGCCGATCGGTTCCTGAAAGCTAGGAGGTCTAGTTTCTGTGTCCCACAAGATACTATCCGTAGCCAGCGTCTTTCCATCCGGGCTGAAGGCAACACTTAATACATTATTTGTGAGTCCACTCAGTGATTGACCAATGGGGTGTCTTGTTTCCATATCCCACTGGATAATGGTATTGTCTTGACTGCCTGATGCTAACCTTTTTCCATCTGGATTGAAGGCAACGCTCCAGACTGTAGCTGTATGCCCACTCAATGGTTGGCCGATGGGTTGTCTCGTTTCCACATCCCACAGGATGATGGTCTTGTCATCACTACCCGAAGCCAGTATTTTCCCGTCCGGGCTGAAAGCGACGCTTCGTACCCACTCTGAATGTCCATTTAGCGGCTGACCAATTGGTTGTCTCGTTTCCACTTCCCACAGGACGATGGTATCACCGCCCGAAACCAGCGTTTTTCCATCCGGACTGAAGGCAATATCGCTTACATAACTGATATGTCCACTCAGTGGCTGACCAATAGGTTGCCTTGTTTCCACATCCCACAGGAAGATGGTATCGTGTTCACTACCCGAAGTCAGAGTTTTGGTGCGATCCCAACTACCCGAAGCCAGCGTTTTTCCATCCGGACTGAAGGCGACACTCAAGACAATATTGGTATGCCCACGCAAAGGTTGGCCGATTGATTGTCGTGTTTCAATGTTCCATACAATGATGGTTTTGTCATCACTACTTGAAACCAACCTTTTTCCATCCGGGCTGAAGGCAACGACTCGCACAACAGATTTATGTCCACTCAGTGGCTGACCAATAGGTTGCCTTGTTGCCACATCCCACAGGAAGATGGTCAGATCATCACTACCCGAAGCCAGTATTTTTCCATCCGGGCTGAAAGCGACGGTTCTCACAGCACCTGCATGTCCACTCAGTGGCTGACCAATGGGTTGCCTTGTTTCAGCATCCCACAGGGTGATGGTACCATCATAGCTACTCGAAGCCAGCGTTTTTCCATCCGGGGTGAAGGCGACACACAACACCCAACCTGTATGCCTGCTCAAATATGCCTGCAATTGAGGATTAACTTGTGCATTATCCATGAGGGCACCACGCGTTTGAATAGTATCGTAGGTGTTAAATGCTTCCATACCAAGTAATAAAGATACTTGAAAATTTCTATTGCGAAGAAACAAGGCTTGTGCAGCAAGTTCCCCAGCTCGGGCAATTTTTTCCTGTTTTAGCGCTTCTTCGGCGCTTGCTTGCGCATTTGCTTGTGCAGTAGTACGTTGATTTGCTTCCATCTCAGTATCTGCTTGTGCGGTGGCACGTTGGTTTGCCTGTTCTGTTGCTAATCCTGCCTGTACAACTCCAAAAACTGCAAGTGCTACCAAGGCAATGACTCCAGTGATGGCAACGCTGGTTATGCTTCTTCTTTGCCTATCCGTTGCCCGCCTACCTTTGAGTACATATTCACGTTGCAAATCCGTTGGCAGTGGTTCTTTTGATGCATTCGTAACAATTTGAAATTCGGCATCCTCCAATTCTTTCCCGCGTAATAGCAAACTTTTTTCATGATCACTTTTATCCCACTCCAGCGCTCTAACTTGTAACTTGGTATGATATTTTAGCCACTCATAATCTGTATGGATGGTTTCAACGGTATCTTGAATTGCTTTGGAAAGTTCATCCAATTGATCGCGGCAAAAAACCCAGTTTCTTCTTTTAATTTCATCTCTTGAAATTTCAAAAAGGAATTTGTCTGGATTAGCATCATGAATGACGATGGGAATGATACGCTTGTTGTTTTCTTTGGCATGTGCAATTTCATTGTTGCACATTTCAGACTGAATTGAATCTGGGCTTATCAGAAACAGGAATGCCTCAGCCCCTTCAATACCGCGATAGATTTCCTGTTCCCAGTCCTCGCCTTTGGGGATGCTATGCCAATCAATCCATGTATCCAGATTGTTCTCTGCTAAGGCGTTAACAATCTTGCGGGCGAATTCAATATCTTTGCGTGAATATGAGATGAATATTCTGGACATAGGTCAATAACCCTCGTTTCACCAGCGAAGTGATGAAACGATATTAAGAAGAGTATACATCCAAATAAAAAGACCTGACAGGTTGAAATCTGTCAGGTCTTGGTGACTTACGGGTAAATTCTCTTGATCGTCCTCGGGAAGGGGATCGCCTCGCGGATGTGTTCGATGCCGCACATCCAGGCTGTGACGCGTTCCGTGCCCATGCCGAAACCTGAATGGGGGACGGACCCATACTTGCGCAGTTCCAGATACCACTTGAACGCTTCTTCGGGCAAACCATCCCTTTGGATGCGAGCCAGCAATTTATCGGGATCGCTCATGCGTTCGGAGCCGCCGCAGATCTCGCCGTAGCCTTCGGGCGCGAGTAAGTCCACAGATTTGCAGACTTCAGGGCGATTGGGCCACGGTTCCATGTAAAAGGCTTTGACAGCGGATGGATAGCCATAGACGAACACTGGCTTATCATAGAGCTTGGTGATTTCGGTTTCGTGTGGCGCGCCGAAGTCCATGCCCCATTCGAATTTGAGTAGTTCTTTCTTTTCGGGGTCGGTCTCTTTTTCGTAGAGGTCGATCAGATACTTTGCCGCGTCATCATAGGACATTCGCGGGAAAGGTCCGACTACTTTTTCAAGCACAGAAATATCGCGCCCAAGGAACTTCAATTCTGCCGCGCAATCCTTCAACACAGACTGGGCAATGTGCGTGATGAGACCCTCTTCCACATCCATGAGGCCGTCGAGGTCGCAGAAAGCGATCTCAGGTTCAAGCATCCAGAATTCGGTTAAGTGGCGACGCGTCTTTGATTTCTCGGCGCGGAAGGTTGGTCCGTAGCAGTAGACTTTTCCAAAAGCGAAGATGTTGGCTTCGTTGTAGAGTTGTCCAGTTTGCGCGAGATAGGCTTTACCTTCATCGAAGTATTCAGTCTCAAAAAGAGTCGTGGTCCCTTCGGCGGCGGCGGGAGTCAAGATGGGTGTATCGAGGTTGAAGAAACCCTGACCATCCAAATAGTCGCGAACCGCTTTCATGACGCGCACACGCACACGCAGGATCGCCCACTGACTCTGCATACGGATCCACAAGTGACGGTTGTCGAGCGCGAAATCGGGACCGTGATCTTTGAGCGACATCGGATAATCCAAGCCCGCCTCTTGCACCACTTCGATCTGCTTCACCCCAAGTTCATATCCGCCGGGGAGACCGGGTGCGCGCTTATCTTCACGCACAGAGCCTGTGATGATAACGGACGACTCTTGCGGCAAACGTGAGACGCGATCGAAGACTTCCGGTTCCAAGTCACCTTTGAAGGCGACACATTGCACAAAGCCCGAGCCATCGCGGACAAGCAAAAAGACCAGCTTGCCTTTATCCGTGCGATTGTAGACCCAGCCTTTGATGATCACTTCCTGCCCAACATATTTTGATATTTGTGAAACGCTGATATATTCAGCCATGTAGAATGTCCTTTATACGTTATTTTTATCGATTATAGCAGATGGTAGGGATGAGCGACTGTCGCTCAAGCGGCTGAACGAATACTACACAAGCAACTTGCACGGTGCGAGAAGCGTATAATAATCATGCTGTTCGAGAATTTCATTATTTATAAGGAAAAACACCATGACCAATCGTTACAAAATCCGTCAAAACCTGATCTCCATTGGGGATGATTTCTGGATCGAAAATGAGGAAGGTAAAAGAGTATTCAAAGTGGATGGTAAGGTGCTGCGGATTCGCAAGACCCTAGCCTTTGAGGATTTAAATGGGAATGTGCTTTGCCAGATAAAGGAACGTTTGTTGACGATCAAGGATACGATGGTTGTCGAAAGTCCGAATGGCGCTGATATTGCTGTGATCAAAAAGGCGCTCATCTCTCCGTTGCGTGACCGCTGGCATGTGAAAGTCAAAAATGGAGCTGACCTGGATGTGCAAGGCGACATCCTTAACCATGAATATTCGATCAAAGAAGGTCGTAAGAAAGTTGCCGAGGTGTCGAAGAAATGGCTCAAACTGACGGATACCTACGGCGTGGATATTGACCCCAGTCAAAACGATGTTCTTATTCTCGCTATTGCGGTTGCCATCGATATGATGGTGCACGATGATGATAAGAAAAAAGAGAAGAAAGATAAAAAGGATAAATGAACAGTAAACATAATTAACCCCGAACTTAAGAATTCAGCCACTGATTGCACGGATTGTCACGGATTTTAAATTAATTGCCCTAAAATGAGCTAAACGAAAAGCCAACCCCTAAACTGGGCTGGCTTTTTTCGTGTAAATCGGTGAAATCCGAAATCCGTGGCTAAAAGCTCAAAGATTAAATTCGGGGTGGGCCATGTTTTTGATTCTCGAGGAACGGCAATTTATGGTTGTGCTTCTTTATCTACTTGAGCCGACCCAACTGCGCTGACGATGACTCCCACCAGCACAACCAGACCTCCCAGCAAAGCGGACGACCCCATGCGTTCGCCAAGGAATAAAAATACCCACACCGGATTCAAGATGGGCTCCAATGTGCCGATCAGGTTCGCTTCCAGCGCAGGGATGTGTTTGATGCCTTTGGTGAAAAAGATGAATGCTAACCCGATCTGGAATATGCCAAGATAGGCGATGGTTAGCCAGCTGGTGACGGTCTGTGTTTCCTTGAGAATGGATGGAAACCCGAAGATGGCGATGACCAGACTGGCAATGAGAATGCTGTCTTCAGGCGTAGCATCCTTTTGCGCGCGGAACGAGACCATCATCACCGCGGACGTCACACCGCTGAGCATCGCCAGAATGTTGCCATAAAAACCGTCCGGGCTGAGTTGGTCGCCGAAGAACAGGATCAATCCCAGAAAGATGGTGCCCATTGCAATCCAATCGGTGCGGGACGGTTTTTCACGCAGGAGCCAATACGCCAGCAGGACCACATAGATAGGTGCTGTGTATTGGAGAAAGATCGAATTAGCGGCGGTGGTCAACTTGGTGGATGTGATGAATAGAAATTGAGTCACAATGGAACCGCCAGCTGCGAGCAGTGTCCAGCGTGTGATCTTGGTGGGCAGGTGGCGCATGTAGAGCAGAAATACGAGGCTGGTAAACAAACCGCGTCCTGCCAGAATGGACATGGGTTGCCAGTCAAGCGCTTTGACAAAGGCACCAGCAGTGCTCCAGAGCAGGGCGGCAAGAATGAGAAAGAGGATCGCTTTGCGGCGTTCGGTGAGGGAAGTCATGGATAATCCTTTGTGGTGAAACCTGCGGATTATACTGAATAAACTTAGTTGTTTCTCTTGAGTTTGCTATAGCCAGTAACCCGTTTGAGGACAACCTTCGAAGCATACCATCCGTCATGAACTGTTTAGAAAGGATATAATAAAAAGCGCTGATGGAGAGTATCAATAACTGTTAGGGAGATGAAATATGGCAATAAATGCATTCGTAGGTCACAGTTTTCTTCCAATAGATCATGATGTAGTTGGGAAATTTTTGGATTTCTTTGATCATGTTTCGCGGTTAGGATTAGACTTTAGTTGGGATCATGCTGAAGGCGCAGAACCAAAAGAGTTGTCAATTAAGGTAAAAGAAAAGATGGAGGGGAAGAATCTTTTCATTGGCATTTGTACCGCTCGGCAAAGATCCATAGATTTTGATAAACTGAAACCCGTTCTATTGAACAGAAAAAGATTTTGGGGAAGCGAGACAGATTTTGCTACAAAGACATCGGATTGGATTCTCCAAGAGATCGGTTTTGCATATGGCAGGAATATGAAAATCATGATTCTCTTGGAAACTGGTGTCAAAACACCCGGAGGTATTCAGGGTGATATTGAATATATTTCATTTGAGAGGAACAATCCTGAACGAAGTTTTAACAAAATTCTTGAAATGTTACGCTCCTTGACTATATTGCCCGCTACGATAGGCATGACAGAAATAATTGAGTCCGAAAGATCTGTCCAACAAAAGGCGCCTCCTCCTAAAGAAGAGGAGTTAGAGGAAAAGCCAATCTCTGATTGGACAGATGATGATTATGAAATCAATCTGTTGCTTGCAATTGCCAGGAAAGATAGTTCAAAGGAGGAAGAAATACATAAAAATTACATCAAGTCCGATTTTGCTTCCAAGCCAGATAGTCTCCTGAAATGGAATGCACGTCGGTTGTACTTAACAATGAAATGGAAAAAAGAGAGACATCTAGACGAACTTTTGCTCTTATTAGAAGACAATCCTAATAATCCAGATGTTTTGTTCCATATTGCCCAATCATACGAACTATATGAAGAATATGAACGTGCTGCTGCCTATTATCAAAAGTCTTCATCAGCCGTGGATGAGACGAAAGACAAAATTATCCAATTATCTTTAGCAAGCCTTGCATTTGCCAAATCTGGTGATAAAGAAAAGGCAAACTTGTTAAATAAACAGTGTGTTTCAATGGTTCGCGAGCTAGGAAAAGGGACTTCATTCATTTATCGATCATTGGCAGATGTGGCTAACGAAATTGAAAACGCTGATGACTATAAAGTGTTTGCAGAGGCATATTTAGAATTGTCGCCTGAAGACCATAATCAGCGTTTCTCATTAGCTTACAAGTATGCTGAAGATGGTGAGAACGAAGCGGCAATGTTTCATTATCGTATTCTTACTGAAAGGAATCCGAACTCTTCAAATTGGAATAATCTAGGTGTTGCTTTGGCTAATCTTAGACTATCTTCGCTCTCGGTATATGCCTACCGAGAAGCTGAAAAAATAGGTGAAACACTGGCGATGAGTAATTTGGCATTTAAATTTGTTAACGAAGGATTCTTGGATGAAGCAATGGGATTAGTAAATAAAGCTACTTCCATGAAAGAATACAGCGAAAACATCGGTTCAGTAATTGCAAGCATTAAAACAACTAAGGAAAAAGAAGAAAGAGAACAATCGCAACTCATCGACTCTTTCAAGAAGATACGTCAATTCTATATTGATTATTCAAGAACTTATCTAAAGGATGATCTAAGTTCTATTCCTTTGAATTGGCAAGGATCGAAATGTACTTTTCAGGTAACAATAAATCAGGGTACTTTTGAAGCAAATGGAGTTTACGACAAGCCAAAGCCTACTGGTTATTCATGGTCAGTACCTGCTAGTAGCCAGAAGGAAATAATAGCCAAAGAGTATATAAAATATATTGGTAAAGTCAACGGCTATAGTGTTAAATATGAGTATTGGGTGTCTGAGGGAGAATCACCTAATACCGACAGTACAAAGCCAAAAGGCAAAGGTGTTATGATTGTTGATGATGTGGTTAAACGCATCCGTATTTATGAAATAGGGTCGAAGGATAAAGAAGGTTTCTCTGAAATGGTGTTACTCAATAATGAAACTTCTCATGAAACCCCTCATGAGACTCCTCCTGAAAAAACTTCTTAATGTCAGGAAACATTCACCCACTATCGAGACTCTTTCGTTTTTTATGAGGGAGAATGGTGTAAGTAATTACTTTCTTCGCTCTTCCAACGCCTTCACCATCAACTCTCTTGTCACATTCAGGTCAGCTTTGCCCCTTCGACACTTCATTTGGTTGCAGGATAAGCTTTGGTGGCGCGAGCAACTTGCCCAACGAACCATTGGAAGTTTTACTGCACTGTAATCTTTCCACTCTCAATATCAGCCTGCAAAAAGGATGGGATTCGTTCGTATCCGGCACGCGCCGCTGACTCCAAAAATTCTCGAAAACCGGGCGGCGTTTCCTTTTCAGGTTTACTGATATATAGCCCAAATTTGGTGACCGACCTATCGTAATCCAGACGGATGGTGCGGTAGTATTCAATGTCGCCTGCTACATGTTGCTGGGTGGTGTAATAGCGGAATGGTTTCCAGTCTACGATCTTGTTGAAAAAATCACCACTAGAGTGGGCACAATGGAAATTCGCCCCAGGTCGTGTCCGCCCGCCCAGATCATCTTCGCGACGAACATACTCCAACCCCAGGATGGGAGCCTCCAATGTAGGGTTGGTAATGTAATCCCAGATCAACGAAGGCGGAAAAGGGATGTCCAATTCGATTTTGATCCACGCTGTTTCGGGGTTTACCACATAACGCATTTCGTCCAGATAATTTTCCCACGCAGTTCTTAGGTTGTGCACTTGGATTTGAACTTCGCCAAGGTGTTCGTATGTCTCAGTATGCGGAATCAGCGGATCGCACAACTTTTTCAAATCCAATTTATTTGCGGCGGCATCCGAAAAAATGGCATAGGCTTTTACCCCAGTTTTCTCCGTGACGCGATTCTTAAGCATGCGATGTGGAACGATCACATCCGCACCGAGGAGTTCCTCCTTGTCGCCAAGTTTTTGAATTAGATATTCCCCATAATGTACAGCGGCTTTCAGGTCGAGCAACTTCATGTTTTTGCAGGCATTGCAAGTACAGGTGGTATTGATCACCATCTGTTGCAAGGTCTCTGAAAAAACGATGTATTGATTTTCAAGGACTTCCACCAGGCTTTGTGGGTTGATAAATTCTTTTTCGGGAACATACATAAAGATGGCGTCACCACGAAACCCCGAGATATGTAAAGGGAATTTTATATGCGCCAATTGCGCATCGAAGAGGTTTTGCAGAGTCGCGTGCGCATGTTCAAGCTCTGATTTTGTAAGATACTCGGTATATCCTGAAATATCAGTGATGATGAAATAGCCTTTGTTTACCATGCAGCACCTCTAAAGAAACTGATATTCCAAGTTTACACCACAACTTACCTTCTTTTCTCTCCCAACGCCTTGAGCATCAATTCCTTCGTCACATTCGGGTCGGCTTTGCCTTTGGTAGCGCGGGCAACCTGCCCAACGAACCATTGCAGGAGAGTCTCTTTGCCTGCAAGATATTTTTCCACTTCGGAGGGGTTGTCTGCTAAAACTTTATCAATGGCTTCCTTGATGAAGCCTTCATCAGAAACCTGCGCCAGATTTTTCTCTTTGACGATCTGCTCGGGTTTGCCGCCGTTCTTGAACATCTCTGCCAGCACGGTTTTGCCCGCGTTGTTGTTGATGACTTTGTCTGTGGTCATATCAATGAGTTGAGCGAGGTCGGCGGGGTCAATGGGGATGTTTGTGATGTCAATGTTCAGATCGTTGAGGTTGCGCATGAACTCGCCAGCGATCCACGAATGGACAGCTTTCGCTGAACTCTTAGATTTGGCGACAACACGCTCGAAGTAATTGGCAAGCGAAAGATCGGATGTGAGAAAACGCGCTTCGGACGGTGTCAGGTTGAAGTCCGCGATGAAGCGTGCGGTCTTCGCTTCGGGCAGTTCGGGCAGTTGAGTCCGAATCCCGTCGATCCACGCATCCGAAAGTTGCAGCGGAGGCAGATCGGGTTCGGGGAAGTAGCGGTAGTCGTGCGCCTCTTCCTTGCCGCGCTGCGAAACGGTCACGCCGCGCACATCGTCCCAGCCGAGCGTTTCCTGCAACACGGTTCCGCCGCTTTCATATACTTTGATCTGACGTTCGATCTCATACGCCGAGGCACGCGTGAGCGCGCGGAAACTGTTGAGGTTTTTTATTTCAGTTCTGGTTCTGAATTCATCGCTGCCAACAGGGCGCACAGAAATATTCGCTTCGAAACGCAGCACGCCTTTTTCCATATCGCCCGAGTTGACGCCGAGGTAACGCAAAATGGCGCGGATTTTCGTGGCGTAATCGAGCGTGGCTTCGACGGTACGCATATCAGGTTCGGAGACGATCTCAAGCAGCGGGACGCCTGCGCGATTGAAATCGACGAGCGCATAATTTTTTTCGTGAGATAGTTTGGCGGTATCTTCTTCGATGTGAACCCGCCTCACTCTCACCCGAAGTTGATTCTCGGAATCAGCCAATACGTCCATCCAGCCTTTTTCTGCGATCGGCAACTCGTACTGCGAAATTTGATAACCCTTGGGCAAATCGGGGTAGTAATAATTTTTACGCGCAAAGGTGTTGTGCTTGTTAATGGAGCAGTTCAATGCGAGACCGACAAGCGCGGCGAGCTCTGTCGCCTTTTTGTTGACGACAGGCATAGCGCCAGGCAGACCTGTGCACGTAGGACAGATATTTGTGTTCGGCTCAGGCGCGGAGCCGTAGTCAGCGGAACAGCCACAGAACATTTTGGAGTTCGTGAGAAGTTCGCCGTGAATTTCAAGTCCGATTATTGGTTCGTATTGGGTCATAGTTGATTGGTCTCGTAGTTGATTAGTTGAAAGTCAAAAGTTGCAGGTCGAAGGTCACTTGGAGCTATGGATTTTCGACTCGTTTTTTCAATGACTGTGCTTCCGTTGCGATATATGACTCTACAGTTTTGCGATACAGTTTTCCGATAATTTCACCAAAGAATCCTTGAAAAGCAAATTTCAAAGTTAAGTCCGCTTGATTTGAACTGATGGCACGGACAGTATGTTCTGCGATCATGATCATGCCGGGCATTTTTGATTCCCAGGTGAAATTGGATGGAGGCGTGAGGACGGTCACAGTCCACACCGCGGGTTGGAGTTTCGGTTGAAATACTTTGTAACGGTTGTTGAGCTTCAGTTCAGGACTATCTAGAACTTCCACTTTGGTAACAGTCGGTGTCCATTCGTGCCAATGGGCAACGTCGGAAAGGATTTTCCAAACAGTTTCTTGAGTTGCATTGATGGAGATGGAGGTTGAGTATTGAGACATGGTTCGTTAATCCTGTGGTTGGAAAGTCGCAAGATAATTTCTAATTTTTTCTGCGTGTATGGCTCGCTCGTTGACGGTCATGGGTTCGCGTTGCGTGGCATAATAATTATCATCCTTGTAGCGCGGTGTCACATGCAAATGGTAATGCCATACATCTTGATTGCCGCCCGGCTCGTTATGTTGGCGGGTGGAAACACCGTTGCATAAGTAAACCGCTTTCATTGTCAAAGCCAGCATTTTGGCAACTCGCTGAAAGTCCTGTGCATAACGTACTGGTAAATCATAGATGTTCTCAAAGTGTTCATTCGGAACAATGATCGTGTTGCCGTGATTGTTCTGCCATTGTTGCGAACCGATAAATGCAGTGACAGATTGGTCGTGATACACAATATCGCTTTGAACTGAGTAAACGTGTTCGTTCTCTATACCTGCAATGAGAAGGCAGAATGGACAAATGTAGTTTTCAGGAGCGTGGTTATACACTTTTGCCTGCCTGTTCAATGAGCCGTTTACGGATCGCATGAATATTCGACTGGCTTAATCCGCCTGCGATAAGATAGTTTTCAATGTCGATTCCTTTCAACGTGTTGATGATGACCTCGCGGGAAGTCGTTTGGTGACTGGCTAAAATTTCATCACGTTCGGGGTCAAGGCTCAATTCGTAATCGGCGACAATGTCTTCTGGTGAAACACCGACGAGCGCTAGCAACAACATAGCGATGATGCCCGTGCGGTCGTATCCGCGCTTGCAGTGGAAGAAGACACCACCGGGTTGGGCTTGGGCAATGGCTTTGAGAGCAGCGGCGTGACGATGTGCCCAGAGGTTTAGCGCGTCGGTGTAGTAAAGCGGCGTACACCACAGGTCGGAACTTGCCCATTTTTCGACGAACTCTTTATTCGTCACATCTTCGATCTCTACTGAGACCACTTGAATATCAGAATGAGGCGGGACGACGATGGGATAATCCTTTTCATCCAACCCATGCGTGCGGAGGGAAATGATGGTGCGGATGCCGTGTTCGTACAATGACGACCAACCATCTTCTGTGAGTTTGGCTGGCTGGTCACCGCGCACGACGGCGCCCCAACGGGTCTTATAGCCATTGGATACACTCATGCCGCCCAAGTCACGGACGTTGTTACAACCTTCCCAATTAAGAATTCGATTCGATGTCATATATCTGTTTTGCCGATGAGTTAGAACGCCTGTGCTATAATATTTCAAAATCACATAAAGGAGTACCTTTAATATGAATGCAGATGCCTTTCGTCATTTTTACAACTATCACTTCACTGAAAACCGCAAAGTTTTGGAGCATGTCGCTTCACTAACTTTTGAACAGTTCACCCAGAAAGTCGATTACTCGCGTGGGTCTGTTCGGGAGCAGGTCGTTCATCTCATTGATGCAGAAGAGATGTGGTTCAGTGAACTGCGCGGTGTCGAACCTTCTGCGCCGCTTCCTGAGACTGTTGAAGCTGATGATCAAGACGCTATTCGTGCGTACTGGGACAAGGTTGAGAAAAATACTCGCGCATACCTTGTCGAATTAAAAGATGATATGTTGTTCACCAAGCCGATCAAAGAACCAGAAGAAGATCAAGTCCTTTTTGCATGGCAGGTACTTTTGCATGTTGCCAATCATGCCACTGATCATCGGGCGCAATTGCTCAGGGCGTTACATGATCTTGGTGTAGAGACGAAATCTCAGGATTACATTTTTTACGTGTACGAAAATCTGTAGCGAGTTCGCGAGCAGCTTCGTGTACATTTCAAGTTCGAGATAACCTCCGCTTTGCAAACAATAAAAGGAAAACGGAATACAGCTTATGAAACGGAAGCAATAGAATAAAGAATAAGCCAATCGATGTTTTGACTGTTGCACCTCTTGTTGCTGGGGCAATTCCTGTTCCAAAATACAATTTTGTTCTGGGGGTATTGTTTATGTCAGTATGCTTCACCATAAACCAGGACCTTGTTCGCTTGAGCATATCGCACATCAATAATTCATTATCCTTACGCGCCTCGATGGTCCAGGCGGCGAATTTATCCGTTTTGCCATCCATTAATTCTTTTGCCTGTAAATCATTGGATGGTTTTAGGACGGTCCAAGTCAATATAAATCGTTCAAGTTTAAATAGTGCGGTTGTGTAAAAACTAAAAACATAATCTTCCATTGAAATATGCCCAGGCAGATCAGTGCAATATGAATCAGCATAGCCATTTTCTGCATAAGAAGCCAGCAGAGAGTTAGGTATGACTGTACATTTCTCAATGGAAAACATTTTGGTCTCTTCTTAAATGTTGGGTAATTGCTTGTGCCAATCTGTCACTTGCTGGTAGGCATGGGCAACCTGGAATAAAGTTTGTTCATCCAAGTGTTTGCCGATCAGTTGCATACCAACGGGCATATCTTTGGAGAAGCCAGCAGGTAGCGCTAAAGCGGGGACGCCTGCGGGATTTGTCGCAACAACATAAATATCTGAGAGATACATTTCAAGCGGATCGCTGGTCTTTTCACCGAGTTTGAAAGCAGTGGTGGGACAAGTTGGCGCGAGGAGAACGTCCACGGAGGCAAAGGCAGACTCAAAGTCCCGACGAAGAAGCGTGCGCACTTTTTGCGCCTTCAAGTAATACGCGTCGTAATATCCCGCAGAGAGCGCATACGCGCCAAGCATGATCCTGCGCTTGACTTCATCCCCGAATCCTTCGTGGCGAGTTTGGAGATAAATATCAATTACATCTTTTGCATTTTCTGAAACGGAGAGACCGAAACGCGTGCCGTCCATGCGGGCGAGGTTAGCACTGGCTTCGGCGAAGAGCAGGAGATAGTAAACGGGCAGACCGTATTTGGTGTGGAGGAGCGAGACTTCGTGAATCTCCATGCCGAGTTTTTCAAATTGGCGAATCGATTCTTGCATTGCCGACTCAACGCCCGCTTCCATGCCTGCGACGAAATATTCTTTGGGAATGCCGAGTTTCATTCCTTTGACGGATTTGTTTATATTTTCGGTGTAATGTGGAACAGGCGAGTTGTAGGTGGTGCTGTCATGCGGATCATGACCGGCGATGGCTTCAAGGACGGTTGCACAATCGTATGCATCGCGAGTCATCGGTCCGATGGAATCAAAGGATGAAACGAGGGCAATGAGACCGTAGCGCGAAACGCGTCCGTAGGTGGGTTTGATGCCCGTGACGTTGCAAAAACCCGCAGGCATGCGGACAGACCCACCTGTGTCTTCACCGATAGTGAACGTGGCGAGGCTGGCAGACATCGCCGCGGCAGAACCTCCGCTCGAGCCGCCAGGGACGTGGTCGAGATTCCACGGGTTGTGTGTGTTGAAGAAGGCGGAGTTTTCACAGGAGGAGCCCATGCCGAATTCGGCCATGTTGGTTTTGCCGACGAGGACAGCGCCCGCATCCGCGAGTTTATTCGTGACTGTGGCGTTGTATTGCGGAACATAGTTTTCGAGAATCTTCGAGGAGCACGTGGTGCGGACTCCGCGTGTGGAAATGCAATC
>Ga0137333_1000088_pt1 | contig 21506 bp, 23 predicted proteins | sample EasRivERMLT231_2_FD_102286 | JGI IMG/M metagenome (GOLD analysis project Ga0137333, IMG submission 102286) | Soil microbial communities from meander-bound floodplain in the East River, Colorado, USA - East River MetaG ERMLT231_2 | ecosystem: Environmental > Terrestrial > Soil > Floodplain ... | reverse complement strand
TGTGCCTTCATAGCCGACTTTGCTTTGATTGTGAAAATATGTTGAGACCGCCACATCCTTGGGGTTGCGTGCCACATAAACAATTTTTGCGGTTGTGTTGTTGAGACGCGGCATGAGCGGATAGGGCAGATGGCTCGTAAACAAGCGGCGTTGCGGCATGGTTTTCAAGAATTCTTGCATGCCGTTGGGGCGATGCGGTAAAGTCTCCAGCCAGGGGACAGCGTCTGTGAGGCGTTGTTCACCTTGCACGCCATTGTTCACCAACAGATATACGATTTGTTCTGTCCAGGTTGTGCCGGAACGTGGATACGTGACTACAAAGACATCGCCGTCTTTTGCGACAAATTCTTTTTCGATTAGGTCCATATCTGCTTGCGAAATAAATATTGGAAATATGATCTGCCCACCTTTGCCATCCCTTATTAGATTCGCTTTGTATTCAGCCATGTCACACCTCTTGTACTAAAAATGTTTTTCGATTCCGCCAAACCCGAATATCTTATTCTTTTCTGTCATTTCAATAAAGTGCCGCAGTCGTTTTTTGAATTCATCCGGGCGTTTGCGCGCGCCGTCAATGAAGGCGATGCGAATCCGTTTGTAGGGGGCTGAAAACTTCTGAAAATTCTTCCACGCCACTTTGTTGGCTTTAAGCGCTTTCAAAATATCAGGCGGGATGACAAACTCTGCGTTCAGAATATCTCCCAAAGTGTCCATCACTTCTTTGACCACTTTTTTCTTTGCCACCAAATCTCGCAGGCGTTCGATATTGGCTTGCGAATATTTGACCTTCGGTCTACGCGGTGAAAACCGCTGGGCGGTGTGGTCCTCATCGAATTTCTTGGCGATGCTGTCGATCCAGCCGAAGCATAGGGCTTCTTCGACGGCAGCATTGTATTCGATGCGCGGCTTGCCGGTCGCTTTTTTAGGGTAGACCAGCCAGATCTCTGTTTTGGTTTTGTAATTCTGCTTGAGCCAGGCGCGCCAGTCTTTTGCCTTCGTGACGTAAAGGGTTTGGGTGATTTTCATTAACGTAGAGGAACTGCGTTCGGGTCGATTACCAATAAGACTTTGCCTGCAGTCATATTGTTTTGATAGAGTTCCAATGCCTCTTGAACTGAGGTGAAAGGGATTCGTTTCTGAAATGTGATTTGTAAATCCGTGCTCAACAGTTTCTGCACTTGCTGAGAAACACCCAATATTTTCAACATTCCATGTTGCGAAGCCCAGGTGGGGAGATAGAAGCCTTCCACGCGGCGATTGTGAAGCCATAAAGAGTGGGGCATCATCTGGGCCGGAGAGCCGGAAAGATTGGAGTAAAGCAGGATCAGACTGTTCGGTGGCGATGCGTTCACCAAGCGCTGGGTAAATTCTCCGCTAATGGCATCCAAGGTCAAGGTCGCATTTAGGCGGTGTGACAGCGCGGATAAATTCTGATCGAAGCCCGCATCCATACTCACGAGAACATGCTCCGCTCCGAGGGAGCGAAGTAAATCTGCTTGATCTTTTCTTCTCACAACATTGATGATGGGAATGTTTCTTTTCTGTGCCATTCTCAACAGCATGCGCCCCAATTGACTCGCGGCGGCTGTATTGACGAAAGCGCGATGTTTCCCTTGTTTGATGATCTCAAAAAATATTACAGCGGTCATTGGGTTGACGACCAGAGTCGCACCTTGTTCCAGTGTAATCTTCTTTTGAAGTGGAACACAAAGCGAGGATTTTGTAACCATATATTCTGCCCAGGTCCCGTTGCCATTGAGATATTTCGAACACGCAACCCGCTTGCCTTTCAGATAATTTGGAAGAAAACCCGCTCCCGCATCAACGACCGTTCCGCTGCCTTCCAGTCCTGGGGTAATAGGAAGCACTCGGTTGCTATATCCGGTTATGCTATACATAAAACCGATATCTGATGGGTTGATCGTGGAAGCTGCCATGCGAATCAGAACTTCACCAGGCCCGGGTTTGGGCACGGGGAGCTGGCGTACTTGTAGTTTGCCGTTTTCTTCTTCAAGACGAATTGCTTGCATGCTTTCCGGGATTGGGTTGCTCATGTTAATTTGTCCTTGTATGAAAACTCTACTTTAACTCATATTCCATAAATACAATAAATGGCTTAATGTCTTCGGATAAATCCAGCGGCGCATCAACGAATTTGAAACCTGAACCTTATATTTTTTGTGCGCTGCCTTCATGGCAATATAGTGTCAAGCACGACCTTTTGATATCCACGCACACGCGCCTCAGCAAGAGAAGCTCGTACTGCATCTAAAGTTTGTGACATTATAAGCGAGTAGCCATCAATCAGTGAAAAGACCTCCGCATAAAATCTCGGAGGTCTTGTTCATATCAAACGAATACTGATTGTTGTTTATACCAACGCGACAAACTCTGCACGCGTAAGCGTCTCTTGTTGGAGCAGGGCTTGTGTCACGCGCTCAACTACTTCCTTTTGTTCGTTGATGATGCGTTTTGCCTCTTGATAACTTTCCTCTAAAATCTGGTTGATCGCTTGGTCCAGCACTTCAAAGGTTTTTTGACCTGCCGGCGTCCCAATCGCGGCACCTTCAGGTCGACTGAAGACCCGCAAGCCGCTGACGCTCATGCCCAGGCGCATGACCATTTCTTCAGCCAGTTGAGTGGCAACTTGCAGATCGTTGGACGCGCCGCTCGTAATATCCTGGCAAAAGACTTCCTCAGCCACACGTCCACCCATGAGGCCGATGATGCGTGCCATGATCTGGTTGCGGAACATCAGCATGCTATCCTGTTCGGGGAGCGACATGGTAAAGCCGCCTGACCGCCCTCGGGGGATGATCGTGATCTTATAGACCGGGTCAGAATGGGGGGTGGCATGCATCACAACGGCATGACCCGCTTCATGATAAGCAACTGTGCGGCGCTCGTCTGCGCTGATGACGCGGTTCTTTAATGCGACGCCGCCAACTAAAGATTTTTCGACCGCTTCCTGAAAATCGAGTACAGAGATCTCAGCATGACCGCCACGGACCGCCATGAGCGCGGCTTCGTTGACAATATTCGCCAGATCCGCTCCGACCAGCCCAGGCGTGGATTTGGCAATATCCATGAGATTTACATTTTCTGCCAGGCGTCGGTCTTTGACATGTACTTCCAAAATGCACGCTCGTCCTTTTACATCGGGCTTGTGGATGTTTACATGCCGGTCAAAGCGCCCCGCACGGATCAACGCCGGGTCGAGCACGTCCACACGATTAGTGGCAGCCAGCACGACCACGCCGTCAGTGGCGGCAAAACCGTCCATTTCAACGAGCAGCTGATTCAGAGTCTGATCCGCTTCCATTTCCCCGCCGCCACCACCGCCGGAGTGTCGCTTGCGTCCCACCGCATCGATCTCGTCAATAAAAATAATGCAGGGGGCCTTGGCGCGGGCTTTTTTAAACAGGGAACGGACGCGAGCCGCGCCCACGCCCACAAATATTTCTACAAATTCAGAACCGGAAGTGCTAAAGAATGGCACGCCTGCTTCCCCGGCAATTGCCTTTGCCAGCAGAGTTTTGCCCGTGCCGGGATCGCCTGCCAACAGTATGCCATGCGGCATGCGTGCGCCCATGCGTGCGTAAAGTTGATTATCCTTCAGGAAGGCGACGATATCTACCAATTCCTCGCGACTTTCGTCCATGCCGGCGACGTCTTTGAAAGTGATATCTGGAATGATCCCCTCTACGTAATTTTTGCGCCCAATCGCCCCCCCAGACATACGCATTACAGCAAAGCCCATCATGCCGAGCATCGCCAAGCTTATCACGAGGTTAATAACCCTATCACCGGTGCTTGAATTTGACGCTACGACCTCATATTCCAGTTGTGTCATCTGGCTCCGACTTACCCCTAGAAACTGCATTTGCTCCAGGAAGGAAGTGGATGGGTCGCGCCGCGTTTCGACTTGCGATCCGTCTTTATAGTGAATAACTACGATATCGCTGTCTTGCAGTTCTTCGATTCTTTCTACCCGCCCGGCTGATATGGCTGCTGCTATCTTGCTCAAGGCGATTGGTTTTTCTTCCATAAGTGAGCGTATAAACATTGCGCTAATGATAACCAGCCCAAGAATTATAAGGACCAGGCTTGCCCTGCCGTACTTGTGCTTTTTAAAGAACTCTACTACTTGATTTACAGATTGTTTCATGTTTCCTCTCAGTAAAAATGGTTTAAATATGGATACTCTAAGGTTTCGTTATCGTACCGCGTTAAGCGAAGAATTTCCTTAACAAAGTTGGCACTTAACAATGTTGTTTTTAATAGATAGTTATGAAAATTGCAGGGCCACCCGAAACCCAGCGTCATTCAACTGGCCGCGTGGAGAGTGTCCCACGCCGCGGTCAATCGCTCGCAAATATTCAGGGTTGCTGACATTCCACGCCCCGCCACGATAATTTCGATAGACGTAGCCGGTCAGGTCTGCACTGTTATCCGTTCCCCAAATGGTGAGATTCCATTCCCAGAGATTGCCGATCAGGTCCATTACCCCAAATGGACTTTGTCCGGCTGGGTAACTTCCCACCGGGGAGGTCTTGCCCACATGGTTGGCGAAATTTCCACGCGTTTCATCCAATTCATTGCCCCAGGGATAACTCCAACCCGAATCGCCAACCGCCGCGCGCTGCCATTCCATCTCAGTAGGGAGATGGATCTTTTCGTTCAATTCAGCAGAAAGCCAGTTACAAAATGCCATGCTGTCAAACCAGCTCACCCGCGTGCACGGCAGGTCTGTGCCTTCAAAGGCGGTCGGTTTCGGGCGCTTGTGATCTTTTCTCCATTGCGCGGCTTCTGGAGAATAGTCCCACCAATGCGAATTACAAAAGCCATTAGGGTGCTCGCTAAAAACTTTGTATTGGGCATTGGTGATCAAATACTTTGCGATGGCAAAATCTGCTACGGAATAGGTTCCGCCCTGGTTGCCACCGTAGTCGCTGGCATCTACCAGAGTAACTGACCCGCCTTGGACGAAACACCATTCAAAAGGCGCACCGAGGCAAACTGTGGTTTGTTTTGAAAAGACTTCAAGATTGTGCATGTTTCCTAAACCTGGACAGATACTACCACCCGCGGTTTACCCAGCCGTTCTGGCGCTCTTCACGAAAGCGTTGAACCCATTCTTCAGAGATAGCATCTGCGGTTTTGGTCAGTTTGGGCGGCGCAATGGTCGCAGAGTGCGAGTCCAGTTCAAGGTAATCCAGAATCGTTTGAACAGTTTGTTCATAGTCTTGAATAAAGTCCTCATAAAAAATATTTAACGGCGTAATGCGTCCTTCCGTGAAAAATTCCTGAATCCCGGCTTCGCGCATAGAGCATTCGTTGTATAAGTGATTGATGGCATCGTACGAATACGCATTCGACAGATCAACTGGCTTGCGTGGTTCATCAACTGATAAGTGCCATTCTCCCGATTGGATCGCCCGCCACCATGAAACGGCGAGCCGTACTTTGTTGCGGCGCGTCATGAAAATATGGCGGTGGTTGGGAAAGATGTGCTCCCAAATCTTGGTGCGGCTTGTTTCTTCCGGTGGGCAGATCGGGAATTTTCGCAGCGTTTCGATCAATTGACTGAAGTGCGGCTCATAAAAGGAATGGTTGATCGCAAAGACGCCATTGGCTGTCGTTCCAAGTTTCCATAAATACGCTTGAAGATCAGCGTAGTTCGTCTGATGAAAATCTTCCAGCAGATCGGGTCTGCAATTGAAATATTCGCGCGGTGTTCCGGCAATGCCTGTGGCTTCAAGGGCTTTGCATAGTAGGGTACTGCCTGTACGCTGGCTGAACCAAATGGTGTATGATGATTGTGGTTTCATAAGTCTATTCTCATTATATAATACTCATACTGAAAACATTCAAAGGAGTTAAGTATGAAAGAATTTCGTAATCCGCAGCATGTTCATCAACCGCTTGGTGCCTATTCTCATCAGGTTGAAATAACTGAGGATGAACGCCTACTGGTCTTATCTGGTCAGGTTGGGATGCGTGAAGATGGAACCGTGCCAGAAGATCAGATTGAGCAATTGGAGGTTATCTTCGAGAACATTCTCCGTAATCTTGAAGCTGCGAATATGAGTGCGAAAGACATTCTCAAGCTTACCTATTATGTTGTAGGTGAGATGGATACCGTAAAAAGACGCGCAATCATCACGTCTAAATTGGGAGAACATAGACCCTGCAGCACATTCCTATATGTGGCTGGTTTGGTAAGCCCGGTCTATAAAGTTGAAGTTGAGGCACTGGCATCGCACGCGGAATAAAGGTATGAAAGTTTATATCGGTTGTCCCATTTGGGCGTTCAAAGGTTGGGTGGGGAATTTTTATCCAAAAGGCACAAAGTCCAGTGACTTTTTGCATGAGTACGCACGGCGACTGACAACAATTGAAGGTAACACTACGTTTTATGCTGTCCCGGCAGCAAAGACGGTTGCGTTGTGGGCAGAACAAACTCCTGAAACGTTCCGTTTTTGCGCCAAGATTCCTAAGGCGATCAGTCACACGGGTGGGCTGATCGATTCCATTGAACGGACTCGTGAATTCGTGAACGTTTTACGCCCACTCGGTCCGCGTCTTGGACCCATGTTTCTGCAGCTGCCTCCCAAATATTCCCCTCAGCTGTTGGATGATCTGACTGAATTTCTTGATGAATTTCCAAAGGATGTTCGTCTGGGCGTGGAAGTCCGTCACCTGGATTGGTTCGACTCGCCGCATCGTGAAACGCTCAATCAGTTATTATCTTCTCACAATATGGCGCGCGTGGTGATTGACACACGTCCCATCCGTGATTTGGCGGGTGATAAGATTCTCGAGGGTAGTACCTATGAAAGTTTATTGGGTGCACGTGAACGGAAACCGGATGTCCCGGTGTTTTTAGAGCGCACTACAGACTTTGTCTTCCTGCGTTTTATCGGTCATCCTGAATTAGCGCAAAACCTTTCATTGATTGATGAATGGGTGGATTATCTCGTGCCACAATTAAAAGCAGGTGCTGATGCTTTTATCTTTTGCCACTCACCAGAAAATTTAACCGCCCCCCATATTTGTCGTGAGTTCTATCATCGTCTGGCTGCACACGTTGATCTCCCACCTTTGCCGTGGGATACACTCAAGTCAGATGAACCAGAACAACCCAGCTTGTTTTGAGTCAATTTATTCGTAATGCGACATTTATGTCGCGTACTCTGGTCGATACGGTGCTTCGCCTTCAATATCGCCTACGTACTCAGGCAGGTCTTTGCCTCCGATCATCTGGCGGATGGCTAATATCTCACCCAGATGAAACCAATAATGATAGGTGATGCGGCGCAAGGCAGAACCGCGGGTTTGACCCACTGCTTCACCATTAAGCAATAAATCTGTGAGCAGGATATCGGTTGTCAATGTATCAAGATACGGCTCCGCAGCTTGAGTGACTGTGTGCCAGGTTTCCAGCATCTCTTTGAGCGAGGGTGTGCTCATTGCAGCACCAAAAGCAAAGACTTCATTCAAATTTGGAAATAGGATGATATTTTGGGGGCGTTGTAAAAACGAGCGTTGTTCATGCCATGCTAAATGACCTACGATCCAACTGATGCAGTTCATCTGTCCAAAGTGACGCGCGCCATCTTCTTCGGTGACGCCGTCCAGTCCACGCAGCCATTCTCTGCGGGTGAAGCGGAATTGGTCGATAAGTGGATGTGTCATGGTGACTCCTGTGACGGTGTTGTTTATTTGAATAATTCTTCAATTTCTTTGTAGTACGCTGGCTTGCCGTCAGCGTTTAATGATGTGCCGATTACTTTAGCTTTTAGGACCGACTTGCTGTCTTGCGATCTAAAAATATCCTGCAAAAAGCCAAAACGCAGTTTTGAAATTCTATCTACATTTGCTGTCACGAAGAATGCATCGCCGCTGCGGAGGGGATAGAGATAATCAGCTTCGACGCGGATTACCACCAAGTGAATCCCTTTTTGTGTGAGAGCTGCAAAGTCAAAGCCTTTGTGTTTGAGAAAAGCATGACGGGCATGTTCCAGATAGTTCATATATACCGCGTTGTTGACGATGCCTTCCATATCACATTCATAGTCTCTGACTTCAAAATCTAATTTGAAGAGTTGTTCACTCATGGGGTATCCTGTTTGGTTAGTTCTAACAACACATTCATCGCGCGTTTTGCATCCTTCACCGGTACAAAGATGTGGTCGTGATAATAAGCCGCAACCACATTGCAACTGATATTTGCAGCGGTTAACGCTTTCGATACAGCGGCAGTCAATCCGACAGCTTCCAGGGAGGAGTGCACAGTCAATGTGATCCAGGCGCAAATCACCGAATAGGGGAGTGACACGTCATCGGCTTGATGTTTGGGCAGGATAACGGTAATACCTTCGTGTTCCTGAAATATACAAACTGGGTTAAGTATTGCCGCATGTTGAAAAGAATCCACAGTGCAAAACACGTACTCGCCCTCGTTCAATTCTGGTTTCATCTCTTGTAAAAGTTTTTCCAGGTTCGTTTCGCCGCACATGTGTTACTTTCTCCTCACATCCAAAATCGCGATCTTCGTGGAGTGGTTGAATGGAGCAGGGTCTGTGATCGGTTTGCCCATTTGGTTGTATCCAACCATGTCATCAGGAACAGGAATTAATTCGCGAATGCTCAAGTAACCGTCCTTACACAAACTTTCCAATGATTGCATATATTCCTGTCCGCTGACATATAAGGCATTGTTAATTGCTATCAAAGTGCCACCATCATTGATCAATGGACGTACTTTGTTGATTAGGCGTGTGCTGTCGTTTTCCAAGTCCACTTTGCCTTTGGGTGTTGTGGAAAAGAACGGTGGGTCAATGATGACACAATCGAAGAATTGTTTGGTGCTTTTGAATTTTGCAATTGTGGGGAAGAAATCCTGTGCAATGAAATCTTTTTTGTGGATAGGAAAGCCATTGAGTGAATAAGAATCTTTGGCAAGATTTAAGAACAGCCCGTTGCGGTCAGTTTGAACCACGAGGCTGGAGCCGCCTGCCATTGCTGCAACTCCCAAGCTGCTAGTATACGCAAATGTGTTGAGCACGGATTTATCTCGCATGTTCTCGATTAGCCATTTGCGCAAGTGACACGTATCGAGATAAAAACTGGCATCGCGGTTCATCGTGAGGTCAATCGCGTACCAAACACCATGCTCCTTAATCTTGGTATCTGGTTTATCGCCGAAGATCAATATTCCTTTTTTCTCTTTCTGGATGACGCTGTTGCGTGTTTTTAAAATCCCAGCGCGTAGCCAATTTAGAGAAGTGCGTAGATATTTAACAATATCCTGAATCAGATTCTGGTTTTGGATGTTCGTGGGGTCATCTGCGTAATTGTGGATAACGAACGTACGACCATACACATCCACCGCGAGATCAGGGTAGCCTTCACTGAATCCGTTGAAGAGGCGAAAGGCTGATTCGTGAGGGGCTTCGAATAAAGAGATGCGCGAGGCGAGAGCTTGTTCGAGTAATAGAAAGAGCATTAGATTTGTTTTTCCAACCAGTTATTTATTACAGCAAGTGATTCTTCGGTGACTTGATGCCCCATGTTGAATTCGTGATATTCGAGATTTACATCAAGCTTTTGTAAAGTATCTTGGCTGCAGCGTGCCCAGTCCACGGGGAGCATGGGGTCTTGGATGCCGTGTGTCAAAATGAAAGGTTTATTTTTGACGCCAGCTTCATCGATCTGTAAACCAGATTCGTGTGGGATGTATCCCGATTGGGCGATGACACCTGCAACACGTTGCGGTTTAGTCAGCGTATAAGACATGGACATGATACTACCCTGGCTAAAGCCTAATAAGTAAAGTTTGTTTTTATCAATTGGATAATTTGCGATGATTTCGTCAATGAATGTATCAAGCGTACTGAGTGCATTGGCAAGCCGTGTTGGATCAGGTTTGCCGATTTGGGTGATTTGAAACCACTCGAAAGAATTAGTCCCCAATGTGAATGTGCCGCGCGGGCTGATCCACAAAAAGTTTTTCGGCAGGTAGGGTGCCAGACCGATGAGATCGCTTTCGTTGCTGCCACGTCCATGCAGGGCAAGAATGGTTGGGTAAACAGAATCAGCATCCGGCGAGTACGAGGCGGGAAAATGTGTTAGGTGATGCAGGGATAGTTTCATGAGATTGTTATGATATAGCTTTTCTGATATTCTTGGGGTTGAAGACCGAGATTTGTCGTGTGCCTGTGACTGCCTGCGCTTCCGCTTCAAAATTGACCCAATAAAAACTGCGATGCTCGGAATACGGGTCGATCTTGAAGATCGTGCCTGCGTACCAGCCTGATTTGTCCCCAAACTTCTCATCCAGGAAAATTTCAACCCGGTCGCCGATCTGATAACTCTCTGTCATCGTTATTTGCGTCTTGCAAACCAGAACAATCCGCCGCCGACCACCATGGCGATCGCACCGTTGATTGTCCAGGTTGTTGTCCCAGACATGGGACTGCCCAACAACACATTGATACCCTGCAAAAACCATACCAGCCCAGCCAGAAAGACCAGGACACCGATGACTGTCATTGTTGTTTTCATGTTGATATTTTCCTTTGCACGATTAATTTCAGGGATTATACACGCTCCCGCTTAGTGCCAGCCAACGCCTGCTTCTGTTTCGAGATTCAGACTCCGGCTTCGGCATTTTTTTAGTTGCATGTTATAATAGAACACCCGTTCAGAATAATTCACAAGAAAAAACAACCTATGGACTTCAAACTTCAAGCACCCTTTATACCCATGGGCGATCAGCCCGAAGCCATCCGCGGACTTGTGGATGGTGTGAAACAAGGAATGAAGCATCAAGTTTTGCTCGGCGCCACAGGCACCGGCAAGACCTTTACGATCGCGTCTGTGATTCAGGAGTTGCAGAAGCCAGCGCTCATTATGGCTCACAACAAGACTCTGGCAGCGCAGTTGTATGCCGAATTCAAAGAGTTCTTCCCTGAGAATGCGGTCTCGTACTTCGTTTCCTATTACGATTACTATCAACCCGAAGCATACGTACCTCGCCACGACCTCTTCATCGAGAAAGAGACTCAGATCAATGAAGAGATCGAGCGTCTGCGCCTTCAGGCCACAACGGCGCTGGTTTCGCGACGAGACTGCATTATCGTGGCTTCGGTCTCCTGTATTTATGGTTTGGGTAATCCTGAAGAATTTAATAAAGGTTCAGTCAATCTCAAAGTGGGTGAGCTGGTTCGTCGCAACGCCTTGCTGAGACGTTTGATCGAGTCACAGTATCAGCGCAATGACATGGAGTTGAAATCGGGCACCTTCCGGGTGCGTGGTGATACGTTGGAAATTATTCCCGCGTATGAAGATAAAAAAGGCTTCCGTATTGCCTTCTTCGGTGACGAAGTGGAACGGATCACACAGTTCAACCCAGTTACCGGTGAGATCTTCGATGAGCCGAAAGAGATTGCCATCTTCCCGGCAAAACAATATCTGACAGATGCTGAAAAGACCAAAGCAGCCATCACCGATATCGAAGCCGAACTGGAAGTGCGTCTCGCCCAATATCGCGAGACCGGCAAAATATTAGAAGCGCAGCGTATTGAACAGCGCACACGTTATGATCTGGAGATGCTAAAAGAGGTTGGCTACTGCTCTGGTATCGAAAACTACTCGCGGCACTTTGACCGTCGTGCCGCTGGCACACATCCGTGGACGATGATAGACTTCCTGCCGAGTGATTATTTGTTGGTTATAGATGAGAGTCACATGTCTGTGCCGCAGATTCGCGGTATGTACAATGGTGACCGCGCGCGCAAAGAGACACTGGTTGAATATGGCTTCCGTTTGCCGAGTGCTTTGGATAATCGCCCGCTCAAATTTGAAGAGTTCGAAGAGGTGATGGGGCATACGATCTACACTTCCGCCACACCCTCCAAGTATGAAATGGAACATGCTGAACAAGTCGTTGAGCAGATCATCCGTCCCACCGGGCTTGTTGACCCGGAAGTGGATGTGCGACCAACCAAAGGGCAGGTGGACGATTTGATCGGAGAGATCAGGCTAAGGGTAGATCGAGGCGAGCGTGTCTTAGTCACGACTCTCACGAAGCGCATGTCTGAAGATTTGGCAGAATATATCAAAGAGTTGGGCATCAAAGTCCGTTATTTACATTCAGAAGTAGAGACGCTGGAACGCATCGCGATCTTGCGTGATCTGCGTTTGGGCGAGTTCCATGTGCTGGTGGGCATCAATCTATTGCGCGAAGGTTTGGATTTGCCGGAAGTTTCTTTGGTCGCGATCCTGGATGCGGACAAAGAAGGTTTCCTGCGTTCGGATACCGCGCTCATTCAAACGATCGGGCGTGCCGCACGTAACGTGCATGGACGCGTGATCATGTACGCTGATAAGATGACCGACTCGATGAAGCGCGCCATCGACGAAACGAATCGCCGCCGTGCGAAGCAGGTGAAATACAACACCGAGCATGGCATCACCCCGATCAGTATTACGAAGGCGATCCACGATCTGACGGAAGAGTTAACTTCAAAGGCGGTAGGGGAAGGCAAAGGTTCGTACAAGACCAAGGCTGATCTGCCACGCAATGAACTCAGACAGGTCTTGCATGAAATGGAAAAACAAATGAAGGAAGCCGCGAAGAATTTGGAATTCGAAAAAGCCGCGGCTTTGCGTGATGAGTTGTTTCAATTGAAGAGTCTGCTTGCGGATGATGAAAGCTTGAAGCCGTGGGAGCGGATCAAGTTGTTGAGTGGTGAGGAATAACATCAATAAAACGGGTTCCAAAGAATTACCTTTGGAACCCGTTTTATTTTTTGTCACAAAATTATGATGTCACCGGTTTGGGTTTGTTGTGGATGCAGGAATACAGCTTGCCATCGACTGCCAGGATGTGATTTACGATCCAGTCAGAGAGCTCTGCGTGGATCTTTAAAGCCAGTTCGTTTGAATCGCCCGATAGCTCATATTCTTTTTGATAGTTGGTGGTTTTTTCTATGAAAACCTCATGGGCAATTTTGTTTATATTGGCTGCTGAACAGTGATACCTCTCCATGCAATCTTCCTCTTTCCCAAAATGCCAGTCTGCGTAGTGTCTTAATACACCCAAAATTTTGTTGATACTGCCCATACCTGCGCCATGTTGAATTGCATCCCCTAGATCATTGAAGGTGTCGATCAGGAATTTGTGCTGGACATCGATTTGCATATCCCCCGTTGTTAATGCGTCATCCCATGCAAGCCTGCGGGGGTTATACATGATTGCTCCTTTTCGGATATCTTGCATTTTAGCTGTCGTTGTAGAGTAAAGTAGTCTGATTACTGGTATTCATTATAGTCCTCTATTTCTTTCCTCAATCTTGAAGTTTTCTTTATCAAACCTTTACAGTGCGGTTGTATCCTTTGTGTGTAAGTCAGGCAAAACCTGAAAAATTTCACTCATAGGAGTATAAAGAATGAAAAGGACGATGTTGATCGTTGGTTTGGTTGTAGCAGCGCTGGTGGTGTTGGGCGTTGGTGTCGCTTTTGCGCAGGGTTCTGCCCCATACACAGGTGGCGGCATGATGATGGGTGGTAACGGCAGCGGTTGGATGCATGATTATGTTGAGCAGGCGCTGGCTGCAAAGCTTGGGCTCACCGAAGAGCAGGTCGAAGATCAGCTTGAAGTAGGCAAACCCATGTATCAGATCGCTCTTGATAACGGCATCAAGCAGGAAGATCTGACGACTTTCATGGGCGAAGTCCACACGGAAGCCTTTGCTAAAGCTGTCAAAGATGGCGTGGTTACTCAAGAGCAAGCTGATTGGATGCTCTCACGCATGCAGAGCCGCGGCTATGGGATTGGAAATTGTCCCATGCAGAACGGCACGGGCGCGGGTTATGGTCCTGGCATGATGGGGGGCGGTAATGGTGGTAACGGTATGATGGGACGTGGTTGGGGCTGGCAGAATCAACAGACCAACCCGTAGTGCAATGAAAAAACCTTGCGAAGGTTCTGAACCTTCGCAAGGTTTTTATTTAAATAAAAGTCGCGATTTCGCCGAGCGGCTTCTTCGTGATGATAGGGACCTGCGCCTCTTTCGCCGGGAAGCCTGTTACCAGCAAAATGAACGGTCTTTCATCTGCTGGTCTGTTCAAGATGGCATTGAGGAAACCCATGGGGCTGGGAGTATGTGTGAGCGAGACCAGTCCGGCGTGATGCAGTGCCGTGATCAAGAAGCCGGTTGCGATCCCCACTGATTCGTTGACGTAATAATTTTTCACACGCTTGCCATCTGGCAGGGTGCTATGGGTTTTACCGAAAATGGCGATGAGATAGGGGGCGGCATCGAGAAAGTCTTTATGTTCATCCGTACCGAGTGAGGCAAGTGCGTCCAGCCATTCCTGCGGCGCGCGGCGATGATAAAACTCGTCCTCTTCCTCTTCTGCGGCGATGCGTATCTCATGTTTGACTCTGGGGTCGCTCACGACAACAAATTGCCAGGGCTGTAAATTGGCGCCATTGGGTGCCGTACCGGCGGCAAGCAAACATTCTTCAATGATCTTGCGCGGGACAGGTTTATCTGAGAAGTGACGAACAGTACGCCGTCTTTGCATTGCCTCCCGAAAAGATATGGCACGTTCCAGCATTTCTGCGGGAGGCTGTTCACTAAAATTCAGGGATTGGAATGAAGCAGTTGACATGATTTTTCCTGTACCATAGGGGCGACCCGTCCGGTGGAGGCAATATACCTTGCCAACCTTGAAGGGTCGCCCATACTTCGGAGGGTCAGTTAAACCTTTTCGCGCACATGATTGATTTCAGTAATGTCGCAATACAACATGCTTGAATCACAGCCCACACATTCTAACTGGAGTGTGGCGTGCTGAATGTTGTATTTATGGAACAGAATTTCGTTGACGCCGCGTTGGATGTCCGCGCCTACACTGACTGGAATATCTTCGGTCATCACATGGGCAGAGAGCACGCGCAGGTTTTCGTTGATGCTCCACACATGCAAGTCGTGGACTCCGCGCACACCCTCCACGGTGAGTAGATCGTCCACCATGTTTTTTATGTCAATGTTTTCGGGGGTGCTTTCAAGCAGAATACGAATTGTCTGACGTAAAATGCCCCAGGCATTCCAGAGAATGAGTGCACCGATCAACACGCTAACGAGTGGGTCGAGCCAGTTCCATTGTGTGAAGAAGATAACAACACCCGCGCTCACCGCCCCAATCGTGGATAGTACATCGCCCATCAAATGGACGAATGCGCTTCGCAGATTTAGGTCATGGTCACTGCCTTTGTGGACGAGCCAGGCTGTAACGGCATTGATGATAAAGGCAACAATACCGACGCCGATCAGGATGGGCGCATCAACTACCGGCGGCGCAAGGAAACGGTGCCAGGCTTCGTAGAAGATGCCCAGCGCGATCAAGATCAAGGTTGTTGAATTGACCAACGCGACCAGGATCCCCACACGGTGATAACCATACGTTTTGCCAGCATGTGCAGGTTGCGATGAGATCCGCAAGGCATACCAACTTAGTCCCAACGCGATCACATCGGTGAAGTTGTGGGCGGCATCGGTCAGCAATGCGAGGCTGTTGGAAATGAAACCTGCAATTGCTTCGATGATCACGAAGCCCAGGGTGAGCACGAGTGAAAGCGCGAGACGCTTTGTAGTTTGATTGGCGAGATCGCCATAGTGGGAATGGGGTTGAGAGTGGGTTGACATTAATTTCCCTTTTGCCGTAGCAGCCTGGCAGAATTGCCGAGAATTCCCAGATCAGGAATCGACTGCAACGCAGCGGCGAGCATGGGCGGGAGGAATCCAAATGCCGCGAGGGTGAGCCCGATGATGTTATATGCTGCCGTAAAACCGAGATTGCCCTTTACCACGCGCATGGTGCGTTGAGCGGTCGCCAGAACGTGCGGAATTAAATTCCAATCTTCGTGCATAAGCGTGATGTGCGCTGCTTCGATGGCAATATCTGTGCCAGCCTTCATCGCGATACCAATGTTTGCCTGCGCCAGTGCGGGTGCATCATTGATGCCGTCACCAACCATTACGACGATATGTCCCCGCGCTTGATATTCTTTCACGATGCGAATTTTATCTTCGGGCAATAAGCCTGCGCGATACGCGATGCCTAATGCGTTGCCCACAGAAGATGCAACCTGTTCATTATCGCCAGTGAGTAACTCGAGCTTTTTGATGCCAAGTTGTTTGGCTTTCTGCAACGCTTCTGGGACCTCACTGCGCAAAGTATCTGATGCAGCGATCAAGCCTGCAAGTGAATCATTGATCCAAATGTATAAAACCGTTTTGCCTTGGGCTTCCAGGTCGATGGCTTGCGGAATCAATTCCGCGTTACGCATCAGTGAGCGGCGACCCACTGAAATTATTTTTTGATTTACATTTGCGCGTACGCCCATACCTGCCAACGATTCAAAGTTCGTTGCTTCCTGCAACGCAAGACCACGTTCCTGCGCGGAGCGGCGCAAAGCGTCAGCGAGGGGATGCTCGGAGTAACGGTCAGCAGATGCGGCGTAGGAAAACAGCGTGTTTTCATCCATCGCTTCGACTTCGCTATTGCTCCGCTCAGCGCGATGAAACACAATGATATCCGTCACGATGGGCTTGCCGAGCGTCAACGTCCCGGTCTTATCGATCAACAAAACATCGGCGCGCGCGAGCGTCTCCAAATATTTTCCACCTTTGATGAGCACGCCGCGTTTTGCGTTCGCGCCGATCGTCGCGAGCATAGCGATGGGTGTGGCGAGCGCGATGGTGCACGAACATGCCACGAGCAAAACCGCCGCGGTGGCGAGCGGGTTGCGGCTGAATAAAAGTGTAAGCGCGGCGATGCCCATGACAACGGGCAGATAATAGGTGCTGAATGTGTCGGCGAATTGCTGCACGTTGGCGCGGTGCGCTTCGGCTTCTTCCACCATTTTGATGACGTGCCCAAAAGTGGTCTCTGCTCCAACAGCCTGGGTACGGACTTTGAGCATACCCTGCTTAAGCAGCGTTGCCGCGTTCACATGTGACCCGACGCCTGCTTCTGCCGGCATTGACTCGCCTGTCACTGACGATTGGTCCACTGCCCCTTGCCCCGAGATGACTTCGCCATCCACGGGAATTTTTTCACCAGGTCGCACAACGACGATGTCGTTGAGTTGAACTTCAGTAATGGGAATTTCTTTTTCTGTGTTATTGATTTCGACTCGTGCAGTTTGCGGAGCCATCGCTGTTAAATCTTTGACGGCCTTGCGTGCGCCTTCGGTAGTGAGTCTCTCGGTGTAGTTGCCGATATGCATGAAGAAGACCACAACCATGGCGGTTGTCCACTCGCCGACGAAGAGTGCGGCGAACGCGCCTATGGACATCAGTGTGTGCGAGATAACTTTTCGCTTCAGTGTTGCGCGGATAACGTTGAGAAATATCGGCGCGCCACCGATCAATACAAGCATCATGCCAATAGGGAAGGGGATGACTTGAGTTAAGTTATCGAGCAGTCCAAGCCATTCGCCCGCGACGACCAGCAGAATGATCGCGCCGAAGGCAAGCCCTAATGCGGTAAATAATTTTCGTGAGAATTCGCCGAGTGCGGCGTTTGGTGCTTCAATTTCCCCGTTTTGCGTTGGCACGGAATATCCTGCGCCTGAAACTGCTTTGCGAATGTCAACCATCTTCACCAACGCTGGGTCGAGCTGGATGATGGCTTTTTCAGAAGAGAGAAATACATCCACTTTTTGTACGCCGCTCAGACCAGAGATGGCATGTTGAACATGTTGCGTACATTCGGTACAGTCCATGCCTGCGATTGGGACTTCGATAGTTTGAGTTTGATTCATTTAAGTGCTCCGATAAAGTCTTGTTATAGCCAGCGATGAACTTGCTTTTTATAAGCAAGATAGGACTGTCCATGTGTACGCGTGAGGAACTCTTCTTCAAGGCGCACCTGCGTTTGAATCAACACTTCTCCTGCGATCAGAATGACAAGCGTAGCAGAATTTGGTATGACGAGAAAGAATCCCAGCAACATCATGCGCATCCCTAAAAAGATGGGGTTGCGGGAAATTTTGAACAACCCAGTTTGGACTAGCTCAGTCTTTACATCTTCATCAATACCGATTCGCCATGATTTGTGCATATGGACCTGGGCAGTGAGAACCCACACCAACGCGATGACTAACAGGACCGCGCCCGAAACTGTCAAATACGGATTGGCAAGGTAGGTAATTGGGATAAGAAGTTGGTAAAGGTTTGGCAAAAATGTAAACAGGGTCACGACCAGTGCGCAGGCGAGCATGACAAGCCGAAAATTCTTGCCAATATAATCATGTGCTGTGTCGGCCGAGCCAAGTTTATAGGGATTCACGCCTGTGGATTTCCACACCCTATAGGTGGGCAGGACAAATGCCAGCCCGAAGAAGAATATGAAATAGAGACTGAGAAAGATTTGCATTGTGATTTATCCATGCTGAACATGTTCAAGCCCAAGCGAGAATAGGCGAGCTACATGATCGTCATCGAGGCTATAAAACACCTGTCTGCCTGATTTGCGTGCACGCACCAGGTGCATTTGGCGCAATCCACGTAGTTGGTGTGACACAGCAGACTTGGTCATTGTAAGACCTTGTGCCAGTGCGCTGACACTCATCTCGCCTTCGATCAATAGCGAGATGATGCGTACCCGGCTGGCATCGCTAAGGGCGCTGAATAGTTCGGCAAGTTGAATGGCTTTGAGTTCGGAAAGTTTCATAATATATGAATAGTTGCTCAATTATTCATATATTAGCCTAAACTAAAACAACTGTCAAGTTCAATTGTTTGGATGCTTATTGACTTACGATTTCCAGTACGCCAACCATGCCAGATTCAACATGGCCTGCCATGCCGCATACGATCTGGTATGTACCAGGTTGGGCAGGCGCAGTAAATGTAATGGTTTGGGATTCGTCCGGTTGAACTTTGATCTGCCAATAGATATTAGGCTGGTCTTCTGCGTTGAAATGCGGTCCAACATCTGCACCAAGTTTCATGATAATGAAATCATGCTCGACAAGGCCTGTGTGTGTCACATGTAGTGTGATCTGCTCACCGGCTGGGATCGTGAACTGATTTGGCGTAAACGCAAAGTCGGTCATTTCAACATTGATTTTGTTCGCTGGTCCGTTTTGTGAGCACGCGCTCAAGCAAAGCAGGATCAAAATATGGATACTTATGATTATTCTTTTCATGCTGTATTCCTATTACTTATAAAAATTCAATCACTGGTCTATTTGATGAGCAGTCCTGTAACCCATAAAAGCAGCATTCCTGCCAGGACGCCGCTGAAGACGGTCATGGGCATGGGTTCGCGGGTCGTATCTTTATGGATAAGTTTCGCGATCTCGTAGATGACCTCAAAAATCGCGCCGGCGCCGATGGCCAGGAAAAGCACGGCCAGGAAGGGTGAGGGTGTATAGCCTCCGATCCATGCGCCGAGGATGGCGGGCGCGCCACCGATAATGCCCATCACCGCCAGGTTTTTGATGCTCGGTTTGTCACGTAGGACAGGGGCGATGATGCCGAGTCCTTCGGTGATGTTCTGGATGATGAAGCCGACGACCAGGAACGTGCCGAGTGCAATCTCACCAACATTGTATGCCGCGCCGATGGCAAGCCCTTCGCCGAGATTGTGAAAGCCAATACCAACCGCGATCATAAAAGCGATCGAGAGACGGCGTTGAGTCTCATCCGCTGAAGCGTTCGTTTGTTGTTTTGAGATCGCGTCCAGCAACAGGAAAGTGGCGACTGCGCCGATGCCGATCAAGCCAATGCCTTGAAAGGCAGAAGGGACTTCGCCCGCAAACTCCAATGCCTCGGCGATGGTATCCAGACCCAGGAAGATGAGCAAGCCGGCGGTTGCCGCCATGAGGAAGGTCATAGTGCGGCGTCCCAGTTGTCTGAGTGCGGGGAACCAGAAGATGCCAAGGAAGATCGGGATGACACCCACGTATAAGCCGATTAATGTAAAACCCCAGAATGTGGCGCTATCAGGTTGGGGTGTTTCAAACGCAACGGGAATATCCACGCCAAAGGCAATGGCGTTACTGGTAAAGATCGTAACTGCATAGGCTTCGCCATATGACCATGGATAGTTGATCTGGATCACAGCACGTCCCAAACGCTGGATGGCTGTGTTTGGTGTGATGGTGAAGGGCATGATGGCTTCGTTGACCACCACCTGGGCAACGTTAATTTCTTCGGGGCCTGTGTTGCGGACGTGAAGTTCGATCATGTTTTGCGTAAGGTTATAGCGCTCGACATCAAGTCCTTCGACGGGTGCAGCAGAGTCGAGATCCAAGCCTCCGCCAGTGGAGAGGAAGAGCGCGATCACTCCAGCGAGGAGCAGGATCGGGAGGAGAAGCAGGATAAAGGTCCGAACAGTGAAACGCGGGGTTTGAGTCGGTTGTTGAGTCATGATGTGCCTCGCTATTCCGTCACTTCGAACATGCCATTCCAGCCGAGTTCAGCAAATTCGGTCACGTGGGCGTGGAACATGTACATGCCGGGATATTTGTATGTGAATTCGAGGATGCCGCGCTGCGCCTGCCCTTGAATGATCGTGTCGGTGAATTCAGCGGGGGTGAGGCTGGTGCCAGTTGGGTAGTATTGGAAAAAATTCGCGTGCAGGTGAAAGGAGTTAAGTAGATCAAATTCGAGGATGTTCACAAGATACACGCGAATCTTTTCGCCGACCTTGATCTGAATGGGGTGATTCTGATAATGAAAGGGAATCGCATTGACTGCATAAAAATCGTTCGCGTCGTCAAAATCCACATCAAAGCCGCTCATGACCATGACCATTTCGCGGTCAACAAGTGGGCGACCTTCTTTTGGATCAACGATGAATGTGCCGTAAAGCCCCTTGGCAATATGCCGCGCGAGCGGGAAAACGTGACAGTGATAGAGGTGCAAGCCGAACGGTTCCGCGTCAAACTCATAGACGAATGATTCGCCAGGCTGCACCATGCCTCCGGGTCCTGAGCCGGGGACGCCATCCATCGCGCCGGCATGAAAGCCGTGGAAGTGCATGGAGTGTGGATGGTTACTGCCGTTGGAGAAGTGAATGCGGATGCGGTCGCCTTCTATGGCCCTGATCGTGGGACCCGGAATACGTCCGTTATAGGTCCAGGCGGGGTATTCGATGCCGGGAACGACTTCAACATTTTTATTCAACGCGACAATTTCATACTCGCGCAGGATTTGCCCGTTGGGCAAAGTGGAGACCTTGCCGTAATCGAAATCGGTCAGAATGTCATCGGGATTGAAGCCATTCTTTTCGTGATCCACCTCGCCAGTGGTATTGGGTAGGTCGCCTTCATGTTCGCCATGTTGTTGCAGTGCTGGCGAAACGTGAGAATTGTTATGACTAGGTTGACTGTTCTGGGCGACGGCAGCAGTCGCGCTGGCTGTACCCAGGACGGCAAGCCCACCGATCTTTAGAAAATCTCTTCTTGAAAATTT
>Ga0137333_1000087_pt1 | contig 21586 bp, 25 predicted proteins | sample EasRivERMLT231_2_FD_102286 | JGI IMG/M metagenome (GOLD analysis project Ga0137333, IMG submission 102286) | Soil microbial communities from meander-bound floodplain in the East River, Colorado, USA - East River MetaG ERMLT231_2 | ecosystem: Environmental > Terrestrial > Soil > Floodplain ... | reverse complement strand
TGTCGTCGCCGAACGTGTCCTGCGAGGGCCGGGCTGGAATGCCTGGCCCGTGTGTAGTCGCCGGTTGGGTTTGAGGTCGTGATAGTGGAGGTGCCGCGCTGATGGGAGTCCCCTCACTCCTGGGCCTGGTGATCGCCATCCTCGTGATCGTGATCCTGTTGCGCATCCTGGGGCTGTGGTGACGCGCAACGGCCCGAAGTATGTGCATCTGCTCGGCCCGATGAAGTGGACGCCGCCGCGACTGCACCACGGGATCTATATGCCACCCATCGACCGCTCGAGTGCACCACCCCGCTGGACGTGGTGGGGGCGGCTGTTCGCCGCATTGCTGATCGTCGTGTGGGTCGCGTCGGCGCTCCTGGCCGTCGCGCTCATCGCCGCGGTCGGCTATCTGACCATCGAACTCGTACGGAGGCTTGCCGAGTTATGACGACTGAGATTGCTGAACCCACGCGTGGGTTGTCGATCGCCGAGCTCGAGCGGCGCATCAACCTGAACGCGAAGTCGGGTTGGGGGCTCGAGAAGGGGACGGGTCCCCAGCTCAACCTGCTCGCGTTGTACTGCCAGAAGCACGGCCTGCTGCCTGGCGACGACGTGACGCTGTACGACGGCAAGCCGTGGATCACGATCGACGGCCGCGTCAAGTTGATGCGGCGCAACAAGGACTACCGCGGCTTCACCTACGACGTGGTGGCGCAGGACAAAAAGGTGGAGATGGGGTACGACCCCGACGACCTGGTGTGGACGGCATCGGTTCGTGTTGCCGGGTATCCCGATCCGATCACGGGCTACGGCAAGGTGAGCAAGGCCGAGCGTGCTGGCCAGGGCGCCGGGCGGCTGAACCCGGTGGCGAAGGTGCACCCGGTCGAGATGGCGCAGAAACGGGCGATCGCTCGGGCGGAACGGCTCGCGTTTGGCACCGAGTCGTACGTTGACGACGAGGACCTCGAGGAAGCGGCGCGGGTGGTCATCCAGGAGAGAGAAGACCCTGAGCGCGTCGCCATGAACGCGGCTCGGTATGACGAGATCCACGCGGCGGAAGAGCAGGACGAGGTGCCGATGGTGACGGTGCGGAGCCCGCTGTCGCAGCGATTGGCCGAGCTGGTCGAGGAAGCGGCGCGGCTCGAGGTGCCGTTCGACGATTGCAAGGTCAGCTACCCGACGACGGCCGAGGAGGTCATCCGCAAGGGGCAGCGGTTACGCGATCGCATCGACGACAAGAAACGCCAACTCGCGGGCGCCGGGGATGAGCAGCAGGTGTCGCTGGTCTGATGTACCCGACCGGCGAAGTACATCCTGCGGCGGCAATGTTCCCGATGATGTCGCCCGATGAACTCGCAGACCTGGCGGACGACATCAAGGCGAACGGGCTGCTGCAGCCGATTGTGCTTGATGCTGACGGCACGTTGATCGATGGACGTAACCGCATGGCGGCGTGCGCCGCGGCGGGTGTAACGCCGCGATTCACACAACTAAACGGCCACGATCCTATCGAGTACGTGCTGGCGAGCAACGTTATGCGTCGTCATATGACGCAGGGGCAACGCTCAATGGTTGTAGCGACTGTTCGGAAAGTCATCATTGATGACTTTCACGGACGTTGGGCAGAGGCTGCGCGCGTTGCTGGTGTGCCGAAACAGAAGATGGCCCAAGCAGCGCTGATTCTGGAACATGCCAAGGACCAAGTTGAGTTGGTGATCTCGGGCGCCACTCCGTTCGATGCGGCGTATCGCGTTGCTCAGGCGCGCGAGAGCGAAGTAAGAGCATTAGCTGAACAAGCTGAGGAAGAACGCCGAAATCTGGTGATGCTCCAAGAACGAGCGCCAGACTTGGCCGAACTCGTGGTTGAAGAGCGAATGACGCTCGAGGAAGCGATGGGTGCGTACAAGGTGCGCCACCACGAAGAGATTCAGAAAGAAGAGGAAGCTGTTGCTGCACGTCGACGTTTGACAGCCAACTTCGCCGAAGCCCTGAAGATGATTGATGGCGTACTGCTCACCGATCCTGGACAGGTGGCTAATCGATGGGAGAGGGGGATCATTGACGTGACGGCGACACCGTTCAAACACCTATGGTCGGCGGACGGCATTCGGGATGTATCGCGACGTCTCAGCGTAATGGCTGACGTCGTCGATCAGAGAGGCGGCTCGCTTGGCTAACCCGTACAAGCGTGTCGCGCCTACCTCGTGGGATGTCGTTGCTGATCGAATGGGGGGGCGGTTTGCTTTTGAGGATGTCAAGGCTGAGATGCACGCCCGCGTCCAAGAGGTCGACATTGAGGAGTTGCGTGAAACGGCATGCCACGCGGCTCTTGTCGCGGAGGATCATCGGCGCCGCGACCTTGCGAATTCTGGCCAACTGGACCTGTTGAACGATGAGATCTTTCAGGGCGCGATCCCATCAGTAGCGGGTGACACCAACCGAGTGACGCTGGACGCCGCGGAAAACTTCGACTGGTTGTACTTCCTGCAAATCAAACAGAAGCACGTCAATGATGCTGTCGCGGTGATGAACTCAACCATGCACGCATATACAGAGCTCGCGCCATACCTGTCGGTTCCTGGCACACGAACGGCTGAGGCTCGAGCGATGTGGCGGCGGGATCATCATCAGTGACGTTGCACCCGCGGACGGCCGCTCTGCGCGCGGTGACCGAGACCGAATGGTCGAACGTTGTCAAGCGTGCAGCTCTGCGCCACGGTATCTGCGGATTCCATATTCGGCAGTCCGAGGGCAATCTTGAAGGCGTCCACTCTTCCGGCAACAGCGACCACTCTGACGCGCACGGATTCCCGGATTGGCTTTTTTTCCATCCTGACGGGCGTTTGCTGGCGATCGAGCTGAAGAACGAATGGGGCCGGGTGCTGCGTCCGCAGTGGCGCTATCAGGAACTCTTCGCCAGGGTGACACGGGTCGAGCCGTACGTGTTGCGACCGTCCGATTTCGACGCTCTCGATGGGCTTTTTCGTGGCGCCTGAGCCATTCGCGGAGGGTGATGGTGTGACGATCTGGCAGGGCGACGCTCGCTCGTTGCCGCTCGCCGATGCCAGCGTGCACCTGATCGTCACCAGCCCGCCCTACAACGCTCGGATTGTCTATGACGGGTACGAAGACTGGTTGCCGTGGGAGGAGTACTGGCATGGGCTGATTGAGCCGAGTCTGCGCGAGTGCTACCGCGTGCTCGTCCATGGCGGCCGCATCGCCATCAATATCGCGAATGTCGTGCGTCAGGATGCTTCTGCTGCGCGACCCGTTCGGGAACGAGTCAACGGCGGTTACCGGACCATCAAGACGAGGAAGTGGAAGCCGCCTGGTGCGGGCGGTGAGGCGTGGGCCGTCATGCTGGCGCCACGCATCTGGTCGCTGCTCGAGGAGATCGGCTTCCTGCCGCGCGAGCAGTTGACCTGGGTGAAGGCGATCTTGCCTGGGGATGTCGCCACATCGACAGCGTGGGGTTCCTGGTTGAGTGCGAGCAATCCCGTCATGCGAGCTGTGGCCGAGCCGGTGTTCATCGCCAGCAAGGGCACGCATGCTCGCGAGCCAGGCATCTCAGACCTGACCGCGCAGGAATTCAAGGGCTGGACGCGCAACGCGTGGAGCATCTCGCCAGGGTTCGTCGAGTCGCATGCTGGCCACCCCGCGGTCTTTCCGCTCGAGCTGCCGCGGCGCCTGATCAAGCTCTACAGCTACGTCGGCGACACCATCCTCGACCCGTTCATGGGCTCTGGTACGACGCTCCGGGCAGCAAAGAATCTTGGGCGCATTGGGCTGGGCGTGGAGCAGAGTGAGCGGTATTGCCACCTCGCCGCGGCGAGGTGCGCGCAGTCGATCCTGCCGCTCGAGGTCATCGCATGAAGAGGGGAGGGAACAGGAGGGTGAGTGGCGCGACTGGACACACACTGGCACAACAATCCGAAGGTTCTCCAGCTCGGGTTGTCGGCAATGGGACTGCATGCGTGGAGCATCTCTTACTGCGATTCCGAGTTGACAAACGGATTTGTTCCTGCCGCGGCATTACCCAACCTGGTCGGACTCAAGACCGCCAGCCGTGTGCTGATCGAGGCTGGACGGTGGGAGGTGGTCCCTGGCGGGTACCAGCTCCATGACTACCTGGTGCACAACCGCAGTCGCGAGCGCGTCCTGGCCATCCGCGAAAAGAACGCTGCTCGCAAACGTCGGAACGGCAGCCCGGACTCCGGGCCGGACTGACACGGTGCCTCCGGCCCGGACTCAGCGCGGAATCCGGCGCATTCCCGTTCCCGGTCCCCGGTTAAGAGCGAAATCCTTGCTGCAACCCTGCCTCCCTGCCGCCCGCGCCGGCGGATCTGCGCTCGCGCGCTACGCGCGAGGACGGCAGGCAAGCAGGCAGGCAAGCAATTTTTTCTTCTTTTCTACGAAGCAAACGAGTCGTGACACCTCAGCAGTTCGATGACCTCCTGGCCCACTGGATGGCTCGCTTCGCTGATAAGCAGCTCTGCGTCGACTCGGCCCAGAAATACATCAGCACCGCCACCCTGCCCAACCCCGATCGCTTCAACGCCTGGATGCTGCGTGCCCACGACAAGGACCAACTCGTCGCTCGCGTCAGTCGTCTCAATACCGACCCCGATGTCTCTCCTCGCCCCAGTGGCTTCCAACTCAACGGCTGCTCGCATTGTCACGGCAAACGCTACGTCCGCCGTGACCTCACCGTTGATCATGCCGAGTTCGGGAAGACATTTCCCTGCCCTGTCTGTTCGAGTCGTGCCGCCGATCCTGCCACCCATTGCCCGGACTGCGAGGACTTCGCCAGTGTGGTGCAGGATCACGAGCATCCCTGGTGCGATGACTGCGGATGCCTTCAGACTCAGGATCTTGATGTCGTGTGCCGTAATGCCGATTGGCACCACCCCGATCCCGCGGCACCCGTTCCCGATGACGGGCCGTTTCTGCGTATCTATCGCAAACGCATCGCTGCCGGCGATACCCCAGAAGCCCAGCGCATCGCTCAGCGAGAAGCCCAGGCCGTGCTCGGGAAATTAGGCGACCAATGGCGAGCTGCTGCTACCGCGCCACCCCGCGGTTACGAACTCGCCCGGGCTCAGGGCTTCGAAGGTACGCTCAAGGAATGGGCCGCCATCGTCACTCACTCGGCCGAACCCGCTTCACCACCCGTGCAGGAGACGCTACCTGATGCCTGACTCTGCTCCACCCGCACGCCAGGTCCGTGTCATCTTCCGCAAGGCTGTCTCGGACGGGAATTACGGCACCGAATCGGCAGAGGTCATGTTCGAAGAGTGGACGGATGATCCCGATGACGCTGACACCGACAATGCCATAGCCGAAGCCATGCTGCAGGACGCTCGCGCCCTGGTCCACGCCGAGCTCGCCCATTCACCGAATGCTCGCGTTCGTGCGGCACTCCAACTGCCGTTACCACCTGGATTATCAACCCCAAACAGCGATCAGGACGACCTGCCGCTGTGACAGTCGCTGACTCCTGTGGGGTGGAGGAATCCCGTGCGGGGGGACCTCCGCTCCGTTCGCCAGGAGATGGAGAGCATCCTCGCGATGCGTGATGGTTCTGGATTCGCGTCCTGCCCCCTCGCCATCGCGAGATCTCTCTGTCTTGTGACACCATGACGCCGTATGCGCGGCCGCCCGATCCCGTCCGATGCCCGCGCTCGAGCGCAGGCCTTCCTGCTCGAGGGGATGTCGCAGGCCGATGTCTGTCGCGAGACTGGACTCCCGCGGCAGACCGTGTGTCGCATCGCCGCAACACTGGGCGAGCGAATGGGACAAGTTGGGATGCAGAAAAGGGAATCCGAACTCGACCTGATCATGGATTACTTCCACGCGGCGCTCCGAGCGATGCGTGTTCAGGCCGAGGTGTTCGGTGACCCCGAGTACTGCCGAGCCCAGAGTGCCAACGACCTCGGGATTGCCCACGGTATTCTCGGCGATAAGCTCGCTGGCATCGCCGCAACAGCGCAAGCGCTCGGCCTCATCGGCGCTCAACTACCAGCGACTTCAGACACCGTCCTCGAACTGGGACCTGCCTCCGCTGCATCCAGCTCAGGAGCGGATGGTCCGTGAAGCCCGACGCTTCAACGTCGCGGCCTGCGGCAGACAACTCGGCAAGACCACTCTCGGCATCCATCTGATCGCAACGGCCGCGGCCGAGGAGAAGAAGCCGTGCGCCTGGTTGGCGCCGACGTACAAGTATCTGGACGAGGTGTGGCGCACCCTGCGTGATGTCCTCGCGCCGGTCACGATCGACAAGTCCGAGCAGCAGCATCGACTCGGGTTGCGCGGCGGCGGCTCCGTGGAGTGTTGGTCGTTGGATGACCCCGACGCTGCTCGTGGACGCAAATACCAGCGTGTGATCGTCGATGAGGCCGCATTGGTGCGGGAGCTCGAGACGGTCTGGATGGCCAGTATCCGACCCACGCTGACCGTGCTCCAGGGCGATGCGTGGTTCTTATCCACTCCGAAGGGGCTCGATTATTTCCACCGTCTCTTTGCGCTGGGCCAGGACCCCACGCAGCGTGAGTGGAAGTCCTGGCAGATGCCATCGAGCGAGTCGCCGTACATCAGCGACTCGGAGATCGAGGCCGCGCGCCACGAGCTCCCAGAGCGAATCTTCTCCCAGGAATTCCTCGCTCAATTTCTCCAGATCGACGGCGCCGGCGTGTTCCGTGGTGTATCAGCCGTGGCCCGACTGGAGCCACAACGGCCTGAACGTGGGCATCAGTATGTGTTTGGTGTTGACTGGGGACGGTCCAACGATTTCACAGCTATCTCTGTTATCGACGCCACCGTGGGCGAACAGGTGGCGATGGATCGCTTCACGCAGATCGACTTTGACTTTCAGACAGAGCGTTTGCACGAGTGGGCGTCGGTCTACAAGCCCGTGCAGATCATCGCCGAGGCGAACTCTCTGGGCGGCCCGCTGACCGAGCGGTTACAGACGGGGTATGCACGGTTGCTGGACAAGCCGCGGCCGGCGTTACCGATCTACTCGTGGACGAACACGAACGCATCCAAGGCGGCCGTCATCCAGCGACTCGCGCTCGGCATCGAACGAGGAGAACTGACGCTCCTCAACGATGCCGTACAGACCGCGGAGCTGCAGGCGTTCGAGTCGAGCGTGCTCCCCAGTGGGATGATTCGCTACGGGGCGCCGAGTGGAGTTCATGACGATACCGTGATCGCGCTCGCCTTGGCGTGGTCGGGCGTGGTGCTTGACCCGGCGCCGGCGCGCTCGAGTTACGCGTTCGCGAGCCGTCGCTGATGTGGCTGTTGCTGCTCGTCGCGGGCATCGTCTTCGTGGTGGTCTATCTCATTCTGAATCCGGGCAGGATCGGCTTGTGACGACACCGGCACGTGTCCCACGCTGGCTGCAGGCGTACACCCTGGATTCAAAACCCGCGCGTACGTCTGCCAGGGAGAAGTCTCCACCGCCCGCCGGATTGCGGCCCGTCGAGCGGTGGAGCATCCCTGCCGAGCTGCGTCACCACTGCGCCTGGGCCGTGTGGCGCTACGAACAGGACAGTGCCAATCGCTGGAGCAAGCCGCCGTACCAGCCGAACGGAGACAAAGCCGAGGCGTCAGACGACACCACGTGGAGCGAATTCGACGACGCGTACGAGGCGTACAAGCAGAACAAGAGTCCTGATGGGAAACGCCCGTACGACGGTGTCAGCTTCGCCATCGACCCGCGCTGGGGGATCGTGGGCGTCGACCTGGATCACGTGTCCGAGCATCGCGCCGAGGTGCACCGCATCGTCCACGAGATCGACAGCTACACCGAGATCTCCCCCAGCGGCGATGGACGGCGCATCTTCGTCAAGGGTTCGCTTCCGCCTGGACGCCGCAGGAGAGACTGGGTCGAAGCGTACGTGCGCCGGCGTTTTCTGACGGTGACGGGCGAGCACGTGCCGGGCACGCCGAAGACAATTGAATCCAGAACAAAACAACTCGAGCGCGTATTCTGGCAATGGCTCGGGCAGGACGAGGCGTCGATCAAGCGGAGTACGCGATGAAGGGGATCACGTACACGGAGGCGGAGCTGGCCGAGCCATGCTCCTACTGCGGCGCCGAGCCTGGGCAGAAGTGCACGCGGCGGCACGTCACGCCACTCACGTATCCGCACATGGTGCGTCGGCAGGACGCCCTCGAGCGCGAGATGGACCCGCCGGCCAATTCGGTACAGGCGGACTCACCCGAATAGCGTTACACTCGCGCGTGACGGCTGACATGGCCATTGATCGCGAGCGCGACCCCAAGGCGCCCGATAGTCACTATCTGCTCGATCTCCAGTCCGAGCTGCAGGACTCGTATCGCGAGCAGGACGACGACATCGACGAGATGCGCGAGGTCCGTCAGATGCGTGTCCCCGCGATGGCCGGCACCGACCCCGCCTACCAGATGGTCTCTGTTGATCCGCGCGACCCCGATATCACCGAGGAAGCCTTCCAGCAGACCGCCATCCTGACCCTCGAGCGCCCCAAGCTGTCGATTGTCGGCGGCGAGGGCGACACCGCCCAGACCGTGGCCAGCAAGCTCGAGCACTGGACCGAGCAAACCCTGTGGCAGTGCGGCACGCGCGAGCCCGGCATGGACACCATGGCGCAGGTGACGGATGCGTGTCTGAACGACGGCGGCGGCTGGGCCAAGATCCTGTGGGCGTCTGACCTGTGGCAATCGCGATATGCCATTCCCTCACCCCAATCGGGTGACCCGACCGAGCGGTACACCGAATACGACAAGCTGACGGAGGACGCCAAGAAGAAGGCCGGCCCACCGTTCGTCTGGGCCTACGTCGACCCGCGCACGATCTATCCGCAGCGCTCTGGCGGCTGTCTGGAGGAGGTGCTCGAGGTGACCGAGATGCCGCGGCGCTTCGCGTTCCGCAAGTACCGTCTCGGACGCGATCGCCAGGGCAACATCGTGCCGGAGGAGCTCGGCGAGCCGCTCAACGAGATCGAGGCCGCGCGCAGCCCGCTCGGCACTGTGAAATTCCTCGAGCACTGGGATAAGACCTGGGTCACGTACGCCGTCGTTGGCGAGAACATGAAGGAGCAATCGACCGGGTACATCGTCAAGCAGTTCAAGCACAAATACCCGTTCGGCCCGCCGTACGACTTCGCGCCGGGGTTGACAATGTCCTGGATGCGCAACCGCAAGATCGGCTGGGGCATCGGACGGACGAAGCTCTGGCTGGTCAAGTACCGCCAGTACCTCAGGGCCATGCATGCTCAGTACGTCGCTCGTGACCTGCTGAGCCCGCTGGTGACGTATGGCGATACGCCGGCGACGGTGGTCAGCGGCAACGACGGCCTGCCGCGGGAGCAGACGGACCTGGCGCTCCATCCCGGCGAGATTCTCAATCTGCCTGCCGGTCGCCAGCTGCAGCGGATCGAGTACGCCGATGCGGCCACGCTGGAGAAGCACATGAGCCTGATCGACCAGGCCATCCGCGATCTCGAGTCGCCCCGCGTGACGACGTTGTCTGGCATGGAAGGCGCCGGGTTCGCCATCTCCCAGATTCTTTCTTTCACCAGGACCCGTGTCGGACCTGTACGGCACGGGCTGGAAAGATTGCTCGAGGGCCAGACCGACAAGCTCTGGACCCTGGTCAGGGAGCGCGCAGGCGAGAAGGTCTGGGTGTTCTATGGCGGCGGCGAGGTGGGCAGCAAGAAGGCCGTCACCGAGTTCATCGGGTTTGGCCCGAAGGACCTCGAGCGGCCTATGCATGTCCATTGGGAGGTCCAGGCTCAGCTCCCAACGGACGAGGCTATTCAAGCCAGATATGCACATGAACGCCTTAGTGCCGGCACCTACGGCCGAGACGAAGCCGTTACCTATCTCGGCGATAATCCTGACGAAATACGCCGCAGTATCGCGCGCGATGAAATTCGAGCTACTGATGCCTATAAGAAGTGGCTGTATGCGGAAGTGTTCATGAGTGCCGGCCGAGGAGACCTGCTCCAGAAGGCACAGGAGGCAGAACAACTCGCCATGGAGGGCCAACTGGGTGGAGGTGGAGCACCGATGGGCGCGCTAGCCCCTGGCGTGTTCGAAGGCGGAGCACCTGGTGGCCCGCAAATGCCTGATCTGGGGGCTCTCGCCGCCGCACCGAATGGCACGGGCGTGCAGCCCCCACCTTACCCGCAAGTCATTCAAGGCGCGCAGCAGCCAGGCTAGAACCAGATGACCGGCCCACCACAGCATGGCGGCACGTCTTTTCGTTCGTATCGCTCGAGCAGGTTTGAAGATTTGGTGCCGAGTTGAAGATGCTCCGGCCGAACGCACTGTTTCACGTCGCAGGTGTGCGTGATGATTTTGTCGTCGGGGATTGGGCCACAGGCGACTTCATAAGACACTCGATGTGCCAGCACGGTTCGCTGATGGCCGCGCATCATCTTCCCGTAACCATCGGGCCGCGTGGCGCCGAACCAGAGCCAGCAGCAGTCTGTTTTGCAGACCTTCGACCAGAGCCGCTCGGCGGTACTTCCTCGAAGTGGCCCGGCAATGCGGTAGCACGCGACGGAGCAGAAGGGACGTCCGCGTATTCGGGCTGCTACTCGCTCGAATCGCCTCCCGCACTGCATGCAGGTGTGCCAAGTACGCTGAGCTTGCATCGGTGGGTACCTCCATCGGTGTCAGGCCGGCGGCAGCTCCAACTGCGCGCCGGCCACTCAAGGCTAACGTATGGCTGACCGATCCCGGAAGAACGAAATCGCGACGTTGCAATCGGAGATCGCCAACGAGATCTCGGGCGACGCGCCGGAGATAGCGCAGGGCATCTTCGGCGAAGCCAGGGACCAACCCGACATCGTCAGCATCCCGAACGAACGACTGGACGCGATCTATCGTCAGGCGTACGAGCGCAACGATCGGACGTGGCTGCAGCAGGAAGCCAAACGCAACCCCGTGCAATTCCTGAAGGTTGCCGAGCGCATCGGGGTGCGCAAACCGCAGGTCTTCCCTGGCGAGCAGGCACCGCTGCCGCCGCAGCAGCAGGAGCTCGCGTCGCTCATGGCTGCGACACCTCCTGGCATGCCGCCGGTGGCACCTCCTCCACCCCCGCTTCCCGGCGCTGGAGTTCCACCGGTGGCAGTAGCGCCCCTCGTCCCGCCGCCGCCACCACCTGGTCCGCCCATGTTGTACGGCCCTGACGGGCAACCTTTGCTGCCGCCGAGCGGATAAGCAATGCCTGGCACGCTGCTGATCGGCGATTGGAAGAAGTCTGTTGAGGACGAGCTCACCAACTTCGCCAGCGGGCTCCAGCAGAAGTTCCAGGTCATCGGGGACACGCCGCCAGCAGCGCCGCCAGCGCCTGATCCGGGCATCATCCTGCAGCAGTTGCAGGGGCATGCCGAGCAGGTCGCGCAGCGCGCGGGGGACGCCATCGCGCATACGCAGCAGGTCGGCAAGCAACTCCATGACTACGCGTCAGGACTGATCACGCTGCCGCAGGCGGACGAGACGCCACCCGCGACGGCACCCAACTCGAGCGCGGCGAGTGATTATCGATCGCAAGTGCCGGCGGCCGCGCGGAGAGAACTGCCCGCGGGGGCCAGCGTGCCGGGCTGGTTGCAGGACCTGATCCAACGCAACGCCCCGGAGGACCTGAAGAACGATCCCGAGTTCATCCGGACGGTGGCGGCGGGGGCGAAGGCCGAATCAGGTTGGGATGTGAACAGCGTGCAGCGCGGCTACCAACTCGGCAGTGGCGGGGGTGCTCGAGGGCTTTTCCAGTTCGACATGGGCGGCATGGGGTCGTCCTTCAAGGGCCGCGAGCAGGAGCTCCTGGGCGAGAAAGGAGCCGAACTGCAGGCGCGCGACATCGTGCCGCTGTATGCGAAGGCGTACCGCAGCGCACCGCGGGAACTGACGGGGGCGGAGAAGGCATCGTGGGTCGCGGCACAAGCCGAGCGACCTCAGGGCTATACCGACCCGTCTTCTGCCGCGCGCCGCGGCTATGCCAACGCGTTCGGGGAGATCGCGACTGGCGTGGGTGGTGCGGTTCAGGCTGCTGGCCGGGCGGTCGCAGGACCTGTCGGCCAGGCAATTGAGGCCGGGGGAAAACAAATCTCGCAGTTTGGCGATGCGCAGCTCACCAACTCGGAGGCGTACGCCGCCTGTGGGCCAGCGGCCGCTGTGCGATTTGCGCAACGGCTCGGCCGCAACCCGACCCTGCGGGAAGCCCTGGACCTCGCGAAGGACGTGGGCTGGACGCAGCAGCAAGGCATGGCCGGCATCTCGAGCCAGCAGCGCCTGATGGACAAGCTGGGCGTGGCGACGAAGCTCGTGCCGGGTGCGGCGTGGGATCAGTTCGCACGCGAGGCGCAGAGCGGGAATCCGGTCACCATCTCCACCAGCGCGCATTACTTCTACGCCGATGGGTATGACCCTGGCAGTGGGGCGTTCCACGTCGGCCGGAGCGGCACCGACCTGCGCGGTGGCAAGGAGTGGATGACGCGCGCCGAGATCGAGTCCGCGGCGCAGCGACTGGGTGGGGGGAACGTCCAGGGGGCGCTGTTTGCCGACAACCCGAGCGTGCCGGCCACGTCGCAGGCGGTGGGTGGGACAACGGGTACGGGTGCGCCACTGATCGCTGCTGGCGACGAGACGACGGAACCTGCGAGGAAGCCACTGCAGATCATTGGCGATGCGCCGCGAGGCGAGGTGCTCCAGGCCAAACAGGTGGGGCAGGCGTTCTCGGATCTCGGGACGCAGGTCCAGGAGCGAACGTCCGGGTTCACGCCGCCGACATTCGAGGGGGTGGGCGACACGGTTGCCAAGGCGGCCTCGGACTTCACGGCGCCTGGCGGCGCGCTCGAGGAGATCACGAAGCCGCGGCTCACGGGTATTGGTGACGCCCTTGCTCCTGTGGGTGAAGCGTTTGCCAACGCACCCGTCCTCGGCGGCGCGCTCGGCCTCGCTCGCGGCCCACTGCTGCTCAGCGACCAGGAGCTGCTGCAGCAAGCGACGCCATCCCAACGCGACAACGCACGGGAGTACGCGAAGCTCTTCACGCCCGACCCGACAGACGAGGACATCGCCGACGCACTCCGCGGCTTCCAGGTCGGTACGGCTTACGCGGGTGAACGTGTCGGTAAGGCAGCGACAGGTATCGACTACGACGCACTCGCGCGGATGCGCCGCCAGGCGCGCGGCACGCAACCCGAGATGCCTGGTATGCCGACGCCTGAGGAATCCCGTCTGAACAAGGAAATCGCTGCGTCGGTCAACAACATCTTCGCTGTGCCAAGCTTGTTCACCAACACCATCGGCGGCGCGGTCGAGACGGTCAAACGGCCGGTCGTGACGGCAGTCTCAGGCAATCTCGGTGCTGCTGGCGCCGATCTGCGCGGTATGGGCCTGGCACTCGGCGACGCGCTGGCCGACTTTGGCACCACATTCCGTACGGGCAACCGGCCGTCTCGCACGGCAGCTCCTGATATTGGCAAGGGCGAGGCGTTCCTGGGCAAGGACGTGTTCACCTCGGAAGCCACGCGGGTCGGCTTCTTGCGTGCCATGTCGGCAACGGACGAGTTCTATCGCCACGTCAACTCGGCCGGGCAGCAAGCATCTGAGATGGTGCGTCTGATGAAGGAGAACCCGACCTTGTCCCAGGCCGAGGTGCTCGAGCGATTCAAGGACGACATCTTCAAGTCTGGGGAACATGCCGCGGCCCAATCGGTGTATGCGACGGGTGGCTCCGGCATCGGCGAGAAAATGGCCGGCTTGCGTGCCAAGGTGGGCGACCCCACCGCGACGCCGCTCGAGCGAGGGATTGGGGCACTGACCAACGTCCTGGTGCCGTTCTCAAGCGTGCCTGATGTCATCCTCACGCAGGGACTGAAGCGACTGCCAGGCATCAATGAGGCGGTCCTGATCGGGGAGCTCAGGAGCAAGGATCCGGCTACTCGCCAGCGTGCGGTGGCTTCGGCTGCGCTGGCGGAAACGATCAATGCGGCGATTTTGGTGCAGGCACTCGAGGGCAATATCACGGGTAACGGGCCATCTGATCCAGACCGCAAGCAAACCCTGATGCGAGCTCGCGACGAGAATGGCGACCCACTCTGGCAACCGAACAGTGTCCGGATCGGGAATCGCTGGGTCCCGTACTCGAGTCTGGGTCCGGTTGCTGTCCGCATGGGCGCGATCGCGAACGCTGTTGAGCAGATCGACGAGGAATCCAAGAAGGCCAACCCGACAGACAGTGTGTTGGACCGCGTGGCCACAACAACGGGCAACGCGCTGGCTGGGACAGGCGAGACGATCGCTGACGCCTGGTATCTGCAAACGGTTGGGCGCTTGTTCGATGCGCTGAAGAAGGGCGACCCCGGCTCGTTCCTGGGTCAGCAAGCACTGGCAACGGGGATGCGAGCGGTGCCGTACGCCGGCGAACTGCGGAACATCGAGCAGTTCGTCGCGCCGGCGACATCCGAGCCGCGCGGACCCGTCGAGTCGGTCGCAGCTCGTCTGCCGGGATTGTCGGAGTTGGCCACGCCACGTATCGATCCAGCGACGGGGCGCCCCATCCTGGAACCGCGTGATCCCACCTCGCTGATCATGAAGACGGCCGGCCCTGGTGAGCCGAGCCCTGTTAACATGGCGCTTGCTGAGCACAATCTCAGCGTGGGCGACGCGCCGCCAACGGTCACCATCGGCAGCGGCCGCAACGCGCTGACGGTTCCTATTACTGAAGACGAGCAGCGCCGCTTCCAGGAGATCGCGGGACCGGAGATCGAGCGGACCGTGCTCGAGTTCGCGCGCGATCCAGTCTTCGGCACATTCCCGCGCGAAGAGCGACGAGCTTTGCTGCAGAAGGCGATTGGCGATGCGCGCCACATAGCAGGGCTGGAGTTAGCCGACACGCTGTCAGACGCGGAGATTGACAGGCGACTCGCGTTGTACGAAGAGGCGAAGCGGCGTCAGGCTGAGCCGTCAGTGCGTCTGCCGTGACCGGCGGTTGTGGATGAAGTTGGCGATCATGATGACGACCAGGAGCACAACGCCGAGCGGGACCAGGACCTCGATGAGTTGGAGTCCGAGGGTCAGGCCGATCGTCACCATGATGGCGATCGATACAACGAGTGCGCCGAGGACGACCAGGAAGTTCAGAATGGCGGTGCCCGTGCTTAGCGGCTCTTCGCTGATGCGCCAGCCCTGCTTGGTCATCAGCGCACCGCCAGGACAAGTGCTGCGATTGCGACTGCTGCGTACAGAGGGAGAATCAGTCCGATCAGCCACCGTGTCTGCGTCCGGAAGTGGTCATCCATGCGGCGCTCCAGTAGGGCGATTCGCTCAACAATCCGCAACTCCAACTCGGCGAGCCGCAAGAGGAGCTCGTCGCGCGTCACGAATTCCTTGCTATCGTTTGCTTGCATCGAATCCGGTCACTCCTTTCGATGCCATGCCCCCGGCCGTTCGACGCGGTGCGGGGGCTTCTTGTGCGTACGCGGAGTATAGTCGCCGGCGACCAGGCGACAATAATGTGCGGGTGAAGGTGCGATGACCTGGGACGAACTCAACGCGATCATGGAGCGTCACGGCGGTCAACTCTCGGACCCCGTGAATATCGATCCCGAGATCGATAATCCCGACCCCAGTCCGGCCGCGCGCGCCAAGAGCCCCAAGGTTGCGAATCCCAACGCGACGTGGCGCTACAACCTGAAGGACGGCAAGTACTTCACGGCGCGGAAGACGGAGTACGGAGCGAACACGTTTCAGATCGTCGACCCTGGCACTGCCGTCCAGCCGCTGACGCCTGCCGATCGCCTGCCCAGCCCCACGAGCCAACTCGAGAAGATCGACGCTCAGGGCAACCTGATCCCTCCAGGCTCGAGCACCCCTGCTGCCAAGCTGCGTGATCCCAGCACGGGCGCCGTTACCGACCTGCCGGATGCCGGCAAGGACCCCGAGGGTGTCCTCAAGGAGTTCGGCGACAAGCTGCTGAACATCAAGCCGGACGGCACGTTCACGATCATCACCACGAAGGATCCGGCCGAGAAGGCGCAGCAGGCGGTCTCGACGTGGGACGGTCCTGATGGCGCCCGGTACGAGTACGACCCCAACAAGCCCGAGGGACGGCGACTCACCAAATTGATCGACGCGCCCGCGCCTGAGGCCAAGCCACCACGGGTGACGGGTGCGGGTAACGTCCTGTGGGAAGACATCCCCGGCACAGACCACCAGCAGGGATACGAGATCGTCAACGGCCAGAAGCAGATCATCGAGGGCAGCACGCGCGCGAAGGACAAGACGCCGGCCGCTCTGTCTGTCAACACCCAGGCTCGCTATCTCGTGTCGCTGGATGAGCAGGGCAACGAGATCTCGCGGCAGGACAACCCGAACTATCAACCGACGCCGGCCCAGCCGGGCACACCGAACGTCGCCGCGCGTCAGATCCAGATCACCGATCCGAATGACCCCACCAAACTCATCTGGACAGCGAATCCCAACTACCAGCCCACGCCGGCGCAGGCACCGTCCGCCAACACCATCGCGCCCTACATCCAGGTCCCCGATCCCGACGATCCCACCAAGCTGATCTGGGTCGAGAATCGCGGTCGCGTCACGGCATCCGAAGCCCTCAAGCAGCTCGCCGCGCAACTCACCGGCCAGGTGGTCGATCCGAACAACCCGATGGGGGTCGACGAGGCGAAGACGCTCATCGACGCGGCCAACGCGAAGATGACCCATGACCTCCAGCAGGCGCAGGTGGCTGCCACGCAGGCCCAGACGGCTCGCGGTGCCGCAGGCGACATCCTCCAGGCTCAGACGCAAGGCGCACAGACCGGCGCGGGCCTGCTCAATCAGCGCGTGCAGGCGGGCCAGGGCATGCTTGGGCAGGTCCTCGGCCTGGCCGGTCAACGGCCGATGGTTGGCCTGCCAGCCAACGCTGGCAGCATGCTGATGAACGATATCCAGGGGTTTGCCACGCAGCTCGGCGGCGGGCAGGCGGTGTATGACACGGCCGCGCGGCTGGTGCAGGCGAACGATCCGCAGGGCGGCAACAGCCCGATGGCGCAGCAGGCGTACCGGGTGCTGACCGACATGCTGACGCAGTACCAGGAGAAGTACCAGCAGCCGCATCCGCTGGTCGCGGCAACGGAGGCGGCGAACGCCAGCCAGCAGGCGGGTGGCATGGTCGCACCCCCGATGGCGCAGCTCGCGACACCTGAGAACCCGAATCCACTGGCGAGCTACGTGCCCAGCCCGATGGGTGGGCTGCAGCAGCCGCGGATGTGGCGGACGCCGGCAGAGACGGCCCAGCAGGCACAGTTGCGAGCCGGCGTGTTCACCGCGCCGATGACGGTGTAGGAGGAGAGAGATGGCCAATATCGTCAACGGGCACGATCTCGATACACAGTCGGGTCGCGCCGATCTCCGCGCCGAGGGCGGGCATGTCGAAGGCAACCCGAGCGGTGGCTACACGTACACCACGGCAGGTGGTCAGAGTGGCAGCGGTGGCGGGTCGCAAGCGCCAACGCAGGGCGCTACATACAACACGGGCGGATCGACCGGCCCCGCGCAGAACCAGCCAGCTCCCGGTAATCAAGGCCAGGGGTTGAACGCGCTGCTGACGGCGCTGCAGGCCGGCGATACGCGCGCGTTCGACGAGTTCGTGCGGCAGTTCAATCAGAACTTCGGGTTGCAGGTGGCAGGCCTTACCGGAACGTACAACGGGGCGCCGACGCTGCCGGCGATGACGAGCTACGCCACCCAGTTCGGGACGTGGGGCGTGCCGACGGCGGGACAGTCGACGCTGGCGGCGCAGAACCAGACCTACAACCAGCAGATGGGCATGATCAATTCAGCTGCGGCGCTGCAGGCCAACCCGTTCCGTCAGCAGCAGGTCCTCGGTCAGATGGGCTCGCTCCTTGGCGGTGGTGGGGTCGCCGGCTTCCAGGCCCCGAACACGGTCGCGGGCGTGGGCACGGCGGGCGGCAACACGCGCGGCGGCATGGGCTACCTGCAGCAGATGATCGACGACATCCGCGACCCGTCAGCCAACACGGCAACGATGAACCAGGTCATGCAGGCGATTCCCACGCCGAACAAGTTGAACAGCAACGAGTTCCTGCGCGCGGCCCCGTCGACCCAGAACATGGTGCTGCAGGGGATGCAGGAAAAGTATGGGCTCGATCCGAACGATGCGTTGCGGCAGATCCAGAACACGTTGCCGCAGTTCCGAGCACCCACCACGATGGGCGGGGTCAGGAGATAGGTGGAGGAGATGCCGCTCAAAAAGGGGTCCTCGAAGGCGACGATCGCGTCCAACATCAAGACCGAGATGAAGGCTGGTCGCCCACAACGCCAGGCGATCGCAATCGCGATGCGTACGGCGGGGAAGCCGAAGCCGAAGAAGTGAAACGTCGGTACTGGCGTCGCTCCTGGTGGTTTACGCCGCGGTCGGCGTTCCTGCACTGGACGCTGTTCTCCAGTTGCCCGAATTACGACCGCCACTGGACGTGGAGAATCGTGCGCTGATGACGATGGATCGCGGCGTCCACCCGGATCTGATCGAGGAAGAGACGGCTGCGCAGGAGGCTGCGCAGGAAGCCCCAGAGACGCCGGCGCCATCTGGACGACGTGGTGGGCGGACGCGAGCCGCTGAGCGTGCCCAGCCTGCGCCTGACGCGCCGGCAGACGTGTCTCCGGCAGAGCAGCGCTCGCCGACCGAGCCGGTTGCCGAAGAGCCGACCCTGCCTGACTGGTTGCGCGACGCGAAAGACCCGAAGGAGGCGCTGCGCTCGATTATCAAGAATGTCCCGTACGACGAACTCGAGAAAGACGAGGTCTTTTCGGGTCTGATCGGACGGGTCACCGATCGGCGCCTCCGTCAGCAGGAACGCGACGCCGCAGAGCGTGCCAAGCGAGACGCCGCGGCCAACAACGATTTGTACAAGCTCGGTGAGCTGACGCAGCGCGAGATCCAGGAGCGGGATGCCGCCCAGCACGCGACGCGGGCGACTGGCGAATTCATGGATGGTGTCGTACTCTTCCAGCAATCGCTGGACGATTCGTTACAGAAGAAGGTAGCGGGGAGAACATTCGGAGAAGGCAAAGGTCAAGCCGCAGGGGTCGCTGAGTATCTCCAGTTCTTACACGATGAGTCGGTCAAGCTCGGGGTGGAGAAGGAAATCCAACGCCGCGAGTCTGCACTGAGGAAGAGTGTTCTGACTGAGGTCAACGGCGACGAGCCAGTCCCCGAGCGCGAAGGTGGAACCCCCGGTCGCGTCCGCGAAGTGACTGACGAACAAATTGAGGCGATGACCCAGGAAGAGTTTTATGCCCTGTTCGATGAGGCGGGGCGACCAAAACCGGGGGTACGGCATCGAGCCACTCGAGGCATCCCCCTCACACAACGTTGAGAAGGGGGTAGCCCAATGGCCGTCGGAGCTTTGGAGTTCGTAGACAAAACTATTGCTGATGGCGTCTTCAGCCCTAAAACAGACTGAATTGGGGCTGTAAAACCGAGCTCAAATGCTGGAACACCCTAAAATCTTCACACCTTATAGGGAAAAAAGTGAAGGATACGTGGGCAATCAGCAGGGTAATTTCGGGGACACTGATCTCGCCTGGTTAGCAGGCTTCATTGATGGAGAAGGCTCCTTTGGGTTTCAGCAGATCGTCAGTCCACGGGTCCGACCGCACAAGCGGGCGTACTTCAACCCACGTATCACCGTGGGCAACACAGACTGGCCGACACTCGACTACGTGCGCGGCATCTGCCTCGCCTACGAGTTGTCGCATCACGTCTCAGAGAGACGGAATCGTGGTCTGCGACTCGATGGCATCCCCAAGCCGCCGTTCTGGCAGATCCGGAGCGAAGGCGTCAGGCGGTGCCAGCGGTGGCTGTTCTTCCTCATGCCATATCTGCATACCAAGCATGATCAGGCGCAGGTGATGCTCGAGTTCTGCGAGTCGCGACTCTCGATGGAAGGCCACCAAAAGCCCTACACCGACCGCGAGCTCGACATCCTCGGCATCTTTCGCGCGAGACGGTCCGAAGCCCTCACAGACTACACGCTCGGACGGGCTTCTTAGGCCCGGATGGTATAGTCGGCCCCCCTTCGAAAGTCGGGGGAACAAGCGGATATCTGGAGCAAACAGGTCCTTCGCGCGACCGAGTCGAATCTCGTGCTCGCCAAGCTTGTCAACCGCGGCTTCGAGGCGGACGCCACGGTCGGCAAGACCGTCAAGGTGGCCAGCATCGGCAACCTCGCCGCTCGAGCGAAGGTTGAGAACACGGCGATCACGTACGAGTCGGTCGCTGAGACGGCGGTCACCATCACACTCAACCTGTGGAGCTACGCCGCGCTGGGGATCGAAGACATCGTCAAGGTGCAGAGCCTGGTCGACGTGCAGAACGAGTACCAGAAGAAGCTGGGCTACGCGATCGCGCAGGATATCGACACCAAGCTGGCCGCCGACCTGGGCGGGTTCTCGCGTACGGTCGGCACGCTTGGCACGGCTGTCACGGACGCCAACGTCCTGGCCGCGGTCAAACTCCTGGACGACGCCGACGTGCCGCAGAACGAACGGTACTTTGTGATGAGCCCAGCCGAAAAGGTCAGCAAGTTGGCACTCGATCGCTGGAGCAACGCCCTCTATATCGGCAACACCAACATGCCGACCAAGAGTGGTGAGCTCGGCCGCATGTACGGGCTGGACCTGTACGTCACCACCAACCTGGTCAAGCCGGCCGCAGGGCAAGCCAACAACGCGATCTTCCACCGCGACGCCATCGCGCTCGTGCAGCAGCGGTCGCCGAAGAGTCATCTCTTCTATGACATCGACGTCTTCTCGTGGAAGATGGCGGTCGAGGTGATCTACGGCCACCAGGAGATGCGCGACCTGTTCGGCGTCCTGGTTCTCGGCGCGAGCTAATGGTAGCGGCAGTCACCGGCAACCCGTTCCTGGACGGGTTGCTGGACCGTACCCCTCCCTCGGCTAGCACGCCGCGCAGGGGCCAGAACTACAACTATCCGTTGCGGCACTTCTTGCTGCCTGACGGGCGGGTCGAGATGCTCCAGGGCGACCCGCACAACCGCGCCTACTACGAGGACAAGGGCTACGTCCTGCTGTCTGAGACACCCGGCCGGGACGGCCGGCCGAGCGAGATCGACCAGTACACCCACGTCGAGTACCCGAAGCTGCTCGCGGAACAGCGCGAGAAGGCGCTCATCATCAATTCGATTCGCCGCGCGAATGACCGCGACCCGACGATGAACCTCGTCACCGACTATGACGGCTGGACGCTCGAGCAGTTGAAGGACGAACTCGTCGGGATCAAGGAACAGTTCGGTCGGGACATTCGCATGCACAAGCCGCGGCACGGCCAGGCAACGCCCGAGGACCGGCTGCTGACCGGCATCGAAACGACCGAGCAGACATCGCTCGAGATGGTCGAGCAGAAGCGGCAGGCGCGACCACCGGGGTCGAGGAGTCCAGCATGAGCGAAACAGGGCTTGATCTTCCCAAGGCCGAGGCATCCTCCAAGGAGGTTCTCGCCACGAAACCGAACACTGCGGCTGACGCGACGAGCGGTCCTGACGAGCAGGTGTCGCAGACGGGCTAT
>Ga0137333_1000086_pt1 | contig 21676 bp, 24 predicted proteins | sample EasRivERMLT231_2_FD_102286 | JGI IMG/M metagenome (GOLD analysis project Ga0137333, IMG submission 102286) | Soil microbial communities from meander-bound floodplain in the East River, Colorado, USA - East River MetaG ERMLT231_2 | ecosystem: Environmental > Terrestrial > Soil > Floodplain ... | reverse complement strand
TGCCCTTCCTGATTTGCATAAGCGTGCGTCTCGCGAATAAAGAAGATGGATAAGATAAGTCCGGACAAGGCAAAGGCAATGCCTGGCAGGAATGGCACAGGCCGCAGCCCATGGGTTGCGGCTAAATAACCAGCGAACTCATTCAAACCCATGGCAAACCCGCGTTGTTTCGGTCCAACGAGGTCGATTTTCATGATTACAGTTGTCGACCAGCACAGACCCTGGTTAACCCCTAGCAGCAGATTGGCGAGCACGATCCAACCCCAACTTTGTGCAAATATGATCAGGAAGGGAACAGGTAGCGCGAACAACCAGCCTGCCACTAAAATTCGTTTGCGTCCGATCCGATCGGAAAGCCGCCCGGCGAATAAGTTAGCCAGTGCTTTGACAATTCCAAAGCTGACGATAAATGAAAGCGTGGTTGATTTTGAAGTGAGTCCGAAGTCGGCCTCAGCAAGGACAGTTTGCCAACAATCCAAGCCGAAGTGGGTTGGCTGCCGAAATTGGAGTTGACGTAATCTGGGCGTCGGCTTTACGAGATTGCACAGTTATTCGCTCCAGCTTCCAATTCGATGGGGTTCTCGATCAAGCGGCCAGCCTGGTTGAGTTCAATAATGCACTCATGATTCGGCGGTACTGGCGGGATTCGAGTTACCAATATCTCAACGAATTCTGATTCTGAAAGCTGAAGCAGTTTCACCTATTCTGCAGGTTACTAAGCGAAGCTGTCAATGGGATTTTGTCGAACGGCATGGGAGCATTGGAGTGCCTAGGCAAGACGAGAGTATGCGCTGGCAACGCCAAAAGGCGCTGTAGAGTCCGGTAAAGCAGATGAGCGTGCGCACGCGTCTCCTCAGCACTCACATGTAGGTCAGGGCGACCTACGCCTTGCAGGAACAGACTGTCACCAGTGAATAGAGCCTGCTGATCAAGAAGATAAGACATGCTCTCTAGAGTATGACCCGGAGTCTGTATGGCAGTTAGTGAAGCAACGCCGACGTTGATTGTGGAGCCATCGTGAAGGGCTGTGAATGGGTACGTCACACGCTCTTGATCCGGTAGATATACTGTTGCTCCCGATCGTTCGGCCAGGAGACGCGAACGTGATAGATGGTCGGCATGAATATGGGTATCCAATACAGCAATGATGGACCAGCCACGACTCTGAGCCAGATCCAGATACACTTCTGGTTGCAGTGCGGCATCGATTACCACCGCTTCTTCCTGGGAACCAATTAAATATGAAAGACATCCTTTGCCAACTCGTCGAATCTGGATCACTTGAGTACTACTACTTGGCAACAATATGTCGGCTATATTCCAGGACAAACTCCACGCGCACATCCCTCCCTCCAGCGACCTGGCTGCTATACCTCGCGCCTGTAACTGCTCAGAAGCGATTTGGCTGACGTGACCAACGTTGCAGACCGTTACGACTGGCATATCAGCAGGCAGAGATATGCCATCCAGCGCATGAGGATTATGCGCTTTCAAATCAGTGTAAGCATCCACATGAAGACTCCCGGGGATCTCCCACGTGGCGCGGTCGGCGGCCGAGCGTACATCGAGAATAATGACCTGCTTACCTTCTTCCAACCAACTTCGAAGTGTCTCGGTATCAATTGTACTCATTCGTTTTTCTCCATCATACTTTCAACTGGTAAATTTAAACCCTGCCAATCCGGTAGACCTTCGACGAGCCTGCGGGCGCGATATCCATGTTTCTGTAAAAGGGTCACTGCCTCGTCCGCAAATACGCAATAGGGACCTCGACAATAGGCAATAATTTCTTGATCGCGGGGTAGTTCACCCAAGCGCGTTTCCAATTCATCGATGGGAATCGAGCGCGCCTCTAGAATATGGCCAGACTGATACTCCAACTCTGGTCGAACATCCAAGATTACAACATCGCCCGCTTCCATGTGTTCAAGCAATTCCGAGGTGGTGATCGATTTTAGGGGGCCGCGGTCCTGGAGAAAACTTTGAACTAAGCGATTGACCTCCGCAAGTTGGATCTCACCCAGATCTCGCAAGGCTTGCCACACGCGAAACACGCGCTCGTCGCTCAGGCGATAATAGGCGTAAAGACCATCTCGCCGAACGCCCACGAGTTGAGCAGCTCGAAGTACCTGTAAATGTTGTGACGCGTTCGCAATTGGCAAGTTTGCCTCAGAAGCCAAGTCCTCTACCGTGCGCTCGCCCTGAGCCAGTAGCTCCAAAAGCTCCAACCGATGTGGATTGGAGAGCGCTTTCCCAATCCGCGCAAATTGCGCATAAAGTTCATCTTTAAATTGTCGTTTGGTCTCTATTTTCATATTCAATATAATAATTGAATAGTATGTTCAAGTCAATATCGCAGAAGAAGCAACAGCCGACACAACACTTACTTGGCGCCTCCGGAATTTTCGGAGGCACTTGTTAAGTTTCATGGGAAAACCTACCTCATATCTTCAGCGCTGAAACGCAATGCACACGATGGACATGTTTGGGCCGAGTCATCGGGATGCAGCCAAAGCAACAATTTCATCTTCACTGCACCGACTCACGCGCGGGTGGTGGCGGAAGCGGCATCGGTTTGACGATTGCACGCGCACTCGTCGAAACACATGGCGGGCGCATTTGGGCGGAGTCAGATGGGGAAGGAAAAGGCAGTGTACTGAGTTTCACATTACCCTTTGTAAAATAAGGACAGCGGCGAGATCGTCTCGCCGCTGTGTTTTTTCTGTGGTGCTTACGGTATCCAGTTTGACAACATGTTCACGATCAAATCGGGATTATTTGGATCGTTTGTTTTCAAATGAACTCCAAAGTTGTGCGGACCATCCATGCCTTCGTGCATCATGAAGACACTGGACTCAACGATTGTGCTTTCGCCAGGTTTTAGTACCATCGAACCGATGGTTAATTGAGGAGGTCAGCACCCCTCCAGTATTTCAATGTACGGTTCTTCCTTGAAACGCAATGTCCCATTACCTGTGTTAGTAACTCTAACAGCAAAGGTTTTGTTGACACCGAATTTCACATCCCCGTAATCAATCCTTTGCTGATCCACTGCAATGGATGGGGTCCCGCTGCCATCTCCACCGCTTTGCCTGGCAAAGAAGATAGCAGCGATTATTAACAAGACACCTCCAATCGCTATGAGCGACCAGGGAAAGTTTTTACCTTGTTTTTGTCTCTTATGTTTTTTACTCATAGAGTCTCCTTAGTTGTGATATATAAACTGGAAAGAATATAGATATGCAATCAAATCCCAGATTTGTTCTTCAGTGAAAATCGAGCCCCACATCGGCATGCCCGTGCCCATGCCGCCGCGTAGAATTTTTCCTTGTAGCAGGGCGGGACTCGCACCGAGCATTCGCTTGGGATCGGTAAAGTCCACAGGGGTTTGCATCATCATTTCGTCTGCGCCTGTCATTGTTTGCATGGAAGCCTCACCTGCTACAGCGAGGTCGTCAGCGAAAACGCCGTCCCCTGCACCGTTCTCCCCATGACAAGCCGCGCAGTTTTGGGTGTAGAGTTTCTGCCCATGGGCAAGCGATACCTTTGTTGCGTTCGATTGCCAGAGATAGGCGACCACATCCCAGCGCTGTTGTTCAGTGAGCGACGCGCTCTTGAGTTCATCAAACACTTGATAAGGTGAATTCGAACGATAGTAGTCCGTGGATAAGGAGATTGCCAAGTCGGTTGCGAACCGCTGTCCAATGACCGCGGATGGTCGGGTACTCGGGATGCTAGGAGCCTCGTGAGGTGCGTCGATGTCAAGGTTGAGGGAAATGTATAAGGGCACAGAGGCAGGCTGAGGTTCCAGGTTTGAACCGCTGACTTCTATTGTGCCGCGCATCCGCCAGTGGTTGAGACCGCACCAACGCGTGCAGAAGAATGTATAAATCCCGGGTTTGCCAAAAGTCAACGTAACGTCAGTCACTTTGCCGGGCAGGATGTTCACGCCTTCCATCTCCATCTGACCGACTGAAAATCCATGCACAACATCATCAGAGGTCAAACGTAAATGAATCGGTTCGTTGACGTTCGCCTGAATGACAGCGGGATTTCAGCCGCCATTTTCCGACATTCGGGCATGGATAAGCGGTGTGCCTGACCAAAAGAAAAGCGGCACGCCAACGGCAAGAAAAATCCCTGTGGTGATTAAGAAGCGCGAGAAGATTTCCGAACGTTTCATAGGAGTAACCAGAGCATAACAAGTGTATTGATGAAACAAAATACGATGACAGGCGTTGAGGATGTCTTTATTTCGTTCGCAGCTTTCTGTGAGGTACGTACAGACCAGATCAACCCGCCAACCAGTGCCAATGTTTGAGCAGGCGCAAGAATGGATGTAAGCATGGGCTGCCAGGGAAGATTTGCTGTGCCCAATAAATTCCAGCCCAGACCAAGTGGATCAGATAATGAGGCGAGAATGTAGCTTGCATTGGTAAGCACAAAAGATAAACTGAAAGCAACCCAGAACATCAAGCCGAGCGGAATGAGAGCCGTTGCGAGAGATACAAAACGTTGTTTTAGCGAGAGTGTGCTGTTTGTTTTTAGAATACCAAGTATAAAAAACCCAGGAAGAATAACAAAGATAATGGCAAGAAAAATGATGGCATAAATGAACCATGCGCTTGAACCAACGTAATATGCCGCATCTTTGAATGCCCCCCACGGACCAAGTAGTACACCCGCATAGATCATCGATGAACCAAGCATGATAAAGGCTTTGAAGGCTTCATCCGTTCTTGTAGATGGTTTGGCAAGGTCAGCAGAGAATGGACGCAGATTAATCGCAATGTTGTCATGCGGACAGGTACGGATACACTCCATGCACAGACCGCAATATGTGTTCTTCGTCAAGCCGCCAGGGAAAACATCCCACGGGCAACCATATCCGTTTGCTGAACCGTTGTAGCATGGTTTGCCTTCACATTTGACACACATCTGCTTGTCCTTAATTCTTAACTCGATGGGGGCAGTCTGGGAATACAGACCGATAAATCCGCCAACGGGACAAAGATAACGACAAAAGGCGCGGCGCTCGAAGATCGTGCTTAGTCCAATTGAACCAAACAGCATGACGGCGAGAATTATTCCAGTGATATTTGGTGTTGTGAGAAGAACAGTGCTGAACAATGCAAGCAGAAGAAATGAAATGTTTTGCAGCCAGATATTGCGAAAGAATTTTGGCACGCACAGGTTAAGCCATTTCGGTCTTTTATCCGGTGGACTTAATACTGCACCGCGTTGTAACCATTCTCCCGGAAGTGGGATTGGGCAAACCGCACACCATCCTCGACCGAAGAACGGAACTGCAACCAGAATGAGAATCGCCCACCATGCGATCCACACAAAGACAATACTGAAGTTATGACTCCCGACAGGTGTGCCAATGAGTCCCGCAAGGATTGCAAAGATATATCCGACCAGCATAACGATAAAAACTGCTAATTGTGGATAGCGGCTTTTTAGCATGTTCTTTATGAAGGGGTTTCGGGTAAGTTCGATCTTTGCCATGATTAAATTATGCTTTGGGTTTTATAGAAACAACTACACCGACTATAGCAAGCATTGCCAATCCAACGGAGCGAATTAACCAATTATTTTTGCCTACGGTCAGCCTGCCAATCATGAACGGATGCATCGCCCCGCAGGTGACATTACAGTGAAAACGGAAGGAGCCTGGCTGGTCGGCAACAAAAGATAATGTCCTGGTTTGACCCGGGTCGGCTTCGATGGAAATATCGTAGCCATCAACATAAAGCCCGTGTACCACATCTGTACTGACAAGTTGAAAATTTACCGTGTCACCGGGGTTGACTTTAAGTTCCGAGGGAGAATAGGCAAATTGTCGCGCATCAATCCGAATGGTCCGCACTTGAGCCGCAATGGGTTGAACTGGAAGGGGCGCGAACGCTACCACCAGACCAGCCATTACAATTAGGAGAAGAGACCAACGCGATCGCATAAGATTAGGGGATATTAGATGATCCGTACTTGGAATACGTCGCATCTATGTACGTTCTGGCTTCCTGTGGAGTTTTCCCCTCCCGCACCATACGCATGACATCCTGCGTAATGTCCACGCAGATGGAGCAACCAAGCGCATGGTTGTCAAATGTGAGCTTGCCTTGAGCATCTTCATCTGAAATATAGCAGTCATAGTTGGAGGTATGCCCAATATTGCCGCAACCACAATAACAAGGGATATTTTTCATCACATCAGGATTCGCCGCGGCGAATTGATAGGCAGTCTGAACCGTTACCGGCGCGGACTTCACTTCTGAGGGCATTTGATCCATCGACAGTATATGCAGATCGCTTGATTGACTTTGCGCAGAACAAGCAGAAATCGTAGTGGTTAATAGGGTTGCCATGATGAAGAGAAATAAAAGTTTGTTGCTCTTTGAAAACATATTGGGCCTCCATTATGATCGGATAGCCCAATAGTAGTCTTACAACGAAATTGTCTCCAGCGCAGTATGGCGGGCGGGTCGATACGCCAATTGGCTCATGATGAATGTCATCACGGATACTAAGGTTAATCGTCCCCGATGGGATGTTCCACTTCGCCAGCCATGAAAAGATCAGAATCGTGTTCGAAGACGCCCAGACAAGCCCGCGTACAGAAATAAACTCGTGCATCACAATACAAAGCGCTGGGATAATTCGTTGGGTCTTTGAGTTTACCTCCACAGACGGTTTTATACTCAGGCAATGGAGTGGTGGAGTTTTCAGTCAAAGTTCAGTTTTCCTTGTGATGTGAATTGTGATGGATATTCCACGCACCAAACATAAGCACAGTCACCGCGACGCCTATCAGCCCTGCGAGAATGATCATTGGTGATTCAAAATTGAGCCAGTCTTTGCCAAGCGACCAGAACAAAATAACGCCAAGTAGAAATACAGCGATATAGGAAATCGTTGTCCAGGTTGCTTTATCGTTTTTCATTTTCTATCCTTTGATGGCCTGCCACATTGAGAGCGGACCGAATATTGTGACGAAATGCGCCGTCTCATTCACGGACCCTAATCCTGCCTCCGTTATAAAGAGCGGGATCAACCCGTCGAAATTGTCGGCAGCCTCCTCCAGGCTACGCATGTACTTTGTCATCAAGCGCGTGATGGATGAATGCGGCACGCCAAAATCCAGGATATGTAGTTCGCCGTTCGGTTTGAGGACGCGGTAAATCTCGTTAAACGCGCGAAGCTTATCATGGGTGGTGAGATGATGTATGACGAGGCTGGTGACCACTCTGTCGAAAACAGAATCAGGATACGGGAGGGATGCGGCGAGGCCTTCATCCCATTGAATATCCGTGCCGTGAGATTTATCTCGAGCAATGTTTAATACCTGAGAGTCGCCATCCATTCCCGTCACTTGGGCTTCGGGATGTGCGCGCTTGAGCATGAGAGTCAACGTACCAGTACCGCATCCGAGATCCAGCACCTTCATATTTGGCTGGATATTTGCCTGCTGAATTAATTTGCGTTTGAAGCTCCCTTCGCGCATGACCCATTTGAGCAACGGATCATAAAGCGGCGTAAGCCATTTGTAGCTGAGAGCGGGAATGTAACGAGACATATCACCTCTGCTTAAACTGTTTTAGATGGTGTCTTAGCATGGTAACGGTAGGAAAGCCCTTGATACCTTCCGGCGTTGGATAGACAATTTACTTGATCCAAACCAGTGCAATCTGATGTAGTTGAATATAGGTGATTTTGCCTACCCACCCTGTGAAATGGGAGCACACACTTTCATTTTGAGCGTCTCCTGAATTGAATTAAACAATTTCGCGTCCGCCCGTTGCTGCGGATCGCCCGCAATAGATACCCAAGTTTGCCCATCATTGCCATGCAATATGAGAGTTGCAGGTTCTGCGGTTTCCCCGTAAACAAGCAATACCACTAGCTGGCAGTCACATTCAGCGGTTTCATGATTCGGGCAGGGACAATCTTGCATCGCAAGCCGCGCTGTATGCAAATCAAAAGTTTGTATTGGATGCAAACCTGCCTGCAATAACTGTTTCTTTGTCCATTGCAAGGTTTCGTCACATGGGTGGTTGACCGATAGGAAAGGGGAAATACTCATAAGTGCCTCTGGTTTGATACTGCTATTGTAGAGCCTCCTTCAATAAACACGGAGGGCTACTTCACTTATTTCTCGATAAGCAGAATTGCCTATTGCCATCAACCGCCATCCAACCTTCAGCCTGCTCCGGTTTCCACGGAGTCTTCTTCCCTTTAAACGACTATGTCACACTCATCGACGAGCAGGGTGCGATCATCGAAATCATGCCACTCAACTAGAGAAGGGGTCAGGATAAATGCTCTTTGAGCCAGTCCGCAATCGCAGCCAGATTTGCGAATGTATACGTTGGTTGAAAAGGTGAATCAACCAAATCTTTTGGCTGAGTTTCGCCACTCCAGACCAGGCAGGTGGTTATTCCCGAGGATTGCCCGAGGGCGATATCCGTATAGAGTCTGTCGCCGACCATCGCCATTTCTTCGATAGCCAATCCATATTTCTGCGCGACTGCATCGACGATCATCCGGTTTGGCTTGCCAACCACCAGATCCGGTTCACGTCCTGTGGAGGCGCGCACAAATGCGATCATCGCTCCGATATCGGGCATATAGCCGGTCTCGGTGGGGCAGTTGAAATCAGGATGCGTGGCGATATAAGGTAAGCCCGCTCGCACAAAGTCACAAAGATTCCAAAGTTTCTGGTAGGTCAATGTGGTATCAAAACCCAGTACAACGAGTCCCGGATTTTTATCTTCAAGTTGGAAACTATGCTCACGAATTTCCTCTTCCAGTGCAGGCGTGCCAACCACATAAACGGATGCGGATCGATATTCCTTTTGAAGATATAACGCAGTGGCTTCACCCGAAGTGAAAACTTTTTCTTCAGGGATGGGCAATCCAAGGCGGGTAATTTTTTCTGCATACAAACGGCGATGCTTGGAGGAGTTGTTGGTCAGGAATAAATAATCCCGGCCGAGTTCGTTCAATGTTTCAATAAAATACAGGGAGCCATCGATCAGCTCATCCCCAAGGTTGAAGGTCCCGTCCATGTCCAGCAAAAAACATTTGGTATGCAGTAATTGTTCGTTATTCATCATTTGATTTTTGCGGCCTGTTCAAAAACGGGCAGGAGGGAAAAATAAGTTGCGCGATAGAGTTGATAATATTCTTCGTAGGTTGTCTGGGTCTTAGTATCCGGCTGGCGTGTCTCGACCACATATGTGGTGAGGTTGACTGCTTCTGATAATGAATCAACTAAACCAGAACCTACCAGCGCAAGAATCCCTGCTCCCAGGGCGGTGGTCTCAGCTGTATCGGTGATTGAGACCGGCAAGCCCGTGACATCCGCTTTGATCTGTCTCCATAGCGCGCTGCGCGCACCTCCGCCCACAACCCGAATCTCTTGTAGCGGCAATCCCATGCGCAGCATTTGATCGGTAATATCGCGAATGGCATACGCCGAGGCTTCGAGGATCGCGCGACAAAAATGTTCACGCCGGTGTGCAAGCGTGAAGCCCATGAAGGTGCCGCGTGCCAGCGCGTTCCACGTGGGAGCCATCGCGCCCATCATGCACGGCAACATAATGAGACCCTCGCTCCCGGCGGGAATCGTTTCTGCGGAGGCGTTTAGCAAAGAGTACGCATCGACTCCGTCCTGCGCGGCACGCGTCATTTCCTGGATCGAGAACTGGTCGCGGAACCAGCGATAGTTCGCGCCCGAGACGAAGCCGGGATTTTCCAACAGCCATAGATCCGGGTCGGCATGGCAATGAGTCTCGACCAGTCCACTTTCATCGAACAATGCGCTGTCGCTAGACGCGCAGACTGGTTCGGCTGTCCCAGCAATATCGCAGACCAGGCCAGGTTTTATCACACCTGCGCCGAGACAGGCGGCATGTTCATCGCCGCTTCCCAGAATCACTTTTGTGGATGTGGCAAGTCCAAGTTTTTCGGCTGCGTCGCGATGCAATGTGCCAAGCACATGTGTCGCTGGATAAATAGGCGGCAATAAATGTATGGGGATTTCAAATACTTCGTACATCTGCTCCGACCAGGTGCGGCTGCGCACATCCATGAGCAGGGTGGAGGAGGCGTTGGAATAATCCACTCCTAATTCACCGGTCAAGGCAAAAGCGACGTAACTGCCCGGGAGTAGAAAGTGTGCCGTTTCCCCGAAGAGACGCGGCTCATGATCAGCGAGCCAGCGAATCTTTGGCGCGACGTGTGTCGGGTCCAGATTCAGACCGGTAATCTTGAACGCGGCTTCAGGCGGGATCTTCCTGCCGGCAACCTCGCATTGAGCAACGGCGCGGCGATCCATCCAAATCATCGCTGGGTGGAGGGTTTTACCGTGTTGATCAATAGCAACAACACCATCCACTTGCGCAGCCAACCCTAATGCAAGAACTTCTTCCGGTAATGTTCCAGTCTTGGCTTGTAACGCACGCACTGTCTGTGCCAGAGCATCCATCCAGACGGTCGCGGATTGCTCAGCCCAGGTAGGTTGTGGATAATCGATAGGATAGCTGGTGGAGGCTTCGCCGCAAACTTTTCCATCAGCAGAAATTAATATCGCCTTCAGGCTCTGTGAGCCAATATCACATCCGATAACATAGTTCATTGGCAACAATCCAATGCTTGATCTTTCTTGGAGAAGAAAGCAATCCCCAATTGGAGATTGCTTGTAATGGTTCCCGATTTTGGATTTGGCATTTCAATGGGCAGACAAAACTATTCGTCATCAAGATTTTGAAGATGTTCGGCGCGTTCCACTTCCTCGACGTCGTTGTACCATTGGACCCGCGTCCCAATGGCGGCACGTGCCTTCCACTTCAAGGCTTTTGGTGCAATCTCAATCATCTGTTCCAGTTGGGTGATCCGATCCTGAATGTTTTGATTATCCTGCGCAGTAAACAAATTTTTATACCGCTCCAGGCCTTTGCGGATTTTGCCCAGGTTCATGGTCGTGGTGTAATAGAAACCCCAATCCCTGCTCATGATATTGGCAATATATTTGCCGTTGATGGTTTCCGTTTCCACATCTCCGACAGGATGAGCGGCAAACAGCATCAGCATGTCGCGAATATCCTTCTCATTGATCCTGACGATCTGAAATTTTTCCAGCGCAAGGTCAGCCAGTGGAATTGTTGGCGCATCCAAGTGCAGGCGGGTGCGGAAGTCCACAATATGGCACATGTTCAACTCATCTTCGAAAATATCCACGTGCAAGCCGGTCTGCGGGTTTTCATAAATATGCCGCCCAACAAACAAGCCGGGCGTGAGCGATGCCTGCTGACGTTCCGACTGGAACTGACCATTCGCAAAGAATTTTTCGATCCTCTCGCCTTCCTTCGAATAAGCGGCAAAGTCAATATCGGTGATATCGCGGCCCATCTCAACATGCACATGCACGTGGTCCGGGCAGTGGATGCGAAAGGCGGTCGCGCCCAGGACGCGCAAGGTCAGCCCGTTTTGTTGCGCCTTGTCCACAAATTGAATCGCTTCGTTTACGAAATCGAACTGTTGTGACATATGATTTACTTTCTCTTTTCACATTGAATGGAGGTCTCGACAGGCTTATTCTACATCAAAGCCGGTCACACAGGCCGGGCTAGTTCTGCGTAAAGGTGTAATTATCCAAACCCTTCCGCGAAAGTTCAAGCACAACTCCGCGCAACACGCCCTCGCCATATTCACTGCCGGGGTTGATGCACATGGTTTTACCAATTTTTTGAGCAGAGCGGCTCTCGTGTATGTGACCATGCAAACTGATCAGCGGCTGGTATTTCTCAATGGCTTTGCGAACGGCTTTGCTTCCGACGGGTATCATTTTGAAGCCGCCTGCCAGTGACAATTTGGGTGTGAGGGTCTCATCCAGTTCAGGGGCGATATCAAGATTGGTATCATAAGGTGGGACGTGCAGGTTGAACACAGCCTGCGACGGATTCTTCAGACTTGCGGCAACTTTTTCAATCATCTCTTCCAACTGTTCCTCAGTCTTATCGCGCGGGCAGTTCCAGGGAGTCTGGTTCGCTGCGCCAACACTGATCATTTCGTGGTCATCGTCGAGTTGGATCAGTCTGCCGTCCACGTTTTGAATGATCTCTGAAGAGCGGAACGCACTATCGACCTCATATGGGTCGTCGTTGCCCGGCTGAACATAACAGCGGATGCCTGTCCCACGCAAGCGTTCTTCGGCAATGTCAAGCCAGCGGCTCAAGCGACTCTTTGCCAGCTCGGCAAAGCGTCCCTCCACAAGATTGCGGTCCTCTTTATATGCCTGCACTTCCTCGGGCGTTAATCTCACTGGATATAAGCCGCTGTTCTCCAGGGTTGCTTCAAGCTTGTCCAACTCTTCGCCTTCGCTGACATCATACAATTTGCCGAGGTAGTTCGCGCTGAAATGTCGGCCCCCCTGTCTCACGATCGGGACGACCATCTTGCCAATCATGTCCCCTCCCAGGATCAGGACCTGAGCTTCATAAAATTTTCCAGCGTTGATGAATTTCTTGAATACCACGGTCGAACCGTGCACATCCGTCGTAAAAAAAACGCGCGTGATCTTGCTTCCGAACAACGGCATTAAAGCCTCCAAAAAACATGAGTGCAGGATAAAGATATCACATCGATGAATGAGCGCCCCAGGGTGGTCTCGATTCACTGATCGAGACCACCTCGAGATACTTTCGTTTCACCGGCAGTTTTAATCTGGCGGAATTTCCTTGAACCGACTCTGGAAGGCTGTACCACGCCGCTTGTTTGTGGCGACCGCAATATAGTAGAGGATGATCGGCAGAATCATATAGAAACCGAATGAGACTGACAAGCCCGGCAAACCATAGTTTGGTGAGGGCGGGTCGAGAGCTGGGACGATGGTGAAGTAGACGACCAGCAGACTGATGATCAAGCCTGCGACGCCGGCAATCACAATCCGCGGGATCCCAAAGAGACTCTGACGAGTGATCTCAGGCGCTTTCTCCCAGATATCCTTGCGGCGATAGGGGAAGGCAATCGCGGCGATGCTCAGGAAGATCCAGCCGAAGAACCAGATGGTGATGGTATATACCTGATATGCGCCGAGCAAGGGTGTGATGCAGTTTACTGTGAACTGAAACCAGGAGATGATGAAGCCCAACAGCACGGCATAGACGGGCGAGCCGCGGCGATTGACTTCGTTCAATTTCTCAGGCAACATACCGTCGAAGGCATACGCAAACAGGTTGCGAACCGGCGCGAATGCCAGCCCCATGGCGCCCACCCAGTTGATCAATGCCCACGCAAAGGGTCCACCGATCAACAGCAGGATAGGATTCTGCGTGGCATAGACCAACAGGAAAGGTGTCTGCGGGAAGGAACCGAAGATGGGCACATCCTCACCAGCGCCATTGAGCTTGGAGATCGCATCCATCAGATCTTTGCCGAAGCCGTGATAGGTCACGTAAGCGAAGATCTGGTAGTAGATGATGAAGAGGATGATCGAACCATACTGGGCCAGGGGTTGAGCCTTGTCAACGCGCTTGATCTCTCCGGCAATGTTCGCGGAATACGTGGAACCAAGACAGGTCAGGTTCATAAAGGTCATCCCAGCCATTATGGTCGCAGACGCCACAACTAACCCCGGTTCCCAACCAACTTCTCTGGCTTTGGCTAACACGGCTTGATAGTCAATATTCTGAACCAGCATCATGCCCCGCTGAACGATTTCGGGGTTTACAGAGAGCAACACGCCTGCATATACGACGAGCATGACCCAGGTCAGAATCATTGCTCCCCAGACGAAGCGCATGAAAACCTTTGTCCCAAGGTAGATGACGTAGAACGAAAGCATCAGTGAGATGGTGCCGACGATCCATACCAACCACGAACCTTGTGTCTTCGCCAACTCCAATCCAAGACTGGTCAGGGATTGATTTTTGTAGATCAAGCCCATCTGTGTGAGCGCGTGACCGAAACCCCAGTTGACAACATAGTTGGTATTGTTGCCCTGCCAGTTAAGACCGACAATGGCGAGGGTCCACGATGCGATGAACCCCAGGAACGGATTCAGCACCCGACTCACATAGATGTATTCACCGCCTGAACGCGGCATGGCTGAGGAGAAATACGTGTAGATCGCGGCGAACGGGATCAACGTCAACATGAACAGAATCGCGATTTGCATCTGGGCGCCGGCGAAGAACGTAACTCCCCAGAGCAGATAGAAACTGGCTTGGGTGATGTTGGGCGCGACAAAGGAATAAGCCAGCGCGGTCCACGGGCTGACGACACGCGTCATGCCGGAAGCCTTGCGGGAAAACACTTCGCCCGCCTGTTGTGCGGCAGACTGGATAGCATCGTTTTGAGCAGACATAAGTCGTACCTCCTTTCGAACTAACTAATCGGATTTTCTTGTCCTTGCCAATCTGAACACTGCACTACATGATTCAATTTGTATCTGCCTCCTTTCTTAGACAGCCGTGCCAAACTAAAAAGCTGGCCCTTTTCTGTGAACAATGAAATTAAACTTATCTGTCAGGTGATACTCTGTGGAATAAAGAACTGAGCGTTGATGTTGATCACTGTCCATTTGATCAATTAACAGCAGCAGGGCGTTGCGTTGAATTTCAAGTTTTTCGGCAATTTCGCGGCCAGCCTGGACTGCACTGAATGATGCTGTTCCACTGACAATCCGGAGATTGGCATAGCGTTCAAGGCATTCATATAAGGAGCTTTGATTCAATACTGATAAAGTGGGCATCCAGCCGCCAAGGTATTGTTCAGGCATGAGGTCGCGTGTCCAAACCACTGGGGTTTGATCCGCCGTCCGAACGCGCTCGATTACCACCAGTGCAGAGTCTTCTGGAATTTCCAATTTTTCAGCGAGAGTCTTGGAAGCTTTATCAAGTTTGATCTGGACATCGCGCATGCCTGGTGTATAGCCAGCCTGAGAGATCATTTCGGTAATCCCGAAGTTTCGGCTCAAATCCTTGACGATCGCGCGCTCCATGACGAAGGTACCCCGCCCGCGTTTTTTGCGGATCAAATGTTGCTCATCAAGAACTCGCAAAGCTTCCCGTAATGTAGTTCGCGAGACGCCCAACATTTGCAGTAATTCCATTTCCGCCGGAAGTTGACTGCCCGCAGAAAATCTTCCCTGCTTGATCGCTTCCTGAATTGCCATCACGGTCTGATCGGTTAATGTCGCGTGGCTTGGGCGGCTGATGGATAGGGGAGCGGTAGTGGTTTTCTCTGTTTTTGCCATCTCATCCACCCGGTCGTGTTTCAAACAGAGGGCATAATGAATCATAGAGTTTCAAATAAGTGCCAAAGGTCTCATCGTAAATCGCACGGTTTGCGGAAGCCGGTTCGAATCGCTCCTTGATCTGGATCATGTTTTCTGCCGCTTCCTCCACACTCGAGTAGAGTCCGACTGCCTTGCCAGCCAGGATGGCTGCACCTAATGTGGCGGCTTCCTCGTTGGTCGTCGTGAGAACGGGGCGGCCGATAATGTCCGCTTCCATTTGCTTCCAGATGCGGCTGCGCGCGCCACCACCCAGAGCCCGCACCTCATTTACTGAAACACCCAGACCTTCAATGACCTCGATATTGCGACGCACGATGAAGCAGACCGCCTCCATAATGGCGCGGGTGAAGTGATTGCGGCCATGTCTTAATGTAAAGCCGTAAAAAACGCCGCTGGCTTTTGGGTTTGCCTCCGGAGCCATGGCTCCCTGTAAGTGAGGCAGCATGACCAGGCCCTCGCATCCTGGGACAACGCACGAGGCTTCCAGCCCCATGAGGTCGTATGAATCCATGCCACTGGATTTGCCGACCTCCATCTCCATGACCGCAAATTCATCACGGAACCAGCGCATCACAATGCCGCCGCTTGTGAAAGTATGCAACATATACAGCCCGGGCAGGCCATGATAGTGACACGGCATTTGGTTGTTTGGATCGAGTATCGGTTGATTGACAGTCGCACAGATGGCGAGCGCCGCGCCGGTATTTTCACTGAAGATGCCAGGTTTGATGTTTCCGACGCCGATCGCTCCACAGGCTTGATCCAACGCTCCTGTGCAGGCGACTGTATTTGGGCTGAGGCCCAATTCAGCAGCGATTTCGGGCCGCAACTTTCCAACGGGTTCGCCTGATTCTCGATACTGGGGAAGTTGCCCCTCTGAGACATTTAACTCCTGCAACATCTCCTTCCACCAGGCGCGCGTTTGGAAATTCCAATAACACGTGGATGTGACCAGTGAGCCTTCGCATATATATTCCCCGGTTAAGCGATAAAGAAAATAATCCTCGATCAAAAGAAATTTGCCGGTCTTCTCCAGGATCTCAGGTTCATTTTTCTTTAGCCAGAGGATCTTGGATGCCGGCCAGGTCGGCACCAACTTAACTTGGCCCGTGATCTCGTAAGCGTTTCTGTGACCAAATATTTCCCCCAGTACATCAGCTTCCTTCTGTGCGCGATTGTCAAGCCACACAATTGCCCTGCGCAATGGGATTCCATCCCGGTCCACCAGGATCAAAGTCTCTCCCTGCGCAGAGACCCCCAGCGCTTTGATCTCAGTTGGGTTGACTCCCGACTCTTTCAGTACTTTGGAAACTGCTGACTTAAAAGCCTGCCAGTAGGTCTCGACTTCCATTTCGACTGAATCAGCATTCGGAGTGATCAGTTGATACTCCTCGGATGCCTTGGCAAGAACATTGCCTTCCAAATCATGCAAGGCACACTTGAGCGCTGTGGTTCCCAGGTCAAATGCCAGAATACTTGGCATGTTTATTCGCCTGGTGCCCCCGCCCAGACCAGGACAGCTGTCTCTTCCCCAATGTTGATCAATGTATGCGGAAGACCTTCAGGAATCAGGATCGCATCTCCCCCAAACAACTCATAATATTTTTGTTCATCAAATAACAGTATATGTCCCTTGCAACAATAGAAGACCTCTTGCGAAACTTTGTGCCCGATATCAATGGCACCTCTCTGGCCTGGTTGCAGGGTGGAGGTTCCCAGCCACATTTTGGGAGTCTTCACATACTCGCGGCAGAGCTCTGGTCCCTCCATGAAAGTTCGCGCCTCTGTGGCTCGGATGATCTGGGCTGACGTATCCATGCTTGTTTCCTTTGGGCAGATGCCTTATCTTAATTATGAAAACGAACTGTCAGATTAGCGAGTAAAAGACGATAAAATCATAATGTTGACGGAAGGAATGGAAATGTTTACAATATAATATATAGTACTGTACTATGTTATGTTGTAATACAAGTCAAACTATAGCAAATTCATCATAAAAAGTCAAGAGGCTTATCGCGCAGGTGTGAAATTCATACTGTTGTTCGGATAGGAGGCTGATTCAAAATGAAACCCGAATTTATTCTGATGCTCACCTATAACGACGAAACTGTAAAAGAAGCGTTGAATATTTTTCAAGAATGTAAAGATGCCCCCGTTATGCATTGGGGATTCAAGGATGTTGGCCTGCCTCCTGATGAAATGAAGATGCTGGTGCGTGAGATGAAGGCGGCGGGCAAAACCACCTACCTCGAAGTTGTTAGTCTATCTGAAGAGGAGGGATTGTATGGAGCGGGGATTGCCGTGGAAGCCGGCTTTGATGTTTTGATGGGAACGGTTTTCTTTGATTCCATCATTGAGTATTTAGGAGGAAAACCCATTAAGTATTACCCGTTTCCCGGGCATATTTACAGTCATCCCAGTATCTTGGATGGAACGATCGAAGAAATTGTCGTACACGCCCGTTACCTTGTAAGCAAAGGCGTTCAGGGAATGGACCTATTGAGTTATCGTTATGTAGGAGACGCGCCGCAGTTGTTACGAGAGGTGGTTAAGGCAACCAGCGTACCGATTGTATCTGCAGGATCAATTGAATCCTACAGGCGGCTGGCTGAGGTCTGGCAGGCGGGCGCCTGGGGATTCACAATTGGCAGCGCGTTGTTTGACAAGAAGTTTGTCCCGAATGGATCCTTCCTGGAGAATACCCTGGCTGTCTGTAATTGGCTCGAAAAAACAGATATATCCGAATTGAGCAAATATATGGATTATCAAGAAAAGATGGAATAATTTTAGTCAGATAGAACAGCATAATAGGACGGTATACTCCAAAAACCAGAACTGAGTCAAACTGCGATAAAAGTTGTAAGTAAGAGCTTTGATTTCAGGGAGAGGTTTTGTCAGAGGCACTCTAGATTTACAATCTGATCTGCTCAAGCAAAATATAAAGTTAAAGAATTGTTCCATGGGGGCGGGCGGCCGAAATTGTACTCGAAATGAGTCAGTGTACATTTTTTTGTTGAACCCCTCCATGGAGGGGTGTAATATGCTTGCTTATGGCTATGAACCCTCGTACAATCAGGGCGGCATGCAGGAACCACCATCACAGAAATACAGGAAAGGGATCGTTATGAGCGACCTCAAAAAGTTTGGCGAAAATATTATTGGAAATCTTGAGCGGGTGATCGTTGGCAAGTCGCAATCCCTGGAATTGGTAGTGATCGGTTTGTTATGCCAGGGACATGTATTGATCGAAGATGTACCGGGGGTGGGTAAAACGATGCTGGCGCGCAGTCTCGCGAAATCACTGGACTGCACATTTAATCGGATTCAATTCACACCCGATATGCTCCCCAGTGATGTGACGGGTGTCTCCATATATAACCAGCAGAAACAAGATTTTGAATTTCGTTCGGGTCCCATCATGGGACAGATCGTGCTTGCGGACGAGGTGAATCGCGCCACGCCGAAGACACAAGCCTCCCTGCTTGAGGCGATGGAGGAGCGTCAAGTGACAGTGGACGGGGTGACACATCCGCTTCCCAAACCGTTCATGGTGCTTGCCACGCAAAACCCGATCGAGTATGAGGGCACGTTCCCTCTGCCGGAAGCGCAATTGGATCGCTTTCTGTTGCGCGTGAGGATGGGTTATCCCAGTGCGTCAGAGGAGATGAAGATTCTTAATGGGCAACAGCTTCGGCACCCGATCGAGGCGCTTAAGTCCGTTGTCAAAGTAAAGGAATTGTTGAGCGCCATCGAATCGGTTCGCCAAATCCATGTATCGCCGCTGGTCCAAAAATATATTATTGATCTGGTCGGGCGCACTCGTCAGAGCACCGATGTTTATCTTGGCTCCAGCCCGCGTGGAAGTATTTCATTGTTCCGCGCCGGGCAGGCGCGGGCGGCGTTGTTGGGGCGCGACCATGTTTTGCCGGACGATATCAAAGCGCTCGCGATTGCGGTGCTTGGTCATCGCATCATTGTTTCGCCAGCCGCGCGCTTGCGTGAATTGAGTGCGGACCGCATCGTGCAGGAAATTACATACAGCGCACCGGTGCCGGGCGGCGATTATCAAACTACAACTGAAAAGGCTAAGGAGAAAACCCAGTGACGCCAGGTCGGGTCTTTGTTTTGCTGATCCTGATGGTCGGCGGCGTTGGGTCGGTTGTCAATGGCGCCGCTTTTTACACGCGTATGTTTTTCCTGGGCATCTTGTTAATTGGACTTGGGTGGTTATTGACATTATTATCCCTGCGTGGGATCAAGGTTGAAAGAAAAGCGCGCTCCTTGCGCGCCGCGGTGGGGGATATCTTCGAAGAACATTATGAAATTATCAATACCAGCAAAATTCCAAAACTGTGGCTGGAAATTTCAAACGGGACATCCATTCCTAATGCGACTGGTTCGCGCGTGTTAACTCTTTTACGAGGCAAACAAAAACGTTCCTATACAGCCCGTACGTGGCTCACCAGCCGCGGCGGATTTTTGCTGGGTCCCACCACGATCACGTCTGGTGACCCGTTTGGGATCTTTCGCGTCTCAAAAAGTTTTCCCGCCACAACCTCACTGGTTGTATTGCCCATGCTTGTGAATGTAACCGAGTTCCTTTCACCGCCCGGTCTGCTCCCAGGTGGAAAGGCTATTCGACGTAAGTCATTGGACATTACGCCACATGCTGCAGGTGTGCGTGAGTATGTGCCAGGTGATGCTGTCAAACGAATTCACTGGCCCACCAGCATTCGTCGTAATCAGTTGATGGTGAAGGAATTTGAGCAGGACCCGCAAGCCGAGGTCTGGCTTTTTCTCGATACACATATCGGCGTGCATTTTGCAAAACCGGGCGAGTTGTATGACGCCCAGCCGGTTGACGATCTGTTTTTATTGCGGCGTCGCAAAGTGAAACTACCCCCATCCACACTGGAATATTCGATAACGATCACAGCCTCACTCGCCCATTATTTTCTTGAGGGACGGCGTTCGGTGGGGTTGGTCTCTGCTTCAGGGCGCACGTACAAAGTGATTCCAGCAGAGCGTAGCGAAAGACAGGAGGCAAAAATACTCGAGGAACTTGCCTTCCTTCAAGCCGAAAGTACTTATACACTGCCTTCACTTGTCACGGCACAAATGGGACAATTGCCACAGGGTAGCAGCGCCATCCTTGTGACACCAACAATGTCACCCGAACTCTTGCTGGGTGTGGATAGCCTGCAACGCCGCAGTTTGCGCCCCGTGGTTGTATTGTTAATGTTGCAATCTTTTGGAACGCGCATGAACAACGAGGGTCTTGCCGGGAATTTGGCGGAACGCAATGTGCCCGTTTGTCGCATCTATTGTGATGCCGATCTTTCTGAAACCCTCTCCACTTTTTATTCCACCACAAACTTACAGGAACACGCATGGCGCAGACCCGTATTGTCACACTTGACTTAAATTTTCAAGGACGTCCGCATGCGATCGCATCATTTTTGATTCGACGCGGCGACGCGGTCGTGCTCATCGAAAGCGGACCCGGCTCGACTCTTTCTGCCCTTCAAGCTGGTCTGGCGGTAGAAGGCTTATCTCCCCGTGACGTGACTCATGTCCTGCTCACGCACATTCATCTTGACCATGCAGGCGCGGCAGGTTGGCTCGCTGAACAGGGTGCGGAAATATATGTTCACCCCATCGGCGCGCCGCATATGTTGAACCCTGAGAAATTAATTTCGAGCGCCACAAGAATTTATGGTGACCGAATGGATTCATTGTGGGGTGAGTTCCTGCCTGTTCCAGAAAATAAATTGCATGTGGCAGAAGATGGTAAAGAAATAGCGATTGGTGACTTGAGATTTATTCCGATCAATACTCCGGGTCATGCTGAACATCATTACGCATATCTATTCGAAGATATTTGTTTTTGCGGCGACGTGGGCGGAGTGCGAATCCCCGGTTATCAATATTTGCGAGTCCCGATGCCGCCGCCGGAGTTGCACATCGAGCGTTGGCATGCCAGTATTGCGCGCCTGCGAAAGGAAAAGCTCGCACGCATCGCACCGACTCACTTTGGAATCTTTGATGACGTGGAATGGCAGTTGCGTGAAGTGGAAAAAGGTTTGGATAGCGCCGCGCACTGGCTTGAGAACACAATGTCAGAAGACCCAGCCATAGATGTAGATGCGTTGCGCCAAAGTTTCACCGAGTGGATGTTGGAAGAAGGGGTGCAAATGGGCTTGAGCGAGGATGTGATGAATGCCTATGAACTCGCCAATCCGCCTGGCATGAGCGCCGATGGTTTGTTGCGTTATTGGAAGAAAGTAAAGAGCCAATAATAGAATTGCTTTATGACAAAGAGATTATTGTGAGTGGATGTGTGGTTAATCTTATTGACACTGAGAGACTGTC
>Ga0137333_1000085_pt1 | contig 21693 bp, 23 predicted proteins | sample EasRivERMLT231_2_FD_102286 | JGI IMG/M metagenome (GOLD analysis project Ga0137333, IMG submission 102286) | Soil microbial communities from meander-bound floodplain in the East River, Colorado, USA - East River MetaG ERMLT231_2 | ecosystem: Environmental > Terrestrial > Soil > Floodplain ... | reverse complement strand
TTCATTTTTACAACTACGAGAGGATACAATTGAAAACAAGACAGACACCCTATCAACGAAGGTATCTGTCTCTATAACCACGGAGGGCTTTCTTTTTTTGTCTGCTACATTGGGTTCAGTTCAAAAGATGGCGTCTTTTTGATCCTATAGAACAATATCGAAATATTTTTTTAATAGATCGTGAAATTCTTCTTCGTTTTGGAGCGGAGCTTCTTGCCGCTGTCCATGCGCGGTGATGATTAGACGGTCGTTGTCAATCGAGATGCGACCATCTTCTGTCAGACGTGAGATGATGCGGTTGCGCGTAAAGATGGATTGTGGAGATGTTTGATGATAACGACATGTCGCTTCATACTCAACTGGAAACTGATGAGGTGTCAAATCAAAGTAATACTGTCTTTCGATTTTTTCTCCATCGCCTCTTTGCCAAAGTTGATAGCCATCCCTGAACGGCTCCAAACGATATGCCCGTAAGCCCTGTTTCTGCCATTCCAGGTTGTCGATATCCAGCGGTTGAGTGAATGTGTCGCCCCAGCCTACATCCACCAGCCAGCGCGTGGACTCGTTGGGGATGTGCACCATCAACACAAGATGATCAAAATCAATACCGAAGGTGTCATCTGCTTCGTGATAATCGCGGGCGTTGAGATAGGTCACTTCAAAACCGATCTGTTTCAACAGCCATGCGAAAAGACCGTTGAGCTCATAGCAGAATCCGCCGCGTTTGTTAACCACGAGTTTGTTCCAGATATCTGGTTCGTTGATCTGGATCACACGCTTGAGCCCGATATCCAAGTTTTCGAACGGAACGCTCTGCATGTGTGCGATCTGTAACCCGCGCAGGGTGTCCACGTCTGGTTTTACGCGCTGGGCATGTAAATAGGTAACAACATTCATTGCGGAGTGATTATAACTGGTCGTAGGCCCGTCTTATGGCGGTAGAATTAGAACGCCTTATTGACCTGCATGGGAGTCAAATATGTTCAAGCCAATTATCGATATACAATCCATTCAAAGACAATTTCAAGATGTGCGAGCGCTGCTGATGCGTGTGGTTGGGAGTCTTACCAAAACTGGAGACCCTGTCGTTTCCATTGCAATCCAAGATATTACACGTGTGACCCAATCTGTGAGCACACTGGAGCAGTCGGTCAATGATTATCTGAAGATTAGGCAGAGTCAGCTTGGAGCGTTGATGGGGGTTGGGCGGGCGATCAACTCGTCCCTAGGTTTGAAGCGGGTGCTTGAAGAGGTCATGGATACGTTGATCGAGTTGATGCGCGCGGAACGTGGCTTCCTGATGTTACGCAATTCCGAAACGGGGGAATTATCGGTGCGTATAGCACGTGGAATTGCACACATTAATCTGGATGAAGAGTCCTTCAAGGTTAGCCGTACGATCGTAACCAGGGTGTCCGAATCTGGTGAGCCGATCCTAACAACCAATGCGCAGGACGATCCCCGGTTTAATTCACAAATGAGCATTGCGGCATTTCAGCTCCGTTCGATTTTGTGCGCGCCTTTGAAGATCAAGAATGAGCTAATCGGCGTGATCTATGTGGATAACCGGGCGCGCTCCGGGATCTTTCAGGAAAGCGAACTGGTTATGATCAAAGCCTTTGCCGACCAGGCGGCAGTGGCGATCGATAATGCCCAGTTGTTCGAGAATTTACAGGCAAGCAATCACGAGTTGCAGGAGGCATATCAGGCAACGTTGGAAGGCTGGGTACAGGCTCTGGATATGCGTGATAAAGAGACCGAAGGGCATACCCAGCGTGTGACCATTCTGACGGAACGCCTTGCGCGGGCAATGGGCGTGGAAGGTGATGCGCTCATTAATATTGTCCGTGGCGCACTGCTGCACGATATTGGGAAAATGGCGATTCCAGATGGGATCTTATTAAAGCCGGACAAGCTTACAGAGGCTGAACGCACCTTGATTCAAAAGCACCCTCAGTATGCCTATGATATGTTGAAAAGGATTGAGTTTCTATTGCCCGCGATCGATATTCCTTATTGTCATCACGAGAAATGGGACGGCACGGGTTATCCACGCGGTTTGAAGGGCGAAGAAATCCCCTTTGCGGCGCGGATCTTCCCGGTGGTCGATGTATGGGATGCGTTGATCTCAGACCGTCCCTATCGCAAAGGATATCCGCAAGCTGAAGTACGCGAACGTATCAAAGCGGATTCGGGCAAACATTTCGATCCGCGCGTAGTGGAAGCATTTTTCGCGTTGGATGATTTGTCGGTGTGATGTTTTATACTTGGTTGGGGGCTCAGCCCCAACCAAGTATTTATTTATTTTCTTCCGGGGGTTTTACAGCGCGAAATTCACGAAACAACAAAAGATCATAAACGATCTTGATACTGCCACATAAAATGATGGGGACGCTGAACAATGCAGGAACACTAAAAAAGAGTCCGGTCAACAGTGGGGAGACAGATGCGCCCACAGAACGCGCAATGGCAGTTATGCCCGCAGCTGCGGAACGTTCATCGGGGTCCACCACAGCAATGGTGTAGGACTGACGCGTGGGTACATCCATTTGCGAAATGCTAAAGCGTAAGAGTAAGAGCCCAATGGCGAGTGGCAGGCTGGGCATGAAAGGCACCAGGATCAATAAAATATTCGAAGGGATGTGTGTAAAGACCATCGTGTTGATCAAACCGATCTTGTTCGCCATGGGAACTGCAAGTAATGCCGAGATGCCTGCAAGAATATTTGCGCCAAAGAAGATACTGCCCAGCACGCCCGCGTCGATCCCGAAACGCACATGGAACCAATAGGCAAACATACTTTGCACGATCAAGCCGCCCGCAAATGCGTCCATGGCGAACAAGGCGCTGAGTTTGAACACTACCTTGCGTGAGCGATGCAAACCCAACACGCGCTTGATCTCTTTTTGTTGTGGCGCCACTTCAATTGATTTTGTAAGACTGAGAAACAATAACAGTAGCAAAACACCGCCAATTGCATAGCCGGTTAAAACAATGCGATACGCATCGAGCGCGGTCCAATCGTTATTTTGCAAGCCTTGCGCAAGCCAGCCGCCTGTTAGCGCGCCGGTGGCAGTTGCGAATGAACCTGCCAGGTTGTACCATGCGAAAACCTGCGTGCGTTTTTCGTTGGAGACCAATTGCGTCAGGCTCGCCTGTTCAACGGATAGAAATGGACCGATCTCATTTCCGCTGGGACTGATGACGCCGATGATCGCCGCGACCATCAAAAGGACGACCTCACGCGTCATTACAAAGGCGACGCCTGCTCCGGCCATAAGGAGCGCGCCTACAAGCAACGTCTTTTTGCGCCCCACCCGGTCGGCGGACGTGGTGAGCCATAACGAAATGCCCGCATCACCGACGAGCGTGAGTGTGAACAGTAAACCAATTTGTGTTTCAGTGAGTCCGGTTTCGGCGAGGTAGAGTGCCAGGACTACAGATAAGAAGCCGTAGCAGAATAGGCGGATGATGCGCGTGGAGAAAAGGACGATGCTATCGCGATTCATGATTATTTTGCCGTTTGCAATCGGCACCACGCGTATAACGCGTCGTAGACTTCAAATTGATGTTCGAGATTTTCCATGTCTTCGGGGAAGCGCAGGCTGTAACCCGATGCAATGGCTTCGAGTCCGCGGGCGATGGGGTCGGTATCTATGTCTTCAGCCACATCCGCAGCATGGACGATCTTTGCGAGTCGCAATAAGCCGGGTTCTTTTAGATCATATTTCAAAATGATAGATTCGAATGAACAGCGTCCCTCGTGATGACCCAATTCCACGCCGGGTGCATCGAAGGGAATCGCACCAGTTTCTTTAACGACTCGTTCGATCTGGTTTTTCGGCACAAATAAAAATTCCGCTTCGTTATCAATGAACCGTGTGATGAGCCACGGACAGGCGACGCGGTCTACGTGAACGTGTGAGCGGGTGATCCATTTCATGAGGAGACTCCTTGTTGTATTGCGACATTTATGTCGCTTTTGCGGTGGGCGACATAAATGTCGCGTTACAGAATTAATATCCCATATATCCCTGCGGCAAGGACAACTGCCGCAATGGTCCATTTGGCTTTGGATTGGAAAAGGACAATCAAGCCTACGCTGAAAATGATCCAGGCGTGGATGCCGAGGATGGTCTGACTCAAGATGCCTAACGCGGTTGCGCTGATCAAGCCCACTACACCTGCTGTGACACCATCGAGAAAGGCATGTGCGGATTTATTATCAACAAGTTTTTCAACATAGTCATGTCCGAGCATGGTGAAGGCAAAGGCGGGGGTAAAGATGGCAGTCGTGATTAAGATTGCGCCCCATATACCACCTCCGATATAGCCAACGAAGGTTGAAAAGATAATTAATGGCGCAGGTAATAAACTGGAGAGCGCAAGTCCATCGAGGAATTGCGCGTCGGTCAGCCAGGCACCGATCTGGACTGCATCATGCCGTAGGAAGGGGATGACGGTGTACGCGCCGCCGAAGGTGAGGAGTCCGCTTTTGAGACCGGACCAGATCAGGGTTAAGAGAGAAGCGGGTTTTGTGAGGGCGAAGGGTAAGGCGGAGTGAGTCGGAGTTGCTGGCAGGGTGGAGAATGCAAGGATGGCAGGATAGGTCACAAAACCGATCAGAAAAATCCCTGCGCTGATCTTTGATGGGCGTTGTGCGAACGTGTAGATGAATCCAGAGACGAGAAGTATGATGAGGAAGTTGACGCCGAACAGTTGCGCGAGTGCGGCTGTGAAGGCAATGACCCAGAGCCAGTTGCTGTTGTGAAGTGCGTGACCGCCGATGCGATGCACGGCGCGGACGATGAGCGCGGCAACGGCGGGTTGCATGCCGAGAAAGACAGCTTGAAAAACCGGTGAGCTGATTCCGATGGCGACGTAGAACCACGAGAGGGCGAGCATTAACACAAAGCCCGGAAGCATGAAGCCGAGACCGGCGAGTAATGCGCCAATACGACCGCGCGCGACCATGCCGAAGTAGACACAGAGTTCATGCGCTTCGGGACCGGGCAAGGCTTGATAGACCGCGAGCACGCGATTGAAGCGCTCAGGTGTGATCCATTTTTCTTCCTCTACGAGTTCCTGACGGATCATGGCGATCTGTGCGAAGGGTCCGCCCCAGGCAAGGAAACCGAACTTTAGAAAGCGGAGGAAAATGCTGATATAAGTTTGGTGTGGGATGGTGAGGTCGGAGTTCAATGTGGTTGCCTGTTTGGAAACTGGGGATTAGTCATTGGTAACTAAGAAATCGAGAATCCGAGATTAGAGATCTATAGGCGCAGCAGATGGTTAAGATGTTCAAGGATCGCATCACGGGCTGTTTCGTAATTTTCACTGACAGGTGGGATGTCATCCCAATGTTCGATGGCGACTTTGTTTTGATATTCTTCCGGTAATTCACAAAAGGTGATTATCTGTTGAGCTGATTCTATATCCGCAAGCGATAATTTCTGAGGAGTTGATTCGGTTGGCGTCAAACCGTCTGCTTGCAAGCCCATAATTGTTTTTGGGGATAATTCCTGATCGGGGTGTGTTCCGCGGGCAACGGCATGAAGACCTGATTTGTTCTCGCTTGCCAGTTTGTTGAAATAGGTTGCGGCGATAATGCTTTTTGCCGCCCCATGTTCACATACGAAGATGATGTGTTTGTTTGCCATGGCGATTAGTTTCCTGCTTTGATTATACACAGGTCACGATGTGAATTAGAAAAGCGGATGAGGTAACTCATCCGCTTCATGTCTAAGCCGTAGTTGGTTGCGGCGGACTATAGAGTCTGCGTTGCAACCAGAACGCCACGTTGACCAGCCCGATCATGACAGGCACTTCCACGAGCGGACCGATGACTGCCGCGAATGCCTGTCCCGATGAAATGCCAAACACTGCAACAGCCACTGCGATGGCGAGTTCAAAGTTGTTGCTCGCAGCAGTAAATGATAGTGTGGCTGTTTTGGAATAATCTGCGCCGATGGCTTTGCCCATCACGAAGCTGACAAGGAACATGACCACGAAATAGATCAGTAGAGGCACGGCGATACGTAAAACATCCATGGGCAGTTGGACGATATATTCACCTTTGAGGCTGAACATGACAACGATGGTGAACAGCAAGGCGATCAAGGTGATGGGGCTGATCTTTGGGATGAAGCGGCGGTGATACCATTCCTTGCTTTTGACTCTGATCAAGATCAGGCGGGTGAAGAAACCGGCGAGAAAGGGAATGCCGAGGTAAATGAAAACACTCTTTGCAATTTCACTGATGGTGATATTGACGATCGCGCCTTGCATGCCAAACCAAGTCGGTAAGATGGTGATGAAGATATAAGCGTAGACGCTGTAAAACAATACTTGAAAAACACTGTTGAAAGCCACGAGTCCCGCCGCGTATTCAGTATCACCTTTTGCCAGCTCATTCCAGACGATGACCATGGCAATGCAACGCGCCAGACCGATCAAGATGAGTCCCGCCATGTATTCGGGGTAGCCGCGCAAAAAGATGATCGCCAGCGCGAACATGAGCAGAGGTCCAATGACCCAGTTTTGCATGAGGGAAAGACCGAGCACTTTCCAATTGCGGAAGACATCGCCTAGCTCGTCATATTTCACTTTTGCCAGCGGCGGATACATCATCAGGATCAAGCCAATGGCGATGGGGATATTGGTTGTGCCAACGGAGAAAGACGTGTTGAAATTTTTGACTGCGTTTGGGAAGAGAAATCCCAAACCCACGCCAATTGCCATCGCGAGGAAGATCCATAGGGTGAGATAGCGGTCGAGGAAGGATAACCGCCTGGTGATACTGATATTGTTCATGAAGCCTCATTTGCCGTTTTGATTTTATTATGAATATCGAGAGGCTGTTTTACCAATCTCAAATATCACCAATATCTAATGACTTAAAGCCCCAATAAAAATCCCATCTTACAACGAAGATGGAAATAGTATGGTGTTGCGCTTAGTAAAGCGAGCTGACATCGTATCCGTATTGCTCAAGGTAATCCAATATCTTTTGGCGAATGTCTTCTTCGAGTGGCAGAAGGTCTAGACTGCATTTGGATGTGTGACCACTCACGTTTCCAGTGTCCCATTTATTCTCCTGCACGTTCAGCGTGTACCATTTTTGGCAGACCAGCACCTGCACGATCTTGATCTGATAGAACGGTGGTTTGATTTTGCTGGGTGAACCGGCAGTGATGCTGATGATTGGACGATCAACTGGCGGCTCGTTGTTCAGGAACGAAAAGCCGGTCATCCATTCGGGTTGAGGGATGTTGAGATAATCGAGGAGCGTGGCAGGAACATCAATAATCTGGATGTTATGTTCGCGCGTGCCTGCGTGGGCGTTCTTCGGGAAATGGATAATGATCGGGATACGATTCCAGACCGTGTATTTAAAACCGTGATCGGTGTAGATGACCAGGATGGTGTTATCAAGTTGACCATTGGCTTCGAGGTGTTTATAGATTTTTTCCACGCTGCCATCGAAGCTGAGAATTGCATCTTCGTATCGGGCCTTATCCCACTCCTCTTCTTCGCTGGACTCGGTGGAGAAGACATGTTTGCTGGATGAGAAATGTGGACCATGCGTATCCATCAAATGTGCGAAAACGTAGACAGGGCGATCTGCCTGCGCATTGTCTATGGCGGCGAGTATCTGTTCCACACGTTGTTCATCGGTCATGCGTGCTGACGGGTTGTTGACTTCCTTCAGCGGGTCGCGCATCTCTTTGATAAAGAAAATATGGGATAGGCGCTCGCTAGCGCGCTCTTTGATCGTCCAGATGAAGTAGGTGGATGGTGAATTGCCTAGTACTTTACGAAGTATATTGAGCGCAGGTTGGTTCAGGGATTCGTTGTTGACGATATCGAAGCCATCAAGCAGGTTAAGCTTTTGAGCATCCACATAGAAGGGTGTACCGACTTCCACAGTGGTATAGCCCTGACGTTTCAAGATGCCAGGCAGATGTTCAAAAGAGGCGTTGTCTTCCAGAACATCGGGGTAACGATAGACCTTGACCGTGATCGGTTCTCTGCCTGTCATCATCGTGGTTGTGGAGGCGGTGGTGCTGGATGCATTAGGGAAAGCATTCTCAGCGACCAGTGAAGTCTCTGCCATTTGTTTGAGGAAGGGCGTGGTGTTATGACCGTATCCGTATACGGAGAGATAATTCGCGCTAAGTCCATCACCGCCGAGGATGATGATGTTGGGTCGTTCGGCAGATGGTTTGAGGGAGTCGTTGTTGAGTCCGCTGAGTTTTGTGTTGGGGGAAAAGGTCACAGATAAGATGAAGGCGGTAGAAACAATGAGCAAGCCTACACTGATGAAAGAGGCGGGCGTCCGGCGTTTCTGGACGCTTCTTCGAATCCGTCGCATTGTCCACCAAACGAAGATAACAAACCCCACAGCGTAAGGCACCTTGCCCCAGCTTTCGGAGGAAATGATGCCGAATTTAAAAACGGTGTAGGTGAAATTATCGAGCAGGATGAGGGCGGTGATGGCGAGCATACCGGCGGGGGCGAGCAGGCTGAGGGTGCGCAGGCGCGGACGCCAGACTGGATGTGTGATGAGTAATGTGGGCAGGGAAAGGAGACCAAGACACGCCAATAGCACCAGCGCAACAATACCGTTGGTGACGGCGAGAACTCTTATCTTTTCGAAAAGTATGAGGGTGCTGAGAGAGGATGGCTTCGTGACGAAGAATAGCCATTCCATGAAGGCGTAGAAGTAGGCGCTGTTGAGGGTGATGATGATCAGTATGCGCCAGTTGTAAGTTGGTTGTTTGGCTGGGGATGAATTCATGCTATCGGGATCTGTTTTCGGTAAGGAAGGTTTATTGGCGGACATTGTAGCATGACTTGATGGGAGTCTACGCCTCCGTTTTGCGCGTGATGAAGTACGGTCAAATTCCCCTATTCAGTTAGGGGTGGATGCCTCTAACTGTGTTTAGACATACTGCCTACAATAATGTTGTTCCAATTTGTATTAGGCTGTAAGACCCAATACTGGAAAATAAAACTTATTCTTACCAAGGAGAATGTATGAAAAAGCTAATGTACGTCTTGTCATTTGTTGTGATCGCTTCCATGGCACTTGCCGCGTGCGGCGCACCTGCGACCCCTGTGGCCACTGAGCCCCCGGCTCCTGTTGCCACTGAAGTTCCTGCAACTGTTGCCCCCACCGAACCGCCTATGCCAGCTTGGGAAGCTCCTGAAGGCGCGCTCGTTGCTTATCCTGCCGATGCTGCGCCTGTATTGGATGGCGTTGCTGATGATGCCGCTTGGGCGAACGCGCAGGAAACCGTTATCTCTGTTTCTGGCGGTTTCCATGACTTTGCTGCTGATGCTTCGCTGAAATCCGTTTACAGTGGCGACAGCGTTTATTTTGTATTGACCTATGCCGACCCCACCGAATCCTGGTTCCGTTCACCGTGGCAGAAGCAGGAAGATGGCTCATGGAAGCAGATTAAGGATCCGAACGATAAAGGCGGCGATAACAATACTGTTTATGAAGATAAGTTTGCCATGATTTGGCCCATCAACAACAGCATTGCAAAATTCGAGACCGCTGGTTGTTTTGTGGCTTGCCATGCCGGTGAAAACTCCGATGTTAAACCCTACGGTAACAAGTACACTTCTGCCGAAGGCGAATTCGGCGACATCTGGCATTGGAAATCCGTTCGTAACGATGGACAGATCGATGATCAATATCTTGATTGGACCAAGTTCGATGCGGAAAAGGCAAAGGAAGCTGGACGCAAGAGTGATGCGAAAGAATCTGGCGGATATGCGGATAACTTTGCTTCCATGCCCGATCCTGCCGATGCAACCAAGACGGTTCCCGACAAGACTAAGCCTGGCTTTACTTCCCCGAACATTGATATGACGACAGGCGCTCCCGGCTACATCCTCGCTAGTGAGAAGGTTGCCCTCGACCAAGCCGCTCTCGACGCGCTTCCAGTTGGCTCCTACATCCCTGGCATCGTCAAGTCCCCGATCGTTGGTGATCGTGGTGAGATCTCTGCCGCGTGGAATTGGGAAAATGGCGTGTGGACTATCGAGTTTAGCCGCAATTTGACCACTGGCTCCGAGACCGATGTGCAGTTCTCCGACCTGACTTCCATGTACTATTTTGGTCTTGCGATCTTCGAGAATGCCCAGGTTCGTCACGCCTTCCAATCTGGTTCGACGCCCTTCGTCTTTATGCCGAAACCATAAACTAAAAATATTTCTGAACCCATAAGTAAAGAACCCGAAGCAAACGCTTCGGGTTCTTTACTTACTCATTGCCCATGCGTTCGAACAAGTGATGTTCGTAGGCGTAAGCGGCTAGTTCAATGCGATTATTCATATGTAGTTTCTCGAACATATTGCTGACATAATTTCCCACCGTTTTTTCGCTCAGGTTCAACAGCTTGCCAATATCAGCATTGGTCTTGCCTTTGGCGAGATGGATCAATACATCCATTTCACGATCGGAAAGGTCGCGAAAGGCATCCTCTTCGGCTTTGCGCTCTGCTTCACGGACGCGAGTCAACAAACGTGCGGTGGTGGATGGATCGAGCAACGCTTCGCCGCGCGCCGCCGCCCGGATCGCTCGCAATAATTCTTCATTGCCTACTTGTTTCAACACATATCCCACCGCACCCGCGCGGATGGCGCGCATGACCAGTTCATCATCCGCAAAGGAAGTGAGCATCACCACTTTACAAGTTGGGACGCGGCGTGTCACCTGGCTTGTCGCTTCGATGCCGCCTTCACCAGGTAACCGGATATCCATCAGCACAACATTGGGCTGTAATTTTTCGGCAGCTTTCACCGCTTCGCCCGCAGTGCTGGCTTCGCCGATCACTTCCATATCAGGTTGGTCGTTGAGCAGGGTCATTAATCCCAAGCGGACAATGTCATGGTCGTCTACAAGTAAGATGCGAGTCTTTGTCATATCTTTATTGATCTATCCATGGAATAGTCAGTGTGACCGTTGTGCCTTTGTTATTCGTAAATTGCAAGTTGCCATTCAATAGGCGGGCACGATCATGCATATTGCGTAGGCCATAACCAGCTTTCGGTTCAGGCGGGATGCCGACACCGTCATCAGTGATCTCAATCTGTAATTGTGTACCCAGGTCACGGGTATGGATTTCCACATTCTTTGCCTGCGCATGGCGGACGGTGTTGGCGAGCGCTTCATTCACTATTGCAAAAACATGACTCGAGCGCATCGCGGAAATTACTTTGCTCTTCAACAAATCTGTTTCCAGCGTGATGTGGACCATGGACGTGTAGTGTGGGTTCTCTGCCATTTGCTGTAAAAGCGTCGGCAGAGATTCTGCTGGGGACGCTGAACCAGCATGAAGTTCAGAAAGATTGCGGCGCAGGTCCACAATGGCGTCATTGAGGACGATGATCGATTTATCCAGCCGCGCACCGATTTCACTTTTTGAGTCTGCCAAGCGTGAAGCGGATTCGACCAGCAATCCCGCGGTGTAGACTTTTTGGATCGCGCCATCATGTAATTCGCGTGCCAGTCGTTCGCGCTCGGCAGTGATGATCTGATGTTGTTCCAATTCTTCAATGCGGCGTTCAGTTTCCACGTCGAAGATCTCGAGCGCGCGGATCAATGTCACTGCGATGACCAAACCGGTTAGCGAACGAAATACCAGCGGAGGAATGCCAATAAAATCTGTAAAGGTCTCTCGATTAATGATGTTTCCCGGAAAGAAATCGACGGGTGGCGGTATCAAGCCGCCCAGGAAAGCGTAAATTCCCAACGCAATGCCTGCTGCTTGCAAGGTAAGCACGATCTTGGGAACGTTCAAAGGCTTGATACGCAACAGGGTGTGATGTCGCAATGCATAGGCCGCTAACAGTCCGCCGGGGAAGCCGATGAAATAGCGTGCCAGTGCGTTCGCTGGATATCTCCATGCACGTTCATCTGCGACGATGGCAGGGATTAGGCTGATAAGGGTGATGAGCCAGCCGGTAAAGAGAATTGTGGTAAGCCAATAAAACCAGCGCCTGCGTTTACCGGTGTAAAGAAGTGCCAAGCCGAACTCGAACAGGAAAACGTAGGAGAGCGCCAGTAAGATCAAATGTAGAATGTATAGAATGCGTATGATCTCTGGGCTGAGATATTCCGCTTGAATGGGAATGAACAGATCGCCCCATTCATGGAAGGCGTGTGTGATACCGAATGCGGCAAGCCAGCGCAGGCTTCTTGCAAAATCAAGCCGGGAACTTTGACGGGTTTGTAAAATGATGGCAAAACCGAGGATGAAAAACACCAATCCATATACAAAATAGATCATGGATCGGTTGAGTAAGAAGAATTCGGCAAGGGTGATCATGTGGGCGCGATTGTAGCATGACTTGATGAGAAAGCAGACCTCGGAGATCTGCTTCGCAAAAAATCTCCGAGTTCCGTAACAACCAAACCATCTCCGTCTATTTTCTCTTGAAGACCATGTGTTCATACCCATCCAGGTCACGGAGACTAAATTCTCGGTTGCTCCAAGGCTGGCCTTGTGGTGCGGTAGAAATTGCGGGAAGATTCAAAGACTGGCCATGCACTAACGTGCCAGGAGTTTTCTGAAAACAAAGTAGAGCGCCAAGCTCGTTGGGAAGAGTGCGAGAAAGCCGAACAGACTGACGAAGAGAATTAGATCGCCAAAGGCATACATCCCGGACGAGGCTTGGGAGGCTGCAGCTGGGATAGACCACTCGTAGGCATAAACAGCGCCAATGGCGATGAGACACGCCAGTATATATCCGCCGATCACAAGACCCACTTTTGCCAGTCCGCTCATCTTTGCTATATTACGACTCTGAAATCATCATATCAAGCACGGATCAACTTTACCCACTTCTTGTTGACATCCAAACTTTCGATCTTCCAACCAGCATTGGACCATGAACGCTTATTGACATGATTGCCCTCGGTCTCATGATCCCACCACCGACGATCTTCATATGCCGATGATGGCAGTTTACTACTCAATATTTTTTCGATCTGCTCAAAACGAAGCGTAATTTCTCTTTGACTTTCAGGCAGGTCACGTAAATAATTTTCAAGCGGAGTGTATTTGTTTGCCATGGTTATAGAAACCTGTCAGCTCTTTTTGTTGCGGAGTGCAAATGCGAAGGTAAATATCCAGATCAGGTACGGGACAATGACCGTGCGTTGGATCAGACCATTCCAGGGACTAAAAGCGTTTGGTTGGATCGGTTGTTTGGACGAAGCGGTTAGCAGGATTAATGCCAAGGTTGTGATGATACCCGCTGTTAGAGTCCAGCCCTGTAAGTGTTTCCAATTTGAATTCTCACGAAAGCGACGCCAGAATACAAAACAACTGACCGGCGAGAGAGAAAATACAAGCGCACCAAAGATGCCATGCAATATTCCCGGCAGGCTCATCTGGTCACGCGGCGTACCAGCCATATCCGTAACCAGTGGCCCGGAGACAAGGAAACTGAATCCAATGATCGCCAAAAGGATGGGACCCCACTTGGAGGCTTTACCATCTCGAAACTCAGCAGCGACTCCGCGTGTGAAAACCAGGAACAAGCTTCCCAGAATAATAAAATTGAGAATTTGTATCCAGCCGCGTGGACCGATGGAAAGCTCACTGATGAATGTACTGCGCCAGTCGTAGCCGGGACGAAGCCAGCCTTCGATTGTAAACACCGTGACAAAGAGCGCTGACCCGATCATGCCCGCCCAACTAGCCAATACACGTCTATCTGACTTGTCCCCAACATGGGATATTTTCTTCATGTCAACTCCTATGTTAGGAAACTGGACTGCTCATCATGATACTCTAATAAAACCGAAGTGACGCAGTCCGTCCAGTACGCCGCGCGCCGCCGGATGGGGACTATGATAATGCCAGGCTGACGGGCAAGTGCTTTGAGTTCATCGAGAGCATTGACTGGAATGATACCCTTGAAATCGGTTTCGAACATTTGACGATCATTACCCGAATCCCCGGCGATCACAACTTGTTCGGGAGGTAGCCCGAGTTGCTTTTGCAAAAAGCGGACAGCGTTGCCTTTGCCCAGTGTGCTCGGCAGCACGTCAATGTAAGCGTTGTAGCTGGCTTGAATGTAGACTTGCTCCAGTTGGGAAAGACGGTCATTAAATGCACGCAAGGACTCAGGGCGGGCGTCCCAGTAAAAGCCAGCTTGAAAGCGTGGCTGACCTTTGTCAAATTCCTGTAAACGAATACCATCCCCAAGTCCGAGCCGGTAGATGTTGTCCAGATCCCAATCCAGTGCAATTTGCGCTGTATATGCCTGCCCGATGCGATTCGAGGGATCATCCATGTCAAAGATCTCGGTGCCGACATCGCCGCAAATAAAACGCGGACGCGGCAAACGTCCCTGCTCGATGAGTGTAAGCACTGATGAGCGATAACGTCCGGTGATATATGCCAACGTGACACGCTCAGCATGTTGAGCAATGAACTGGTGCAGCATGTCCTCGCCGGTTTCGTCCCCGAGTAATGTACCGTCAATATCAGCGGCTAATAGGAAATGTTCAGATCGTCGTTTGGTCATCAGCATTCTCGCGTGAATACCTTATAGAACCCGGCTTATATCACCGCGGGGCTGCTTTGGGGAGATTGACATATTTAGGGATTTGATCGATATAGCGTTCGGTGAATTCCAATATAACAATATCAGGCTTTTCGCTATTGATCCACGAAAAATTCCAGATCTCATATGGAGAGTTTATGGGAACAAATACTGCCTTTTGAAAGTGATCACCGATCAAGGGGATCAGGCGGTTGAAAAAGGAATCGTGATAAATAACGACTTTGGGCAGAGCCGTATTCGGATTGGTTGCGATCGTCAAGCGGCGATAGCCATATTTTGTTTGAACATAAGTTGTATTGCTGGCATACAGCGGGGTGAGGACGATATCGTCGGTCACCAGATCAGGAGCGATTATAGTCTGGGCAAGGTCCAGCTCAACACCTGCTTGAGTCGTCTGTCTAAAATCAGAAAGTGGATGTGCCTTCAAGGCTGGAAAATCACCCTGCAGGGCCTGGATGATCTGTTGATAGGCAACAACGGCGCCCTGGTCGTTCCAATGGGTGTCCTTTGCAAAATAAACAACACTCGTTTTGCGTGCTTCCAGCAAAGCCGGGCGCAAGTCCAGGATCTGCGTTTCGCCATAGTGCTGCATATATTCCACGAGTTGGTCATAGCGCGAAGGCGCAGTGACGACCGGAATCTCATTTGGCACATATTCGGGATAGATGGTGTTCTTATTTGGCGGGATCACTACCAGGAATTTAATGCCCTTTTGGTGCAGATCTTCATTCAATAAATCCAACGCCTGTTGCAGATGTTGCAGCTCAGCTTGGGAAAAGGCGTTGATGTGCTGGTAGTCATCAATGCTGCCTTCATCGGTATAGATCAACCAGCGCTCTTTGCCAATCATCATTTTATCGAACACGCGCTCTCTAAATATTTCCCGGCGGATTTGCAGATAATTCCCGGCGATCAGTCCGCGATAGGGAAAACCCGTTGCGGTGAAATTGTTCTCGCGCCAGGCAAAAAGTGTGACAAGCAGCATACCCATGAAAAATGTGATGAATAGCAAAGACCATAGGTTTGTCTTGCGGAAATCATTCAGCATCTAAAAGCCTCCATAAATTCCGGGTTTGTAGGCTGCGCCAATTAGAACCAGAATGCAGGCAAAGAATAAAGCAAATAGGACGATATCGTTTACGCTCTGTCCCGCAAAGCGGAATATTCGCGATGCGCCCCAAGTTTGGAAGTATTTGTTCTGTATGGCGGGGATGATCGGAAATGCAAAAAATATTCCTGCACAGAAAGCAAGGATCACGGATGTTTCTATGAAAGGTAATGGCTGGCTGAGGGAAAATGGAACCGGCTGGATGACTCCGCCGAAGCCAAACAAACGCTTCACGAAGGAGAATGCATAGTCAAGTGAGGGTGAGCGGAAAAAGATCCAGCCAAAGAGAATGACCGTTAAGGCGTAGCCATGTTGAAGGGCGGTGGGAAGCGTCTTGAGTTTACGTCCAAACCCCGAAGCCTCAAGCGCGACTGCCGCGCCGTGGATCAATCCCCATGTAATGAAGGGCAGCGTCAAGCCATGCCAGAGACCGGTGAGCAGAAAGACGACCAGCGTATTGATCTGCTGATACGTCTGCCGACGCACAAATTTCAGGCGGCGTCTTTCAAGCGGAAAGAACACGTAATCGCGGAACCAGCTTGATAAGGTGATGTGCCAGCGCCGCCAAAAGTCGCTGATGCTTTTAGCGCTATAGGGATAATTGAAATTTTCGGGCAGGGTAAAACCAAGACATTGCGCCAGCCCGAGCGCCATATCGATATAGCCTGAAAAATCAAAATAAAGCTGTAGGGTATATGCCAGTAAAACGAACCAGGCTGTGCCAGTGGTGAATTCAGGCGACGACAAACCGAAGGCAGCATTTGTTACACGTCCCAGTTGATCGGCGATCAAAACTTTTTTTGCAAGACCGAGAATAAAGCGGCGCAAGCCAGCCGCTACACTATCGAGGTTAATGACCCGCTGAGCAATTTGGTCTCTCAGCTCGCTGTAACGAGTGATCGGACCAACGATAATTTTGGGGAAGAATAGAATGTATAAAGAAAAGATAAAGATATTTTTCTCGGCGGGTTGCTTTTTGAGAGGAATATCCAACAGGTAAGCAATGAATTGAAAACTCAAATAGGATAATCCCAAAGGGTGGGGGACATGGTCAAATAGCGGAGCCGCGCTCGGCGGTAGATACGGCAAGAGTAGAGCGGAATAGGTGCCGAGAAATTTAAACAATAATAAAATGGCGAGATCGAAAACGATGCCTACCCCAACCAATAGTACGGCAGATTTGTTCGCATTCAAATAACGTTGGATCTGCCGCCCGGTTAGATAGTTGCAGACGATCATCACTAGGATCAGAACAAAGTAGATCAACTCGCCCGCTGCCAGGAAAACAGCGCTTGCCGCGAGCAGGAGTCCGTTACGCATGCCGTTGTGCGGCACAAGCCAATATGCTACAAAGAAGACTGGCATGAATATGAAAAGAAAATTCAGGGATGTGAAATCCATAGAGTGACCGCCCAAATGTAGTTTGCTTTTTCTTCTTTTGCCATGTATATGATTCCAACTACAAAACTATGGATGCTCCATTAATGGTCAAGCATACCCAAAAAAACCTCTGTATGCAAGTTGATAAATAGACATTATCGGTAATTAGAAAAAACGTCCCGAAGGTTGCTTTGGAGCGTTCGAATTTCTCAATATAAACCTTCGGGACGGTGCTCGTAGGTATTCAAAAAATTATCCGCCAAATATAGTCATGCTTGGCGGATGTGTGCTTGCTAGGATTTGGTTGTTTATTCGATACCGTACATGTAGTTCAATACAACTGTTCCAGGTCCGGCGTGCGTCCCAATGACCGGACTCAGCAAACTAGTAAATGTCTCGATCGGACTCAGTTCAGCCTGCGCGACTTTCAAAAGGATTTCTGCATCCGCCTCGGCATTGGCGTGCGTGACCGCGAGGCGGACCGGTGACCGTCCCTGAATGCGTTCGGCAGCCAATTCCACAGCCCGCTGGATCGCCTTTTGCCGTGTGCGGACTTTATCCGCAGGTTCGATGCGCCCATCGCGTAATTCGAGGATCGGCTTGATGTTCAAGAGGGTGCCGAGCAAAGCCTGTGCGCCGCCGATGCGTCCACCGCGCCGCAGGAATTCCAACGTTTCAACGATGAATAAGAGTCCACTGTTTTTGCAGGCTTGTTGCGCAAGCTTTTGACATTCGGTGAGACTCGCTCCGGCTTGAGCAGCGCGTGCTGTCGTGATGACGGGCAATCCCAACGCCATGGTGGTTGCCAGCGAATCGACGATGGCAACTTTGTCCGCGCCGGTGGAAAGCATGTCTACTGCCTGGATGGCAGATTGGACCGTGCCAGAAATTTTGGAAGAGAGGAAAATTCCCAGCACATCATAACCCTGCTCCAACAGGGACTGAAACGTACTGTGCATCACAGCCGGTGTGACCTGTGATGTGGTGGGCATGACCTTGGATTTGGACAGCCGCTCGTAAAACTCGTTTGGCAAAATATCCACGCCATCGCGTTGGACTTGTTCACCCCAAATGACGCTCAAGGGTGTGACGGTGATATTCAGTTGTTGGATCTGGTCTGTGGGGAGATAGGCAGTGCTATCGGTGACAATTGCGACTTTGTTTGACATAGTGGGGCTGATTGTACTTACCGCGTGTGGATACAACAATAGGGATGCGTCACTTTTACAGCGTGATGACTGTCATGTTGAATTGCAGACCGCTTCACTAGACCTCTTGCATGAGTCAGTAACAACGAGGCACGATCAAATTCTTTGCCACGGATTTCACTGATTTATTTAAAAATCCGTGCGAATTCGTGAAATCCGTGGCAAAAATGACTTTCGCAAGAAATCTACTACTTCTTGTCATGGAGTTTTACAGTGAGCGACATCACATCCAATGAAACTTCACGTTCCGTGCGTTTTCGAAGCGTCTTGAAGCCGCGTTTTTTCAATAAGCCTTGGGCATGCGTTGTCGCTACAATGATTTGACCACAACTTTCCCGGCGGGCGAGCTCGATCAGCTTATCCAGCATCAATAAGCCATAGCCTCGCCCTCGAAAATTTAACTTGACTGCCATGGCGGTGATGCAAAGTATTCTGCCGTCAAGGTGATGGGTTGTCGCAGGGTCTTCATCCAAACCCGGCTCGCGCTCTGTCAACCACTTTTCAGAACAGCCAAAGGCTGCGATTTCATTCTCTGCGATCAAAATAAGAAAACCATCTGGGAATGCCTTCAAGCGGAGTTGAAAGGTTTCTGGCTTTTCGGCAGTCCCGTAAGCAGTAAAAGCTTCTGCGTCGATCTCTGCAACGGCGGCAATATCTTGATCTCTGGCATTTCTAACAAGTACATTGGTGGTATCAGACATGAATTATTCCTTTTGATGTTCTTGTGTGTTTATGGATATCATCCCCTTGATGTAATCATTCTACTCGATATGTTGCGAGAAGTTTGATATCTGCTTGAATCAAAAGGTGACAGTCATCTTTGGTTGCAAAAAAGAACTCGGAGATTTTCAAAATCTCCGAGTTCTACGTTTCGCGCCAGCAATCTTTCGCGGATGCCAGTTTGATCAAACCGTTTTTGATTTTCCCGCCTTACGGTTTGCGCATGCTTTTTGCGTTTATCAAGATACTTATCTACCTCTACGCGGTTTTGCAAATAATAACTGATCGTCGCGTAGACGTCCGAAAGCGCAACAGAGGGGTATTGCTGTGCGATCTCCTCTGCGGTTGCCCCTCGGGCAAAGGCACGCACAACCGTATCCAGCGTGACCCGCGTTCCACTGACCCGCGCAACGCCATCTTTGCCGAGCGTCAATGGGAGGGGAATGGGTTGCATTTGCAGAGTAGTTGCCATAAGTCTATTTTACACAAAATTACAAAGAAATTATGCATCATCAAAAGATAGCGGTAGATAAACTACAGCTGCGAGAAGGAAGAATGCCAATACTAACCAGAAACCAATTTCAAACCTAAAATCCGTATATTGGTCACGTAAACTTTCGACTAACAATTTACTGCGGAACAATAGGATACCACCTGTTGCTCCAATCAGGACGGAAAAGATTTTTCCAATTTTATTAGATGAGAAGCTTGTGACTCCTCCGATAATTGCTAACAAGAATGTGACAGCTACAAGCGACTGTGCACTACTTACCTCGGTGGAAGTATCAGTGGTATTGCTGTTTGAAAAATTCTTGATTCCATCAATGGTAATTTGAATGCCGGAATATGTTGTTTTTTCAAGTTGTCCGCTGCCTGTACAAGATACTGTGATGAAAGGCAAAGAGAAGCATAATACCGTAGCCACAAATAGAAATGGAGATACCTTTTTTGTTTTAGATGAAACTTTTTTCGCCGGTGTAGAATCTAAATCACTTGTTTTTCTCGAATTTGAGGAATCAGAAGAAGATGAGGATACAATCCCTGCTACGGAGGCCAAAATACCAATCAGGGAATCGTAACCTGGTTGGCTGATAAACCACCCTATCGAAATAATACAGATAAGCACAGATGTTGTTGTGAGTATGAGCCTTTTCATGTTTCACCTGGTTGTATGCTATAAAGTATATAGATTCTTGTTTAAATAGGCATAAGCATAACAGAAAATATTATATGGGCAAGACCGAAAATTCTTTTTCACAACCCCAACCACTTCCCAGCCCCGCGCGTGAGATTGGTGGTAAGCTGAAAAATTTACAATCCATAATACGACTATTCTGCGACAACTTTCTTTTCTTTTGCAGCTGCCCATGCTGGTGGATTGTTCAGCCAAACATATAAGTAGTAGTAAATTGGCATGGCAATAAATGGCATGAAATAATTGCCAACACCCAGCACAATACGAATGGTTTCGTCTGCTTTCGTGTTTTTGATGACATGAATGAGATAGAAGACCATCAACCCAAAAGCGATAAAGATTGTACAGAAGTGAAGCGGAAAAATTAGCCCAAAGAGTGAGAAGAAGGGTTCAGGTGAATTGCCGTTACGTGCGAACAATGGAAGCAACCCCATACTTAATACCATTGCTCCGATAAATAGGAATGGATAAATCGTAAACCAGAGTGTTCCAAGCCCAACCAGGATTTTGATTGGTTTGCTTATATTCATTTCCGATCCTCCTGTATTTCTTTTATAAGCGGGTAAACAATATTATAACCCCAGCCACTTTCCAGCTTCGCCGCCGGTCCCTGCCGGGCGGTGCATGGTGGTAATGATTCCAAAAACAATCTGCCATGTTGCTTGGTCAACACGCGGCGATCCAAGATGACAACCCTATCGCTTTCAAGCCTGATTAAAACCACTTCAGAATTATCCCGATCTACCCTTAATGCCATTTCGAGTTTCTTCAAAATATGTGGTAAAGACCTGAGTGACTTTATGAATCCCATCGCTGCCGCCTGCAATTAAGCCCCCAGTGAGCAGCGTATCCAGACAACGAAATACAATCTGCTGTATTGAGTTTAGTCCTGTTGACTGAACCAGGTTGTCTAGTGAGCGGACCCCAGCTGCACTGATCAAAAGACTAAAAAATAAAGCCGTCCAAAGAGCGATCTTTCTCGTTTGAGACTTATATTGCGATCTTTTCTGTTTATTTTGGTTCAACCTAGCCATCTCCTCATCCAGTTCATCGGTAAGTTTGGCTGTGTTTACAGGAATATTTTCCACTGCCGTTTCTGTTTTCAGTTTCGGTGGTTCTTTACTGATCTCCTGTTCCACTTTTGTCGTTATTATTTGAGGCTGCTCAGTTTTCTTTTCTCGAAGCGCTTTTTTCTCGGCGATTACACGCTCATTATTCTGAATGTCATTATCAATTTCTTCTTCCTTCGGGAGCCTCCATGTGCTGATGAAAACCTCCAGAGAACGTTCCAAAAATAACGAAACGAGAATCAGGAATGTTAGCAGCTGGCTAACGTCATTCAAACCAAACGGCTTAAAGGTTAATGAAATGGGAAACAGAAAAGCCGGTAGAGCTAGTATCGCCATAATGAACACTACGCCCAACAAAAGAGGAAATAAGTTGCTGAGTTTCATTTCTGTCATACCTCCAGGATGTCTGCCAATCCCATC
>Ga0137333_1000083_pt1 | contig 21789 bp, 15 predicted proteins | sample EasRivERMLT231_2_FD_102286 | JGI IMG/M metagenome (GOLD analysis project Ga0137333, IMG submission 102286) | Soil microbial communities from meander-bound floodplain in the East River, Colorado, USA - East River MetaG ERMLT231_2 | ecosystem: Environmental > Terrestrial > Soil > Floodplain ... | reverse complement strand
TCGCGGAAGACCCTTCTGCCGCGCAAACTGATGCATTCGATTATTTCGGAACCACATTTCACTACAACGGCATTCCCACTGTGCAAGCCAAAACAAAAATTGCCATGGGACAAGCCAGCGGCATCATGTTCTGGACTTTGGATTTCGATGCTCAGGGTGATTTATCGTTGGTGAATACGATCTATCAAACCGCACATCCATAGCCTTCGCGCTGAGCGGAGTGAGGACAGTTGTATCGTCCGAACGAAGACGAAGCGCACTCGCAAGCATACTATTTCTAACAACACATCCTTCGACTGCGCCGCACAAAAAACGTGCGGCTCCGCTCAGGATGAACAGGAGCACCATGACCCAACCGTTCACACTTGGCGTAAACTACTGGCCCCGCGAAAAAGCCATGTACTGGTGGAGTAACTTTGATGAGGGGGAAGTGCGCGAAGAATTTGCGATCATCAAAGAGATTGGTTTGAACGTCGTCCGCTTGTTTTTATTATGGGACGATTTTCAACCTGACCCCAATAGTGTCGCCAAAGATAAGCTCGATAATCTTGTAAAGGTTGCCGATATCGCCGCTGAATATGGACTTGGACTCGATGTCACATTCTTTACCGGTCACATGAGCGGACCGAACTGGAGTCCACGGTGGTTATTGGGCGGTCCGCTGCCGCCTTCTGAGCATCAACACTGGCTGCGCGATGTGGTCAGCAATGGGAAAAAAGTTGACCAGGGTTATCGCAACATGTTCCATGATGAGATGGCGTTGAGCGCAACCCGCTTGTTATTGAAGACAGTCGTCGGCACACTGAAAGACCATCCTGCGATCTGGATGTGGAATCTCGGCAACGAACCCGATTTGTTTGCATGGCCCAATTCATCCGATGAAGGCGCGGCATGGGTCAAGGAAATGGTTGGACTAATTAAATCCATTGATCCCAAGCACCCTGTCACGATTGGCTTACATGGCGATGGACTTGATCGTGACAACGGCCTGCGCATTGACAAAGTCTACGCACAAACGGATGTCGCTGTGATGCATTCGTATCCCATGTACACATCCTGGGCACGCAAACCACTCGACCCGGATTTTGTCCCATTCACCTGTGCGCTAACTTCTGCCTTAAGTGGCAAGCCTGTTCTCATGGAAGAATTTGGTGGCTGCACCGCCCTGCCCGGTGAAGCGACCTACACATGGAAATGGATTGAGACCAATGGACGCGATCATGAACAATTCATGGCAAGCGAAGAAGACTTTGCTGAATTTCTCAGCCTCACGATTCCGAAACTTCAAGATAGCGGCGCGACCGGTGCCATGTTATGGTGCTTTGCAGATTACGTCCCGGAATTGTGGGACCTGCCCCCTTGCCAGAATTCCCGCCATGAACGTTTCTTTGGGCTGGTAAGACCCGACGGCTCGTTAAAACCGCACGCCAAAGTTATTCAAGAATTTGCAAAGACCAATCCACAGGTCAAACCGATCCCCGATTATGCAAAGTTAACTGTTAATCCCGATGAGTTCTACAAAGAACCACTATCGCATCTGGTTGACTTGTACCAACAATATTTAAAAGGAGTTGAAAATGTCTAAGCGACTCATCATCAATTCAGATGATTACGGGCGCACGCCTGATATTTCACGTGGTATCCGTGAAGCGCATCTTAACGGCGTGGTGACCTCCACCACATGTATGATGAACATCCCCACCACCGCAGCGGATGTCGCTGTTGCAGTGCAGGAAACGCCAAAGCTTGGGCTGGGCGTTCATCTTGTTTTGACAATGGGCAAGCCCATCCTGCCCCGCGAAGCGGTTCCATCCATTGTCGATACAAACGGAAATCATTTTAAATACGATCCGTTTATCGCCAACATTCCCAACCTCAACATGCTCGAAGTCAAGGCGGAATGGCGCGCGCAGATCGAAGCTTTTATCAAAGCCGCCGGGCGCAAACCGGACCATCTCGATTCGCATCACCATTCATCTTTTTTCACACCTACATTGTTTCGCGGCATGTTGGAAATTGCCCAGGAATATGATTGCCCGATCCGTCAGCCCATCGCTTACGGGGATAATCCTACTGCCGGCATGCCGAATGTAGCGGAGCCCATGAGCGAACATGCACCACGTTTGATGAAGGAATTCAACACACCTAGCACCGATTCGATCTTTGTCAACTTCTATGACGATGGTGCAACTCATGAAGAACTATTGGATATTCTCAGCAAGGTGCAAGACGGGACTTGGGAGATCATGTGTCATCCCGGCTATGTGGACGATGCCTTTGCCAAAGAATCGGTTTACAACTTTCAACGCGAAAGAGAATTAAAAATTCTCACCGACCCAGCCATCAAACAAGCCATCCAAGCGAATGGCATTGAATTGATCACATTCGCCGATCTTTAATCTCTTTCCACTTCATCCTTTCGGAGGAATTCATGTCTCGTATAGACGATCTGATTAAACAAATGACCATCGAAGAAAAAATTTCCATGCTGGCAGGCGCAGACCTGTGGCATAGCGTTGGTATTCCCCGCCTAGGCATTCCGCAATTTAAAACAACGGATGGCCCCAACGGTGCTCGCGGCGCATGGGGCAGCATGTCAACCCCATCGGTTGCTACACCCGTTGGCATTGCCCTTGGCGCCACGTGGAATCCTGATCTCGTCGAAAAAGTTGGCAATGTATTAGCAGACGAACTCGAAGCCAAGAGCGCACACATCCTGCTCGCTCCCACGGTTAACATTCATCGCACGCCAATTGCAGGACGCAATTTCGAATGTTATTCTGAAGATCCCTTTCTCAGCGGCATGTTGGCATCCGCCTATATCAAGGGGATTCAGGACAAAGGCAAAGGCGCGTGCATTAAACATTTCGTCGCCAACGATCAAGAATTCGAACGCTTCTCGATGAGCTCCGAAGTGGACGAGCGTACGTTGCGCGAAATTTATCTTGAACCATTCCGCCTTGCCATTCGCAAATCGAATCCGTGGGCGGTGATGTCTGCATACAACCGCGTCAACGGCACCTACGCCGCTGAAAACCACCATACGCTGGTTGAAATTCTCAAAGGTGAATGGGGGTACAAAGGCATCGTCATGTCCGATTGGTTCGGCACCTACGACAAGGATGTCCCTGGCGGCGGGCTTGATCTCGAAATGCCTGGCGAGGCACGCTGGATGTCGGAGGAAATGGTCAAGCGCGCACTCGATGATGGTCCACTAACCGAAGCAGGGCTTGACGACAAGGTCCGTCGTTTGCTGGGTGTACTGGATAAGGCTGGTTTGTTTGGCAAGCCTGAACTAAATCCTGAACGCGGAGAAGACAACCCTCAGCATCGCAAGATCATCCGCGAGGCGGCACGCGAAGCGATCGTGCTTCTCAAGAATGATGGCACGCTTCCGCTCAAGAAGGTCAAGTCCATTGCCGTGATTGGTCCATATGCAGCAAAAGCACAAATCCTTGGTGGCGGTAGTTCGTCTGTCACGCCGCATTATGCGGTCTCGCCATTTGAGGGAATCAAGAATCGTGCAGGCAAGAAAATTAAAGTGGATACCGTGCCGGGCTGCCACATCTACAAAAATCTGCCTGCTCCTGCCCCCGAAACTTTATCCACCGAAGACGGACGCCTCGGACTCAGCCTGAACCTGTTCAACGGAATCGAATGTTCCGGCGCCCCAGTCTATTCTGAAGTGACGACACATGTTCAGCATGGCTGGTTCCATTACTCCGTGCCCAATGTCAATCAATCAGAGTTTTCGATGCGCATGGAAGGTTTCTTCACGCCGAAAGAATCTGGTATTCACGAACTCAGCCTCGAAGGTGTAGGCTGGTGCAAACTATATCTTGATAACGAAATGATCGTTGACCACTCCGACGATTCGGATCTGGGCAAACAGGTCATTGCCGAAGTGGAGCTCATCGGCGGCAAAGCGTATCCCATCAAAGTGGAATATTACTGGAAGGGCAACCCGCGCTGGCGTTCAGTGGCGCTCGGTCATCAACCTCCGCAACCGCTCGACCTCATTGCAGAAGCCGTCAAACTAGCGAAGAAAGTGGATGTCGTTGTACTGGTCGCGAGCTTGAACGGTCAATGGGAAACTGAAGGTGCTGATCGCGTGGATATGAAACTCCCCGGCGCACAAGACGAGCTCATCAGACAGGTTGCCAAAGCCAACAAAAACACGATCGTAGTCTTGAATGTGGGTTCCCCAGTGGAAATGCCGTGGATCGAGAAAGTGCCTGCGGTATTGCAGCTTTGGTACAACAGCCAGGAACAAGGTAACGCGCTCGCGGATATTTTGTTCGGTGATGTTAATCCCTCCGGCAAATTACCAACTACCTTCCCTGTGCGGTTGGAGGATAATCCTGCTTACATCAATTATCCTGGCGAGAACGGCAAGGTCCGTTACGGCGAAGGCATCTTCGTAGGCTATCGCTATTACGACAAGAAAAATATCACACCACTCTTCCCATTTGGTCATGGACTTTCCTACACCAAATTCAAATATAGCAATCTGAAATTGAGCGCAAAGTCCATCACGCCGAATGACACACTCAAAGTCAAAGTGGATGTGACGAACACCGGAAAGGTCGCGGGTAAAGAGATCGTGCAATTGTATGTGCGCGATGTCAAAGCCACATTTGCGCGCCCTGATAAGGAACTCAAAGGTTTCGAGAAGATTGAGTTGAAGCCGAAACAAACCAAGACCGTCACATTCACGCTGGACCGGGAAGCTTTCTGGTATTTCGATACAGTCAAGAATGCATGGAGCACGGAATCAGGCGAGTTTGAGATCCTCGTAGGCGGATCAAGCCGTGATGTAAGTGAGAAGCGCAGCGTCATCCTTGAACCCGCGCCACGCGGCTCACGCTTCCATACCGGGCTTACCGTCAAGACGTTGCTTGATAATCCCGAGAGCCGCACTGTAATTACGAAATATGCTGGTGGCTTCCTGTTGATGGAAGATATGCGCGGGGCTCGCGATATGACTCTTGATCAGGTGGCGCTAAATCATCCAAATTTTGTATCAGAAAAAACGCTTGCTCAAATCGAAGAAGAATTGGTGAAGATCAAATAGCATGAAAAGAAAATTTTTGACCCTGTTCGTTGCTTTTGTGATTCTGCTGGCTGGCTGTGGGACGCCGTCTGTTGGAGTTGAAGCAACACCCACCCCCTACCCCACACCCGTCAAAGCAACGTTCACGGTGCAGCGCGGCGATATTGCCATTGATGCAAAACTTACCGGGCGTGTTTCACCATTGGCGTTGCACACCGTGTATTTCCAGATCAGCGGCGAGGTGAGCGAAGTGCTTGCCAATGTCAACGATGTGGTGACCGAAGGTCAACTACTTGGTGAACTGGCAGAAGCACGTGAGATCAAAGCCAACGCTGAAGAAACTCAACGCGCCATTCGACGCATCCAGATCGATCTTGAGATCGCCCAGTTGACCCTCGAGCAATATAAGTCGCAGGGCAGGTCGCCGAACGAGATCAGGATCCAGGAGTTGCAGGTTGAACTCGCGCAAATGACCTACGATCAAAAGCTGGCTGAGCTGGGCATTGACCCCACTGTTGCAGTCGTGGATGAAATCGAGGCACAGATCGCGCAAGCTCGCGCCTTTGCGCCTGCCGCCGGGACGATCATCGCAGCAGTCACTGTTGGACGCAAAGTGACCACATCCACCCCCGCATTCATTTTGGGTGACCCGAATCAGTTGGAGATCATCGCCTCGCTGGATGAAAGCAAGGGCGATTCTGAAGTAAAGGAAATGTTCGAAGGCATGCCTGTGGTTGTCAGCCTGGATGCAAAACCAGATGTGAAATTCAACGGCACGATCCGCCAATTGCCATCGCCATTTGGAACCGGCTCCAGCGAAGACCGTGTTGTCCATATTGTGTTGGATGCGGCGCCTTCTGCAACCACGTATCAATCTGGCGATAAAATCACAGCCACCGTGCAACTCGCCAGCAAGCAAGATATCTTGTGGCTGCCGCCCGATGCAATCCGCAAGGCGGGCGGGCGAACGTTCGTGATCATCAACAGCGATACCGGTCCGAAGCGCGTGGATATTGAGATCGGTTTACAAACTCGTGACATAGTGGAAATCGTCTCCGGGCTTACGGAAGGTCAGGTCGTATTAGGTCCATGAGCTTCCTGACAAGTCTGGTTTCTTTTGCTCTGCTAGCGTGGGCAACCGCAGGCATCGCTTTTAAACGACTGCTTACCCAGCGCTTTCTCAGTCTCGCGTCCATTGCGGGATTGATGATCGCCTCTGGATTTATTTTGAGCGTTCCTTTGTACGCCGATGCCACCTATTTCCGTTTACTGCGCGAAGAAATCTTAGTCAATCGCGAACTTGAACTGACCCAAAAACCAGTGGATTATGCGCCGCTTGCTTTTGTTTTTGAACTGAAAGCGGCAGGCAAGGATAGTCCGCAGTGGAAGAATGTAGTAGCAGTGGATGAATATCTTTCCAACATTGCCTTACGTTCCATCGGCTTTCCGATCCTGCAAGTGGTGCGCCGCTTCCGCACAGATGGTTACCCCATGTTCGCACCGCGTGACCCAAACAACCCTGGCACGCAATATCCACTCACGACTGCCAACATCACCTTCATGACGCCGTTGGAAGAAAATATCGTGATCGTGGCAGGCACAACGGCACAGCCATTCGTCTCTTTACTGCGCGAAGGGGATGTAATCGAAGCCATCGCCAATGAAAGTCTTGCCAGTGAATTCGGCGTGCAGGTCGGTGATATCTATACTTTGCGCACCGAAAAAGGTGCGCTCCCAATTACCATCGTCGGCTTGTGGCGACCGGTGGACCCAACTGCTCCGTATTGGGATGTCAAAAAAGAGAACTGGATCTTTGTCCACGAAGAAACCTATAAGAGCATTATCAGTGACACGGTCAGCGATGAATTGCGCAGCGCCACCTGGAGCATCGTTGCCGATGGTTCATCCTTACATGCGAACCACGTCCAGGGATTGAAAGACAGCATCCTTGCCATTGAAGCGCAGGCCGGCACATTACTCTCCAAGACAACCTTGATCGCCTCGCCCCTGGATGCGCTTGCGCGTTATCAGGCGAACGCGCCCACCCTCACCTATCTATTGTTCGCGTTTAGCGTTCCCATTCTCAGTTTGATCCTCGCGTTTATCGGTCTCGTTGCCGGTCTCTTCGTTGGTCAACAACGCGGCGAGATGGCGATCCTGCGCAGTCGTGGTGCGAGCGCAACTCAAGTTGTCGGCATCTCGTTGTTGCAGGGTGTCATCCTTGGCATTGTTGCGCTCACAGGCGGCATTGGTCTCGGTTATTGGATCACTCATTCCATCGGCAAGGCGCGCAGTTTTCTTGATTTCAGCGCGGTGGGTGGTCTGCGTGTCAGCCTCACGCCGCAAGTGCTTGGTTATGGTCTGCTCGGCATCGGAATTATTCTGCTGATCCAGGTTTTGTTGCCTACGTTGAGTGCTGCCGAAAACACCATTGTCACCTACAAACAGGAACGCGCGCGTTCGCTGCGTGTACCCTGGTGGCAAACTTTTTATATCGATATTCTTTTGCTGATCCCCGCGGGCTATGGCTTGTGGCAGCTCACGCAACAATCCAAGCAAGCTTTAAGCGGATCGGAGACGATTCCTGACCCGTTGCAGAATCCCCTCTTGTTACTGGTGCCCGCCCTAGGAATTTTCTCTGTCGCTCTTTTTACCCTTCGGCTTGTCCCCCGTTTCATGGACTTTATCTCCCGCCTGTTGAATCCGTCGAAAAGTGTCGGCTTGCTAATGGCGGCGCGTTATCTGGCGCGCAGTCCAGCAACCTATAACGCACCGCTGGTATTGTTGGTACTCACACTGGGACTTTCCGCCTTCACGGCATCACTGGCGCGCACACTCGATGTTCAACTCGATAAACAAATGCGCTATCAAGTCGGCGCGGATATGAATCTTTACGAGTTCGGCACAACCTTTAATGAAGATGCGCCGGACCCCGTCTACACTTTCGGTCCCGTAGATGATCACTTAAGCATTCCAGGCGTTGAATCCGCCACGCGTGTAGGACGTTACAAATTTACAGGTGCCGCAGCTACCGGCTCATTGAGTGGCGTATATCTCGGCATCGACCGGCTTACCTTCCCATCCGCTGCTTATTGGCAACGAGATTTTGCAACTGAACAACTCGGCGCCCTGATGAATCAACTCGCAGCTGACCCAAATGGAATCCTTGTTCCAAATAGTTTATTGGAAAAACAAAAGCTCAAGATCGGGGATACGATCGGACTCGGGGTCACGACTGGCATTGCAGGTCAGTCCATTCCGTTGGAAGCGCATATCGTCGGCTCCTTTGATCTCTTCCCCACGTGGTACCCTGAAAGCGGAACAATGATTGTGGGCAATCTCGAAGAATTGTTCCTGAACGCTGGTGCAGAATACCCTTATGAAGTTTGGCTCGGGACATCGCGCGCTGCTGATCCAGAAACCATTTCATATGCAGTCCGCGGCTACAGCATCTTGCTTAATCAACAAGCTGATCAAACCAAATTGGAGCGCAACGGCTTGAACACCATCGTCAAGGAATGGTCATCGGCAGAACTTAACATCCGCGCGGAGCAGCGCCGACCTGAAAGACAAGGTTTGTTCGGCTTGCTCTCCGTGGGTTTCGTAGCTTCGGCATTGCTCACGGTGTTGGGCTTCCTCCTATACGCGCTGTTCTCGTTCAGACGCCGCTTTATCGAGATGGGTATGTTACGCGCCATTGGTCTATCCATTCAGCAGATGACGGCACTGCTCGCTGCCGAACTTGCCTTTTTGGTTTTGCTCGGCATCGGAGTCGGGACAGGTCTGGGCGTATTTGCGAGCCGGTTGTTCGTGCCGTTCCTGCAAATTGGAGCAAGCACCCAATCACAATATCCCCCGTTTCAAATTGAAATCGCGTGGCTTTCAATCGCACAGATCTATGTGTTGTTTGCCCTGCTCTTTATTGCTGCGCTGAGCGCACTCTCAGCGTTGCTTGTCCGTATGAAGATCTTCCAGGCTATTAAGTTAGGAGAGACCACGTAACGCGACATTTATGTCGCTTTTACAGCTTGCGAGATAAATCTCGCATTACAGAATCAACCATTATGAATGAACCTTTGATCATTTGTGAAAACCTTGTAAAGATCTACCGCCTGAATCAGGAGGGCGGCGCATCTGTTGAAGTACAAGCCTTACAGGGACTCGATATCACCGTCCGCGAGGGTGAGATGCTTGGCATCGTGGGCGCGAGCGGCAGCGGCAAATCTACGCTGCTCAATGTGCTTGGTGGACTCGACCGTCCCACCGGTGGACGCGCGCTCGTTGGCAAACAGGATTTGGGTCGTTTGAGTGAAAGTGATATTGACGTATACCGTCGCAAAACTGTCGGCTTCGTGTGGCAACAAGGCGCGCGCAATCTCATCCCTTATCTAACCGCGGCGGAGAATATTGAATTACCGCTCACACTTTCCGGGCAGGTTGGCAAGTCCACACGGGAACGGGCACTGGAGTTGCTTGAGTTGGTTGGTCTGCTTGACCGCAAGGGACATCGTCTCGAAGAATTATCCGGCGGTGAACAACAACGCGTGGCAATTGCAATTGCTTTGGCTAACAAACCTTTGTTATTACTAGCTGATGAACCCACTGGCGAATTGGATACCGTCACCGCACAGACCATCTACGACCTGTTGCGTGACTTGAACACCCGCCTCGGACTCACCATGGTCATTGTCAGCCACGACCCGGGCATTGCCAAACACGTGGACCGGGTTGTGGCAGTGCGTGATGGCAAGCTGGCGAGTGAAACTGTCCGCGTGCAAAAATCGGATGGCGCTGAACATCATGTTGAGTTGAGCGTGTTAGATGCCGCGGGACGTGTACAACTTCCGCGCGAATATTTGGAACAGTTCAATATCAAACGCCGGGTGGTCATCGAAACTACCGTCGAAGGGATTCTCATCCGCAAGCCGGAGGGCGATCATCACAGTGGCGAACATGGCATATCGTCCAGCGAGCAGGTAGAGACGCAAGAAGAAGCGGTGCAAGTCACGTCGCGTTGGTCAACGTTGTGGCAGAGTGTTAAATCCAGATTTGCGAAAGGGGAAAAGCAATGAGTCTGATCATCGAAACGAAAGACCTGCGGCGCGTGTATCAATCGAAGACGGGCGCGGAAGTGGCGGCGTTGCGCGGTGTGAATTTGAATGTGGAAACGGGCGCGTTCGTGGCGTTGAAGGGACGTTCGGGCAGCGGCAAAACGACGCTGTTGAATTGTCTGGCGGGACTCGATAAACCGACATCCGGTTCGGCGCTGGTGCTGGGGCATGACATCATGCAAATGAGCGATCAGGAACTGACTGTGTGGCGGCGCGAACAGATTGGTTTGGTGTTTCAGTCGTTCGGTTTATTGCCGACGCTTTCGGCGTATGAAAATATCGAACTGTTACTGCGCATCAAAGGCGATGATTATGATGCGCGGCATAAACGTGCATTGGAATGTTTGGAGATCGTTGGGCTGAGCAAATGGAAGGATCATCGTCCGTTTGAAATGTCTGGTGGGCAGCAACAACGCGTGGCCATCGCACGCGCGCTGGCGAATAAAGCGAAGTTAATCCTCGCCGATGAACCCACTGGTGAACTCGATAGCAAGACCACACGCGAGCTACTGACGTTCTTCCGCGAACTGATCGAACAACAACATATCACGATGTTGATGGTGTCACATGATGAGCTGGTGGATTCGTATGTCCATCAGGTATTGGTCTTGAAAGATGGTGTTGTAGAAAATAATTCGCGCTGAGCGGAGCGTAGCGCAGTCGAAGCTTGAGTTGCATAGCAACCCGCCCTTCGACTACATTCCTCGCTGTCGCTCGTCATTCCGCTCAGGGCGAAGATAAATGAAACTATGAAACGTATTCTCTCTTTCCTCCTTCTGCTTTCCTTCATCCTCTCCGCCTGTGGAGAACAAGCCATCACGCCTGTCGTTACCGCAGAGCCAACGGAAGTTATTGATTTGGGTCCGGTCATTTACACAGATGCATCACAACCTGTCGAAGCACGTGTGGAAGATCTGCTCAAACGCATGACACTCGATGAAAAGATCGGGCAGATGACCCAGGTGGAAAAGAATAGCATTCGCTCCGGCGACATCACCAAGTATTTTATCGGTTCAATTCTCAGCGGCGGGGGTGGGTCACCGGCAAAGAACACGCCGCAGGCTTGGTACGAAATGGTGGCGGGATTTCAACTCGAGGCATTGGATACGCGCTTAGGAATTCCAATGATCTATGGTGTAGACGCCGTGCATGGTCATGGCAATTTACTCAACGCGACGATCTTCCCGCATAATATCGGCTTGGGCGCAACGAATAACCCCGAACTGGTTGAAAAGATTGGCCGCGTTACAGCGGAAGAGATTCTCGCCACTGGCATCCCATGGAATTTTTCTCCAGTTATCGCTGTGGTACAGGATGTGCGTTGGGGACGCACCTACGAAGGCTTTAGCGAAAATACCGAGATCGTCACATCACTGGGCACGGCATACATCAAAGGCATGCAAACTTTGGAAGCCAACGATGCGGCAACTCCAGGTCAATCCATATTCACGTTGGCGACACCCAAACATTTTCTCGGCGATGGCGCAACGATCTGGGGCTCCTCGCGCACAGAACGCTATGAACTCGATCAGGGCAACATGCAAGTCCCTGAAACGGTTCTGCGCGAGCTGTATCTACCTCCCTATCAAAGCGCCGTGGACGCTGGCGCGCTGAACGTGATGACCTCCTTCAGCAGTTGGAAGGGCACGAAGATGCATGCCGAGCAATATTTGGTGAACGAAGTTCTTAAAGACGAACTCGGCTTCAACGGCTTTATCGTCTCCGATTGGCAGGCGATGGATCAGATCTATCCTGATGATTATTACGCATCCATTGTCACCTCGGTCAACGCAGGCGTGGATATGAACATGGTGCCGTACGATTACATCACATGGATCGATACCATGAAAACCGCTGTCAACAATGGCGACATTCCCGAATCACGCGTTGACGAGGCTGTGCGCCGGATCTTGAGAGTTAAATTTGCCTTAGGCTTGTTTGAACGCCCCATGCCTAATACGAAATACCAGGCCACCGTCCGTTCGCGCGAACATTTGGAAATTGCCCGTCAAGCTGTCCGCGAATCATTGGTGTTGCTCAAGAATGAAAATTATGTTCTGCCTTTGAGCAAAGATACACCAGTTATCTTCGTCGCTGGCGAAGGCGCAAATAATATTGGCTTGCAATCCGGCGGTTGGACTTTGGAATGGCAGGGTAAAAAAGGCAACGAGGACGAAGGCACGACCATCTTCAGCGGACTCAGATCTGCAATGAATTCTGGTTCACAAATTGAATTCAATCGCGACGGTGATTTCAGCGAATTCAAAGATGCTACAGGAAATCCATTGATCGCTGATATCGGAATCGTTGTCCTCGCTGAAGATCCATACGCTGAAGGTGTTGGCGATGCCGCCGATATTTCATTGACCAGTCAAGAGCTTGAATTATTAGCCGAAGTGAAAAAGCAAAGCAAGGCTGTAGTTGTTATTCTGTTATCGGGTCGTCCACGCGTGATCACAGATGGACTTCCGCTGGCTGAGGCTTGGGTCGCAGCCTGGCTGCCCGGCACAGAAGGTGAAGGCGTTGCCGATGTATTGTTCGGTGATTTCCCGTTCACTGGCAAAACTGCTTTTTCATGGGCTCGCTCGAATGAACAACTGCCCATCAACGTCAACAACGCTGCAGATAAAACCGGTTGCGATACGCCGCTCTTCCCGTTTGGTTATGGCTTGACCAACGGCGAGTCCATGCCTGAACTTTTGGATTGTAAATAAAGTATGGTGATCGAGTAGCCCCGAGTGCTTTTCGAGGGGCATATCGAAACCACTTGTCAATGAAGTAATTTTCTTTACAAAGTATTTTTATAACTTAGTGGTCTCGATACTCTCGCAATAAATGCTCGCTACTCGACCAACAGGATTTAGAAAAGGAAATCAATTATGAAATACGGATACTTTGACGACACGGCTCGTGAATACGTGATCACCCAACCCGATACGCCTCTCCCCTGGATCAACTACCTCGGCAGCGAAGCCTACTTCGGGCTCATCTCCAACACCGCGGGCGGCTACTCCTTTTACAAAGATGCCCGCCTCCGCCGCCTCACGCGCTATCGCTACAACAACTCCCCGCTCGATATGGGTGGTCGCTATCTTTATCTGCGCGATAATACCACTGGCAAATTCTGGTCGCCTTCGTGGATGCCCACCCGTACCCAACTCGATGAATACGAATGCCGTCACGGACAGGGCTACACGGTCATCACATCCAAACTCAATGGGATTAAATCCTCCACTCGTTATTTTGTTCCGCTCGGAGAATCGCTCGAAATCTGGCAGATGACCCTGACCAACGAGAACGCTTCATCCGTGGACCTGAGCCTGTTCTCCGCCATCGAGTTTTGTCTATGGGACGCCAACGATGACGCCACCAATTTCCAACGCAACTACTCCATTGGGCAAATGGAGATCGTGGACGAAGTCATTTATCACAAGACCGAATACCGCGAACGCCGCGATCACTTCGCTTATTTCGCCTGCTCCGAAAATCTGGCTGGCTTCGACACAATCCGCGAAGATTTTCTTGGTCAATATCGCGGCTGGAATGAGCCGCAAGTTGTGGTATCTGGCGAATCGACGAACACTGAAGCGCATGGTTGGCAGCCGATTGGGTCACATCATGTCAAAGTCAGCTTGAAGGCTGGAGAGTCAAAGCAAGTTATCTTTATTCTCGGCTATCAAGAGAATCCGAAAGATGACAAATTCGACCCGCCTGGTTCACAGGTCATTAACAAGCAGCGCGTGAAGGCAGCGCTTGAAAATTATCTGAAGGCAGAAAACGCAGACAAAGCTTTCAACGAACTGCGCGATTACTGGACGATGCTGTTAGGTAAGATGCAAGTAACCACACCCGATGAAGACACCAATCGCATGGTCAACATCTGGAATGCCTATCAATGCATGGTGACATTCAACATGAGCCGCTCCGCTTCCTATTTTGAAAGCGGCATTGGACGTGGCATGGGCTTCCGTGATTCAAATCAGGATCTGCTTGGCTTCGTACATATGATTCCCGAGCGCGCACGCGAACGTATCCTTGATCTTTCTGCAACACAATTGAAGAACGGTGGTGCCTTCCATCAATATCAACCGTTGACCAAGCGCGGCAACAACGATGTTGGCTCTGGCTTCAATGATGATCCCGCGTGGTTGGTGCTTGGGGTTTCGGCTTATATCAAAGAAAGCGGTGACTGGTCCATTCTTGACGAACTTGTTCAATATGAAAATGAACCAGGAAGCGAGAAGCCGCTTTACGACCATCTACAACGCTCTATTCAATATACACTCGACCGTCTTGGACCTAATCAACTCCCCCTCATTGGCCGCGCAGACTGGAACGATTGCTTGAACTTGAATTGTTTCTCTGATACACCCGGTCAATCCTTCCAAACGACGACTAATAAAGATGGCACGGTCGCGGAGAGTGTGTTCATTGCTGGTCTATTTGTTCTGGCGTGCAAGGAAATGGAAGGGCTTGCCAAATATTGTGGCGATAACGACGAAGTGGAAAAAGTAACCCAAGCCGCAGCGGAGATGGAAAAGATTGTTTGGAAAGCAGGCTGGGACGGTGATTGGTTCCGGCGCGCGTATGATGATTATGGTCATGTGCTAGGCTCGAAAGAAAATACCGAAGGACAAATCTTCATTGAACCGCAGGGTATTTGCATCATGGCTGGCTTGGGAGTTGAAAATGGCAATGCAGTAAAAGCATTGGACTCAGTTGCTGAACATCTCGCTACGCCGCATGGAATTGTTTTACAACAACCGGCGTTCAGCCAGTATTATCTACATCTCGGTGAAATATCATCGTATCCGCCGGGCTATAAAGAGAATGCAGGCATCTTCTGCCACACTAATCCTTGGATCATGATCGCTGAGGCAATAGTTGGGCGTGGAGATAAGGCGTTCGATTACTATAAGCGCATCAACCCCTCGGTGCGCGAGGAAATTAGTGAACTGCACAAGTGTGAGCCTTATGTCTACGCACAAATGATCGCAGGCAAAGATGCGCCCACACATGGCGAAGCCAAGAACTCATGGCTGTCTGGAACTGCGGCATGGAACTACGCCGCTATTACACAGTCCATTCTTGGTATTCAACCCACATTAGACGGCTTGGAAATTTCGCCCTCCATCCCTGCGGGTTGGGATGGTTTTACTGCCATCCGTAACTATCGCGGCGTGACGTATAACATCACCGTGACCAACCCGAAGCATGTCAGCAAAGGCGTGGAAAAGGTCCTTGTCAACGGCAAACAGATTGGTGGGAGTCTAATCCGCGCAGACGCGCAAGCGGGTTCGGGCGAAGTGAATGTTGAAGTGGTGATGGGATAAATCGTGTCATACCCGCTTCCATTTGCGTCCATTGAAAATAATTTTCTGCGGCTCGATTATCTGACGACAACGGGTCCGCGCATTGTTGGCTTGTATGCAGTTGGAGCACAAGGCAATCTGCTCGCAGAAACACCCGATGTTCACTGGCCCACACCGCACGGCGAATATTACCTGCGTGGCGGGCATCGCTTGTGGACTGCGCCGGAGGATCCTTTTTACACCTGCCCTGAAGATGGCTTGGATGTAATGCAAGATGGCGACAAAGTAATTTTGAAAAGCCCGGTTGATGAGGCGGGTCTCGAAAAAGAGATCTCCATTCAGTTAGATGGTAACTGTGTAGAACTTGAACATCACGTCACATGGCGTGGGGACGACCCCATTGAACTTGCGCCATGGGCAATCACACAACTGCGCCTGGGTGGCATGGCAATTCTGCCTTTACCAGATACTGATGGGTTACTGCCCAACCGCAATCTCGTGTTATGGCCCTATACACAGATACAAGATGAACGGCTGGAACTGCATGACGATGTCATTTTGCTACAGGGCGCAGGCGGTGAACGAGCCTGTAAAATTGGCAACAGAAATTCGCACGGTTGGGTCGCCTGCTTATTGGGTGAGGCATTATTTGTCAAAAGGTTTACAATTAATGCATCTGGGGCATACCCTGACCTGGGATGTAACGTGGAAGCCTATGTCAAGGATACCTGTATTGAATTGGAAACACTAGGTTCGATAACGACTTTGAAATCAGGCGACTCGGTCACACACGCTGAAAGCTGGCAGGTGATCACAGGCACTTATCCTTCAACCCTGGAAACGGCACGCAAGGTTAGCAAGCAATTATCTTATTCCTAAACGAGGAGAATCAACATGGCAAACAAGATCATCTTCCCCGACAATTTTATCTGGGGTGCGGCAACCGCCTCATATCAGATCGAAGGCGCATGGGACAAACACGGCAAAGGGGAATCCACGTGGGATCGTTTTACACATACACCCGGCAAGATCAGGAATAACGACACGGGCGATATCGCCAACGATCACTACCGACTTTGGAAAAAAGATATCGGTTTGATGAAGAAGCTTGGCTTGCAGTCGTATCGTTTTTCGATTGCATGGCCGCGCATTCTGCCCGCCGGACGCGGCAAGGTGAATCAAAAGGGTTTGGATTTTTACAGCAAGCTCGTGGATGGTTTACTGGAGGCAGGCATTAAGCCTTTCGCCACACTATACCATTGGGACTTACCACAAAAGCTGGAAGATGAGGGCGGCTGGACTGTACGCTCTACGGCAGATGCATTTGCTGAATATGCAGATGTAGTTTCGCGCACATTGGGAGACCGTGTCAAGAACTGGATCACACATAATGAATCATCCGTGGTTGCCTGGTTGGGCTATGAGACAGGCGTCCATGCACCTGGGATTGTCGATCCAACCTACAAACTGGCGTTGCGCGCCGCACATCATCTCTTGTTATCGCATGGACAGGCTGTGCCGGTGATTCGCCGCAACAGTGAGAAGTCTGAAGTTGGTATTACGCTAAACATTGGCTGGAAGGTTGCGGCATCCAACAGCCCGGCAGATCTTGAGAGCGCGCGCTTCGATGATGGCAAATGGTTCCGATGGTTTGCCGATCCTGTTTACGGGCGCGGGTATCCCACGGATATGACTGAGGACTTTTCAAAATATGGTGCGCTGCCGAATGGCATGGATTTCGTACAAACTGGCGATATGAATATTATCGCCACGCCCACAGATTTCATCGGACTCAACTACTATAGCCGTAATCTACACCGCACGAACGTTCCAAATAACGACCCGCAAATTGATTTCCCAAAACCCAAGACTCCTGAAAACTGGACAGAAATGGACTGGGAAAATTTCCCCGATGGATTAACTGGTTCGCTGGCGAGAGTCTATTTCAACTACAATCCGCGCAAAATATACATCACTGAAAATGGCGCGAGTTATTCCACTCCGCCCGATGAAAAAGGCAACGTGCCAGATGAGTTGCGCACGAACTATCTCCGCACACATTTTGCAGCGATGCATCGCGCCATTCAGGCTGGCGTGCCACTGGCTGGTTATTTCATCTGGTCGTTGATGGATAACTTTGAGTGGTCGTTCGGTTATAGTCAACGCTTCGGCATCGTCTGGGTGGATTATGAGACGCAGAAACGAACGCTGAAAGACAGCGCCAAATGGTATAAGGGTGTGATCAAGAAGAACGGGTTTTAGATAAATAAAAACTGGGCGACAAAATGTCGTCCAGTTTTTATGTTTAAGAGTTATCTACAAAAGGATTGTTCAACTTCTCTTCACCCACTGTAGTTTCAGGTCCATGACCGGAAAGCAGACGTGTGTTATCTGGCAAAGTAAATATTTGTTCCTTGATACTTTTTACGAGAGCATCCCAATTACCACCGGGTAAATCCGTGCGACCAACAGAGCCATTGAAAATCAAGTCGCCGCAGAAACAGACGCTTCGGCTGCGCTGCCCCACTGGGTTGCTCCGATCAGCGCGAGTGTCAGCAACGTATAGGATGCAGTGACCAGTTGTATGGCCGGGCGTGAAGCGGACTTCAAATTCCACATTGCCGAGTCGCAATTTCATCCCATGTACAAAATCAATCGTTGGTTCAGGTCCGGGGTCAATATCAAAACCGAATAATGCGCCCCCACCACCTGCGCGCCATAAGACGTGATCATTTGGATGCAGAGCCACCAATGGCAGCGGATTTAGTGCGTCAGCGATTGCGCCTGCACCGCCGATGTGATCGAAGTGCGCGTGCGTGTACCAAAGATGGCCAATACGCCAGCTGCGCTTTTGAGCTTCAGCCAGAATGATATGCCCATCCCACGCTGGGTCGATGACCACTGCTTCTTTGGTTTCAGGATCTGCCACGAGATAGGCATTTGTCTGTGCAGGACCCAATGTGAAGGAAACGATTTCAAGCATGTGGACACCTATAGTTGATGGGTAAGTTCAATGTGTTCAGGTGGAGTATGTTTTGAATGCGGTGTAAATAGAAAGCTGATGATAAACCCTACAGCAATTGCGATCAACGCCACTGGATAGATCATGAAGGGATTGATGTCATACAGATACCCCGCCACGGGAGGAATGATAAACATTGTTGCCGCGCCAACGGTTTCAGCGATGCCATACGCCAACCCCATTTGCGATTCATGCACCAAGGGCCGCACTTGTGCAACACCCAATCCGCGCAAGGCACGAAAACCGCCCAGCATAAAGTAGGCAATTGCGAACCAACTGAAGCTTGTGCCGCGCCACAATAGAAACGCATATGCAGCAACGCCTAATTGTCCTAATAGAAATCCTTTACGCGCCTCCAACATGCCCAACAGGAAATTGAATACCACAGTTCCAATCCCAACGATCGAACCCAATGTACCGATCTGCGTCAGGGAAAGCCCGCGCTGGTTTTCCAAAAAGTTTGGCGTAAGAGGCTGCGGCAGAAAAACGACCAACGCCACAATGAAAAAGACCACTAGAAAACTCAAATACCGTTTGTTCTTTAGCAAATCAGCTGGTGGGTCAGTTGGGTCATGATGATCGCGGGGCTGAGCTGCGATCTGAAAAATAAAAAATGTTGAGAAAACAAAAATCCCCATCGCCACCGCATAGACCATGCGCAAACCATAATGGTCACCGATCCAGCCGCCTAAGGTGGGTCCGATCATCACGCCCGAATTATAAACAATGCCACTAAACGTAATCGCGCGCGCCACCGTCCATTTGCCGCGCGCGGCTGTCAGGTAACTATCCAGCGGCGAAACCACAAATAGCGTAAAGCCATACATCAGAATGCCGATCACGAACAAGAATAAACTTTTCGCGAGCGCCATGGTCAATGTGGCGAAGACTCCAAAGATCCACGCCGCGATCAACATTTGTCTGCGCCCCCAACGATCGGATAGATGTCCGGAAGGGATAGGCACTAGCGCCATCATCAAACCTGACGCGCCAAGGATCCACCCAATGGTCCGCGGTTCGGCGCCCAACTGTTGTAAGTAGATCGGTTGAAAGATCATGAACGTCCCCTCGCCTATGCCCCATGTAAACAATGCCACACCCAGCCACATCAAAGATCGATTCATTTGGACTCAGACTCCACTCTCTGGATGAATTCAACTGCCGCTTCAAACACCTGACGGCGAGCCGCATCGCGCGTGACCACGTGGCCTGATCCCGTTATATACAGCTTTGTCTTATCTGACGCATTGACGAGCGCCGCATCGATCAGCTCCATATTTTCGGGCAATACATATTTATCATCGCGTGAATGCATCAACAATAACGGCACCTTGACTTGCGGAAGCGCCGTGCGCATTTCCCCAAGCAGTTTATTTAATTCTCCGATCGAACGAACGGGGTTTTGCGGATACGAGATATGATCCTTCCACGCCTCTTTATCAAACCAGCTAGAACCGGGCACTTCGTCGCTCTTCGGCATATACGCGACAATCTTACTGATCCACTCAATATGCCGCAAACGCGGATCGTCAGGGAGTTTATACGGCGTGGACATGGCGATCACGCCATCCACTTCCAAACGAGTAGACATGAGCAAAGATAAAATTCCACCCATCGAGAGCCCAACGAGGAAAATATTATCAGTCGTTCCACGCAGGAGAGAATAAGCATCTTCAACAGAAGCAGTCCAATCGGTCCAGCGTGAAGCGATCATATCTTCGGGGATGGTGGCGTGTCCGGCAAGTCGGACTCCAAGACAGGTGAATCCTTTTTGGTTGAGATATTCCCCCATCCAGCGCATTTCTTTGGGTGTGCCAGTGAATCCATGAATCAACAGACACGCAGGCTTCGAGCGGTCACCCAAAAAGAAAAAGGGTTCCGCAGTTGGGATGAGCTGTGACATGCAGAGAATTATAAGACTACTTACGCATCCAAGCGGGACGCAAACTTGCGACCCTTTTATAAACCGGACAATCCTTTTGATGTGCACCCTGTAAATACCCCGTGGACATCAAAAACTCATTAACGATCTCCCCGCCGGTGAAGACAAAAGTCTTCTTCAAGACCTGAACACAATAACTACGGAAAAAAGATAATACTTTCAACGGATCTAATCCTATGAAGGTATATACCAAGCTGGGTGTCTTGAAACCACAACATCATAAATAGGACAATCAGGAGTATGAGCGCCTGAGAGGTAACCCGTGCTCATTAGAAATTCTTTGACAATCTCCCCTCCTGTGAATGTGAATGTGCGTTTAAAAATCTTGATCCAATTTTCCAAAGTTTGCGGATGCTGGCTATCTAACCAACCCTTAAAAGACCCATGCTCGATACGCAAATCTTGAACTCTTTGCGCGTTCACAATAGCTGCATTGACCTTTAATCGATTTCTGATTATCCCAGGATCATTCATTAATCGCGCCCGATCAGACTCATCGTAGGATGCGATGGCGCCAATCTCAAATCGACTATACGCAGCACGAAAGTTGTCGGCTTTTTTTAGGATCGTAATCCATGAAAGCCCTGCTTGATTAATCTCAAGTATCAAGCGTTCGAACAACAAGTTGTCATCTTCAATAGGAAAACCATACTGGGTATCATGATAAACCCTATTGAAGGTATCTTCTGGATGAGAATTGCAGTAGTCGCAGTAAGTGGTCATGCTGATATTTTACTATCTTCTCCGGACAGTGCACTCATTTACGAACGCAGCTATGAATCCTTGGGGCAGGGATACACACAATCGGACTTATTTTTCATGCACAGGCGGTGGTGGCAAATTGGTAATGTTTAAGGTGTGTCTCCTGATTCATTGTACCAAGAATCAAATCCAGGCTTAACCGCTCTGCCAGATAATCCAAGTAACAAGCCAGTAACTTGGGGTATCTAATCCGAATTCCGCATCATTCCTGACCATCTGAATCTCCCCCAAGTGGCGGAGATAAGTGCTCCCCGGCTAATGGATGTCGTTGAACCTCTATGAACCGGCTTATACAACCTTCTCTTCCACACTGACTTTCGTGCCGCCGGGCCATTCAACCGTCACATCGCCTGGGTCATACGACACCTGCGGTACGCTCCAACGAAAGATCCATTTCGCATCCTCTGGGCTGGCATTGACACATCCTCGCGAGGAGGGTTCACCATAGTTGTTGTGCCAATACGTGGAGTGGATCGCGACCCCTGTTCCTACAAATAGACTCACCCATCCAACAGCCGGCAGACTCCAGCCCGCCGAAGCACTACCACCACTCAGCGGCAAGGAGATGGCTTTGCGCCAGATGGGGA
>Ga0137333_1000082_pt1 | contig 22339 bp, 24 predicted proteins | sample EasRivERMLT231_2_FD_102286 | JGI IMG/M metagenome (GOLD analysis project Ga0137333, IMG submission 102286) | Soil microbial communities from meander-bound floodplain in the East River, Colorado, USA - East River MetaG ERMLT231_2 | ecosystem: Environmental > Terrestrial > Soil > Floodplain ... | reverse complement strand
TTTGACCAAAATTATTACGATAGCGTTTTGGCGGTTCGATCTGGGATGGATTTTCAATGGTAAAGAAACGTGCTTCGGCTCCGTCAATGTGTAGTTGCCAGGTGGTGCCAAACGGAATCACAATGTAATCACCTTTGCGGAATTTGAGATTTCCGAATTGCGATTTCAATACGCCGCTGCCTTCATGTACCCACCAGGTTTCATAGGCTTGCGCGTTGCGGTAGAAATAGTCCATGCTTTTGCTGGCGCGTGCTACACCAAGAATTACATCCTTGTTGGCAAGCAATGGAATCCGCGCTGAGACCGCATCGCCGCCGAGCGGAATGTCGGAAGTCTTGAAGGCACGGTGACGGATGGGGCCAAAGTCCACAGTTTCGGGCATGCGCGAGCCGATGTCTTCCGTCTGTTTGACACGTGGTGGAATGAAGTTGTGATACAGAATGGATTGCAGGGATGAGAAGCCTTCCAATCCCATTAATTCTTCGCGATAGAGTTCACCATTTGGCTTTCTAAATTGTGTATGTCGTTTGTGGGGGATCTGTCCGAGTTTGTGATAGAAGGGCATGATTACTCCTTAATCTTTGATTACATCAGAAAACGCAACCACGCTAGTCAGCCCATGCGACCGGGCATATTGAAGCGCGCGCGTTGCGTTTTGTGCAAATTCTTCACTTGTAATGGAATTGTGGGCGGGCAGGGAAGCTATGCCTATAAAAAGAGACAGACTGAGGACGACATCTTCCGCGGCTGTGATTTTCTTTTTGAGGCGTTCACAGGCGGTACGCGCCCCTGGTGTGCTCGTGGATGGCAACAGAATGAGGAATTCGTTATCCTGTTTGCATAGAATATCGGTTTCGCGCAGTTCAAGGCGCAGCCTGTTCATAACAAAAAGTTCTACGTCGTTCCGGGTTTCTGGATGAGCCGGGTCTACTTCAACGAAAAGGTCGACCAGGGTCAGGGAATCTCCATAGCGTCGCGATATGTTCACTTGATGAGCCAACAGGGACTTGAATATATCAGGATGACATAAACCGTTTTCATGACCGGGAATATTTTGCAAGGCAGTGTTCCTCTATACCAATTTTTATTATGTGATTTCAGAAAATATCACTGCGGTTGTAAGTCGCTGGTCACGGGCATGTCCCATGGCTGTGGCTGCCTGCTGCATGAGTTTGTGGCTGGTCAGCGCTGTCCCTTCGGAGATGGATGTCATCCCGACGAAAACTGTCATATTGAAAGACACGCGATCGTATGTTTGGTGAGGCTCGTTGAATAACTTTGCCAGACGTTCACAAACAATGCGCCCGCCTGTTTCGTCGGTGGCTGGCATCATTACCAGGAACTCATTACCCTTGCGGCATGGAATATCCGTATCGCGGAGTTGTACATCCAGAATATTGATGGCGAACATCTCTGCGCTATACAGGATTTCTGGACGATCGGGATCGGTTTCGATTGCGAGGTGAATGAGTGTGAGCGGAGTTTTATAGCGGCGCGAACGATGGACCTCATGATCCAGCAGGGTCTGAAAGGATTCGAGCGAATACAGTTCGATTTCATGCTTGAGGACATCATTCATGGCATGGCTCCGTGATTACAGGCTTTTACTAACTTCCAACTTTGTTTCGTAAAACTCCAATTCTTTCGATCTCCAATTCAACGACATCGCCGTGTTCAAGCCACGGACCCTGAAACTTTGTCAGCTCAAGCAGACAGCCTGTGCCGACAGTTCCTGAACCGATCACATCACCGGGAAAGAGCATCGCTGAATCCGATGCACGCGCGATGATCTCACCGAACGACCAGTGCATATCCTTGAAATTACCGCGGGACATTTCCACCCCGTTGACTCTTGCCATCATCGTGAGATCATACACGCCCGGGCGGCCCTCTGCTCGATCAGCCAACGCATCACGCGTGACGATCACTGGTCCAAATGCTGACGCAAAATCCTTGCCCTTGGCTGGCCCCAATCCCACTGCCATTTCTTTGCGCTGTACATCCCGCGCTGACCAATCATTGAAGATGGTGTAACCGAAGATGTGTTGCTCGGCATCTTCGGCTTTGATGTTCATGCCACCTTTGCCGATCACGATGGCGACTTCCAGTTCATAATCCATCGCCTTGGTGTAGTGCGGATATGGAATCTCATCGTCATGTCCAAACACGGCATTCGGATTCGTGAAATAGAAGACAGGGAATTCATACCACTCTGGCGGCACATCGCGTCCACGATTGCGATTGGCGGTCATGACGTGTTGCTCGAAGGCATAGCCATCACGCAGGGTATTGGGCTTGAGTGGTGAAAGGAATTTGACTTCGTCAACGGAAAGCGAATCTCTGGAAGCCTTGCTTGCAGCTTCCGTTGCGCCCGCAGCCATGACTGCGTACATGTCAGGAAAGGGCAGAGTGTGGACTCGGTCCTCGATAACGAGAGCAGGCTGGGACGTAGCGTGATGCGTGCTGATCGTTGCAAATCGCATTATAAGTTTCCTCGTCGTTCCTGTTCCATTTCGATCGATTCGAACAAGGCTTTGAAGTTGCCTTTGCCAAATCCTTTCGCACCATGACGTTGGATGACTTCGATGAACATGGTCGGGCGATCTTGAATGGGTTTGGTGAAGATCTGCAGGAGGTAGCCTTCATCATCACGGTCAACAAGAATGCCGAGATCATGCACAGTTTTCATGTCCTCTTTGATCGTGCCGACGCGGTCTGGCAGGGCTTCGTAATAAGTGTCAGGCACGCGCAGGAATTCAACGCCGCGCTTGCGAAGTTCATCCACAGTTTTGAGAATATCGCCAGTGATGATGGCGAGATGTTGCGCGCCAGGGGAAAGATAGTAATCGAGATATTCTTCGATCTGACTCCTGCGGCGTCCTTCAGCAGGTTCGTTGATGGGGAACTTGACGCGTCCATTGCCATTCTGCATCACCTTGGACATGAGCGCCGAATACTCGGTGGAGATGTCTTTATCATCGAAAGCCATGAGCTGGCGGAAGCCCATCACCTGATGATAAAAGTTGACCCAGTGATTCATTTTGCCAAGTTGCACGTTGCCAACGATATGGTCAATGGCGGCAAGCCCGGTTGACTCAGCTTCGTATTTGATGGGTTTATAAGTTGGAGCGAACACGCCTTTGTAGTCATCGCGATCCACAAAGACATGCAGAGTTTCGCCATAGGTATAAATCGCAGACGTGCGATACACACCATAATCATCTTTTTCTTCGCGCGGAGTCCATGCGGATTTGCCGCCACGGGATGTGGTAGCCTGCCACGCTTTTTCAACATCATCCACGCCAAGCGCGATGACCTTGACGCCATCGCCATGCACCATGTGATGCGCTGCCAGCGGACTTGATGGACTATAGGGCGCAGAAACAACCAACCGCGCCTGCCCCGATTCAAGTACATACGAAGCAAAGTCGCGGTTGCCAGTTTCAAGCCCTGAGTAAGCCACGGGTTTGAAGCCAAAAGCCTTCCACCAATAATACATGGCGTGTTTGGCGTTGCCCACGTAAAAGTGGACGTGGTCAACGGATTTGATTTGCAGGAAGTCCGCCTCCTCGGTCATCGGGCGGGATTCGGGTTTAGAAACAGTAGTAGCCATTCAGCCTCCTTTGGTTGGGATACTGAGATTTTACGACAAAGGATGTCCCATTGCAATTGAAAAATTAGACCCTAAAGGTCATTGGTCCTTTAGGGTCCGGGTCACTTTATGATCCATCTCGGCTTCTTTTCACTGCATCTTCAATGAACATCTTCCAAACGGGATACGCATCCTCATCCCAGATGGTGTGCATCACCTCAAGCGCCTCATCCTGTTTCCAGCCTAGTCTCAGAACCCGATACATGGCGATAAATGCGCTGGCTCGAAAATTGGCTTCGCAATGCACATGGATCTTTTTATCCTGATTGGCATCCATCGCGTCCATGAAAATGTTCAAGCCATCGCGTGTGGGTGTGCCCCAATTGACCGGGATGTTAATGTATTGCATACCCAGCGATTCAACCAGTTCCGTTTCGTTGAGTATGGCGTTTTTTACATCATGGGGTGCAAGATTGATCACCAACTGTACACCGGCTTGGGCAACCGCGTTCATTTGTTCCGCGGTTGGCATGCCGCTGCTCGAAAGTTTTTCGTGGAAGAATTTATAATTGTAAATATCGTTCATTTGACCCTCACAATCTTTCCATCGGTAATTTTTTGCAACACATCGGTTGATAATTCGAAAATCGCATTGGGAGTGCCCGCCGCCGCCCAGATGGTTGGATATTGGATGAAGTCTTCATCAATATACGTTTCCATTTTTTGGATATGACCAAAGGGCGGCACGCCTCCGATGACGAAGCCGGTCACTGCTCGGACAAAATCAGCATCTGCCTTCCCGATGCCTTCGCCTGCATGCTCGCGGATGCGTTTCTCGTCCACGTGGTTTGCTCCGCTGGTGAGTACAAGAATGGGTTTACCCGATTCCTTGCCTTTGAAGATTAACGATTTCACAATCTGACCAAGTTCACAGCCCGCCCGGTCCGCGGCTTCCTGCGCCGTGCGCGTGGACTCGGCGTGTTCGATTACAGTGAAATGGTATCCGAGCGAGTTGAGCAGGTCTTGAATTTTCTGTGCAGTGGGGGAGAGTGTTGACATCTGCCAATTATAAAATATTATGTCGTTGCGAGAGCGGCACTTTTCCGCCCGAAGCAATGATACGATTATTTCCTCATGTACTTGATTTTCCACAACACGCGCCAGGTCGCACCGCCATCGTCGGAGCGTTCCCAGTTCCAGTCAAATTGACTGGCTTCGATGTTGTACCAGACCATCCGCTGTTTGCAAGCTTCACTTCTGACAATGGCATCGCGAATCAGAATCATCTTCCCATCTTCAAATTTGCCTGTGAAATCGAGATAGGTACCGGTATTATCCACCCAAGTTTGGCACCAGAGATTGCGTTCAGGATCATAGGATGAAACGCTCATGCCCTGTAAATCAGGAGCCGTAAAATTTTCCTGAATGATCTTATCGTCCATGATGCGCAAGATGTGATTGGAGCCTTTGCCATCTTCGCCCCAGGTCACATCCCATTTACCGAGCCAGAAATCAAATTGAGTTTCAAGTCGATCGCTCATGCGGCCTCTCCTGTTGATAAATGATTTGCTGGACTATACCCGCTTTGAATTATTTTGAACCCCTGCTACAAGACTGTTCTTATGGTTTCGGAAAGCGATGCACTGTGCCAAAAGCTGAAACAAACCCCGTGGCCTGCTCGTGATATTCAGAAGTATCTTCAGGCATCAAGCCGCAGCCATATTCAAGTGTGACTTCCATGCCAAACGGAACACGTTTTGAGTTGATCGCGCTGCAGCCTTTGCAATCGGTTCCACAGCCGTCAATAACAGTTGCCCAGGATTTGTTGAACGAGTCCACGGCGCGGTTTTCGGCAAGTGGCTGAGTCAGCCAGGGTGACCAGGCAAGCAACGCGTTCAATAATACAGTAATAGATAACACAATTAATTTTCTGCGCATGATTTTGCTCCTTGCGGGATGGACGCTATAGGTTATAAAATCGTTCCTGAATATTAGCGTGTATACTTTTGGAAAGGAAGGTTAACCATGAGCGAACGCCAAAGAAAAATTTATCAGAACGATGGTAACCGTTACGAAGCTTTGATCGCGCGTGAAGATTATCAGGGCAACATTGAAAAAGCCTTGGATGAGATTGTGAAAGTGGATAGTTTGGATGTGCTTGATCTTGGCGCGGGGACGGGACGTCTCGCTGTACTGTTGGCGCCACGTACAAAGTCCATGTGCGCGTTCGATACTTCAGAAGAAATGCTGCGAGTCTGCCGTGAGAAGTTCGAAGCGCAGGAACTTGCCAATTGGAAGGTGGATGTAGCTGACCATCGCTCGATCCCCGTTGCGGACCATACCGCTGATTTGGTTGTCTCTGGTTGGAGTGTGGCATATCTCTATGTGTGGCATCCTGAGACGTGGAAGGTTGAGTTGGAAAAATGGCTGGGCGAGATGAAACGCATCTTGAGACCGGGCAGTTTCATCGTCCTGTTTGAATCGCTGGGCACGGGAAATGAATCGCCGATTAAGTTGGAACATCTCAAAGAGTATTATCCATGGCTTGACGAAGCAGGATTCCAAAATAAATGGATTCGCACAGATTACAAATTTGAGTCCGTGGAGGAAGCCGAAGAGTTGGCGCGCTTTTTCTTTGGCGATGATTTAGGCAATAAAGTGCGGCAAAATAACTGGGTCGTTCTGCCAGAGTGTACGGGCGTGTGGTGGAAGCAGATTTGATCTAAGTATCTACTGGCAGTGGAGTGAGTTGTTCAGAGCCGCGTGTGCTTTTGCTATTATATTCTTCCACAACATCCTTGTAATCAGAGGAGCCATATCTGCCAAATATTTCAGCGAAAATATTCGGCAGTTTGCGATAAGGCGATATTCTCAAATCTTTTAGCAGAATATCAATATATTGTTGAAAACGTGTGCTGACGGCGACCGAACGCGACGGCTCAAATTGGATGTTGGCGCGCTTCCACGTACGGATGTGTTCGATGCTACTTTCCATTTCTGCGATGGGTGGCAATTTGATCTCGCCGCGCACATAAGCGCACAGCCAGAGCGTACCAACTTCCACGGCGGGGATGTGCATGAAGCCATGATTGAAGCCTGCAAAGCCAAGACGCGGAATGTGCGGGTGAATGAGGTGACGATATAGTTGTGCGCCATCGGGTTCGCTTTCGAGCAGTTGCCGATATTTTTCAGGGAGGAATGGGAAGACGGGTGTCTTCGAACCTAAACTCAATACTGCAAGGTCACAGGGAATCTCACAACCGTTTTGTAATTGAATCCCATTACGCGTGAAACCAGATATCTCAGCCTGATGTGGCTGGATCTTTCCATCTGCGACGAGTGGATAATAACTTTCCGGAGCCAATGCGCCCGCCGAGCGCAGGTCAGGTAGAAATTTATGTTTGGGGATGACTGCGTTCAATCTTTCTTTTGCAGCCTGATCTTTGTTTTTGCCGAGTCTTTCGATCTGTCCTTTGAAAACAGAGGCGATGAGATCCCAAAATTTATTGATGCCACTTTTGAGCGGACCATGCAGAAATCTTTCAGCGGGAGTTGGGTGTGCCCAACTCGTCATCATCACAGTGCCGAAGCGGCTGAACAAGATGTGTGTGAAATGCACACCGAGAATCCATTCGGGGATGGTCCAGCGCGGCGTACGGAAGATGTGATGGACTTCCTTGCTTCTTCTAGCAGCGAACGTGGACATATCTAACGCGCTCTTGCCAAACCCGACAACTACCACGCGTTTGTCGTTGAAAATATCCAGCGAGCGGACGTCACGTTCTGTAATAATGGTTCCGTTGAATTGTTCCTCGCCTGGGAATGGCGGGCGATACTTCCCTTCAGTATATTGTCCAACAGCGATGATCACATATTTGAATGTCTCTTCATGGTTGCCTTTTTGATTCTTGTAGCGCAGCAGCCAGCCGTCACTTTGCTCTTCAAGCGCCAGAACTTCATGCCCCAGGCGTACATCGAGTCTCAGATGTTTTATAGCTTCCTGCCAATATCTCATAATTTGTGCGCCGGAAGGATGCAAGTCCGGTTTGAAAGACCAGGGAAAATCGGATAAATGATAGGATGCGTAGGTATTTTGAAGATGGATATTTGGATAAGCAACCGCCCAAACGCCGCCCGGGTTTTCAGCTTTCTCGAATACGATCGCTTCGAAACCATTCTTCTTGAGCACATTTGCCGCGGCAATGCCTGATATACCAGCGCCGATCACGGCAATCCGTGCACCTTTATTGAGTAACAGGGGATTAAGTAACATGGATGACATCCTCCTCAGTTTGACTTCGCTGCTGGAAATAAATGAAATGCCCACTGAAGATGTGGGCGTCCTATTGCTAGCGCTGTTTATCTGGGCTGGATTGTAAGGAGATTTGGTTCAGGTTGCACCCCTCTAAAGAAGTATCTTGTGAGCGAGTTTTTGCCATTAAATTGCAGAGCGTTTTATCTACTGTTATTGAATTGATCTGCTTCTATGCCGATCTGTTCCTCAAGCCAGTGGACCATATCGAAGAAGGCTTGTTCCGGTAAGCCATGACCTGAGTTATACCATTCTACTTTTTTTGGTTCACTGCCGGCAGCCTGATAGGCAAGGGCATCTGCCTCTGAAACCAGCGTGTCTAAACGCGCATTTTGGAAGAAGAGGGCAGAAGGTGAGGCATGACCGATGAAGTGAATCGAATCAATGGGTTCCATGGCGGTTAGCCATCTCTCACGACTTGCAGCGGGTATGGTTTCAAAGCCACCGACAGGTTTTCCCGCCTCCATGAAATGCGAGACGAGTCCACCATCGCCGACCATGAGACCATAAGCTTTGATGCGGTGTTCAACGCCTGCCAGCAAGCCTCCCATGGCTGCGCCATAACTGTACCCAATATAGCCGAGCCTTGAGGGGTCCACGCTGGGATGATCTGCAAGCAAATCTACACCACGGCGCAGGTCAATAATTAATTGAATTTGCTCCTCGCGGTCCTGAGGTGTGAAGGTTATCCAGCCTCTGCCAGCATTTTCCAAACGCGCCGCCGGACCATCAATGGTCAAGACGACTGCTCCGGTTGGTACAAGGTCTCTGGCAAGCGGAAGCAAACTCGTGCGTGAACCAGACGAGCCATGCATGAGGATGATCCCGGCAAACGGTCCCGTGCCATCCGGGACAAGCAGATAAGCGGTAACATTCCCGCCCTTGGGACTCGGATAATGAATGTCATGCAGGGTATATCCATCTTCCTGGTTGACCGATATATCAGTGATAGATACCGGTAACTGAGAGTCATAGTCAAAGAGTTGTGCAAGCTCTTCATAAGTAGATAATGACGATGTGGGGTTTGTTGTATTTTGAGTGGGAGGTAAACTGGTTTCAGGGATGATCGTTTCAGTGGCAATTGATTGCTCAACGCTGGACGCTGTAGATTCGCTAGATTCCTGTGGCGGAGGGGAGAAAGGTCTGCATGATACCAACAGAGTAAATATAAGTAATAACTTCACATGGCGATACATCATTAGGCTCCCGGTTATCCACTGCACTCAAAAAGCAAAATCAAGTATCCGCAGCTTTCCGAACACTTGATTTTGTCTTCCCGATTTGTTTATATTCTAAATTGATAACAGCCTAGTTGCATCCCTCTTGGGTAGTATATTGTCTGGGCTGATTTCAGGCTTGTTTCTTAAATCCATTCAGCGCAGCTTTGACCAAACCTGTCAACATCAGGATGATCGTTGCGCCCGCGAACAGCCATTTGATCAGGGTGAAGATGGTTGAAAGCCCTGCCAACACCGCGGGCGTGGATGGATAAATTGAAATCATCGTCACGATGCAAATATTTTCAAGCAGATCGAATAACCAGGAGCCAAAGGGCACGACATTGAGCCTTTGCATTCCGCTATTGGATGGGAAGCCTCTTTGGAACGACCACGTAATAAACAATGAAAAGAACAGCGTGTAGACAATTGGATAAATGATGTCACCCGTCATCTCGAAGAGACGATACGACGCGCGTACTTCTTCTCCATATGCCTCGATCATCCCATAGACTTTATCAGGCGTATAAAAGAGTTGCAGGTCAATGGGTCCGAGTCCGCCTGAACCTGCGGCGATTTTCGCACTTTGTGCCGGCAATAGGACTGCGTTGAAGAAAACCTCACCTGCGAGAAAAACGAGCACGAGCCAGCCATTTGCATATTTTCTTAAGGTGTTGGATAGATTGGTAAGCAAGTTTCTCCTCTGTGGTTGGATATTGATATTTGAGTTCTGCCATGAATGAACACCGAAACTCTGTTGGAGACACGTATGACTTCATCAAGATGATCAAAGTCTTTGGGTGCTTGCGGATGAAATGGGGGGAAGGAATTGGATGAGAAATCCGACTCTTAGACGGGCCACAGCATGGGCGCCATCATTGAAACGATCACAGCGATACACAAAGTTAGCGGAATGCCCACACGCAGAAAGTCTGAGAAACGATAATGCCCGGGTCCATAGATCAATAGATTCCCGTGATGACCAAGCGGCGTGAAGAAGGATGTCACCGAAGCCATGGCGACAGTCACAGCGAATGGTTCTGGGGGGAGATCGAGGCTTTGCGCTAAAGCAATGGCAATGGGTGCGAATAAGGCCGTCGTTGCCGCATCAGACATGATCTGTGTGACCAGACCCACGATGAGGAAGAACGCGAGTAGGATCCAGAATATATCCCAGTTTTGGACGAGTCCTTGCATCCAGCCAGCCAGGAGATGTGCCATGCCAGTCTCTTGCATGGCGAGTCCCAGAGGGATGGCTCCGGCAATGAACACGTAAATGCGCCGGTCGATGGATTGATAAGCTTGTTGTAGAGAAATACAACCGCTGAGAATCATGACCGCCATACCTGCCAAAAGCACGATCTCCACGGGTAGAATATTAAGAGTAGCGATCAATATGGTCATGACCATGATGAAGCCCGCCAGCCGTGCTTTGTGCAGCGGCCTTGGCTCGCCTTTAAATGGGACCAGCATCAAAAACGACAGATCTTCGGAGATGCGCCTGAGGGAGGCATTATTTCCCAATATCACCAATACATCACCTTCATGCAGTTTTATGCGAGATAACTCTGTTCGCATCCAGCCTCTGCGCCTCAACACACCGATGATGATGACACCATACCTTTGAAGAAAATCCACCTGACCAATAGTTTTTCCGATCAGTTCCGATCTGGGCGCAACAACCGCCTGAACCATCTGAGAGAAAAGTTCCGCCTTGTGGTCATTACCTTCCTGAGATTCTAAAAATCCCTTTTCGTATTTATGGAGAGGGCGCAGGGCAATGCCAGGTTCGTGTTGGATGGTAGCTAGTTTGTCTGGATTTGTCCGTACCAGCAGAACATCTTCAGCCCGGATTTTTTTATTGCCGTACGGCTTGTCACGCGGCTGTTCATCGCGATACCAGGCGAGGACTTGAAAATTGGTTTTCTGCATTTCTTCGATTTCACTTATGGTTTTGCTGATTAATAACGAGTCTGGCAGAACGACCAGTTCTGTGTAATAACCATCGAGACGAAAATGGTCTGTTGTCTCATCATCTCCCTGATATGTAGGGAGCAGGAAGCGCCCAAAGAGCAAAATGAAAATGGTTCCCGTCAGCGATATGACCAATCCTATCGGCGCGATGGAAAAGATGCCCAAACCGCTTTGCCCCGCTTGTTTCAGTAACCCATCCACGATCAGGAATGCGGGCGCGCCAATGATAGTGATGGTCGTGCCGAGTGATGCAGCAAAGGACATGGGCATCAACAGCCGGGAGGCCGGGACATTGTTCTCTTTAGATAGCTTCAAGATGGGCGGCAACATAATGGCGGTGATGGTGACATGATGAGTAAAAGCCGATAGCAAAGCGACGGCTGGCATGATCACGCCGATCATGCGCTCAAAGCTTTTGCCTGCCAATCTTTTTATCCAATCACCAAACTGTCCGGATAAGCCGGTATGGTATAAAGCCCCGCTGAGTACAAAAATTGTCGCTAGAAGAATGGCGGGCTCGCTGCTAAACCCTGAGAGTGCCCCCTCCGGTTCGAGTACGCCAGTGATGCCAAGCGCCAAGATGATCAATATAGCTGTCAGGTCAATGGGTATCCATTCTGTGAACAGCAAAATAACCGCCCCTATCAGAATGATAAACAAATAAAGCTGATCTGTCTCTATACCTGTAAACATATCGTTCGATAAAAAAAAGCTTGCACAAAAAGATTGATGTTAGTGGGTAGTGAAAATCAAAACGTGCGCCCGGCAATTTTATCGTATAAACGCTTCTTTTTGGTTAGCCAGCGCGTCTTCCACGCGCTGCTTATGTTTTCCATGCATCGGCATTATTTCCATTTCCTCCATCGAGAAATACCCGGCTGCGGTGGTCTCGTTGCTCAAGCCTAATTCACCACTTACGATTTCTGTTTCAAAAGACATGACGACGATATGGGCTTTGTTGCCATCGGGATATACGACCAACTGATTCGGATTGCTGTACACGCCGACTAAACGCTTCACGCTTACATGCAGGCCTGTTTCCTCCCAAACTTCTCTGATACACGCCTCAGCCGCGGACTCGCCAGCTTCCATTGCGCCGCCGGGGATGCACCAGAGTCCGTTATCAGTGCGGCGCGTGAGCAGTGCCTTGGTACGCGTCTCATCAAAGATGACCGCACTACACCCCATGCGTAGTTGACCTTCTTTGCCGAGCCTATCGCCATAAAGAACTTCAGTCATGTAAAACCTCCTATGATATTTGTTGTTTCAATCCCGAAGGGATGAAAGGATAATAGATATGGAATGGATTTTAACAAAAAATCCCGAAGGGATGGCATGATGTATGGAGAACCATGTCACCCCTCCGGGGTTTGAAAATCACTTTCGCGAATTCTATAATCGTTACACTTGTTTCGACAAGCTCAACACGACGCCTTCGGGGTTATAAAAGCTCTTGTCGGGGCTAAGCCCTGACAAGAGCTTTAGGAGCAGGGTGTTTATTTGATGAAAGTGCCGTTTCGTAGTTCTTTCAATGTTTCTTGAATTTCTTCGATGGTGTTCATCACGAACGGACCGTAGGGGACGATGGCTTCTTTGAACGGCGCGCCCGCAATAAGCATGAAGCGCACGGAACTGTTTTCTGTCGTCACGCGGATGTGATCGCCATCGGTGAATTTGATTAGGTTTACGGCTGAAACACTTTCGTCGCCAAAGACGCCTTCACCTTCGAAGACGTAGGTGATGAGGGTGTGTCCGCTGGGGATGGGGAAATGCCATTCGGAAGCGGGAGCAAGCTCAACGTCCAGATAAAGAGGCGAGGCGGCGATGTCGGTGACAGGTCCGGTGACCTCGTCCACTGTCCCGGTGACAACTCGGATTCTGACTCCATCCTTTTCATAAGTCGGAATCGTGGCAACAGTCACTTCCTGATAACGCGGCTCGGACATTTTGAGATGCGAAGGCAGGTTGACCCAGAGTTGGAAGCCGTAAATGTTTCCACTCTCGCCGCGACGGGGCATTTCTTCGTGGAGGATGCCGCGCCCGGAACTCATCCATTGCACATCACCGGGTCCGATGAGACCTTCATTGCCGAGGCTGTCGCGATGGGCGGTGGAGCCTTCGAGCATGTAAGTGACGGTTTCAATGCCGCGATGCGGATGGTAAGGGAAGCCGCGCAAGGGACCCTCGAGCGGATCGTTGAAAGCGAAGTGGTCGAAGAGCAGGAAGGGATCGTGTTCGTTGCTGACACGCGGGGATATGGAGCGAAGCAAACGCACACCCGCGCCTTCGATGGCGGTTTGTGGTTCGATAATGTGGGAGATTTTTCGGAGTGTGTTCATGGCGTGTAGATGATGTGAGTAGCTGGGACATTACGTACAACCTGTGCAATTTACGGGATTCTAATAAAAACCCACCTTGTTCCAGTAGATATGGGCGCTCGTCGTTTACTCGGCTTGTTCAGGCGCAGATATGGGTTAGAGATCAGTTAGAGCAGGGGTTTTAACAACAAATCACCCTTTTTGAATCGTATAATGTCATTACACAAAGCGCATATGTGTTTTGTGGTGACGGGCGCCCGACTGTTGATTTGAAACAAATGAATGAAGGAGACAAACATGAACGTAACTTTCAATCGAGATGTATTGACCGGTAACTGGAAGCAGATACGCGGCAAGGTAAAACAAACCTGGGGCAAGTTGACTGACAATGACCTTACCCGGATCGAAGGCCGCTTCGAAGAACTAGCCGGGCTGGTGCAGGAGCGTTATGGCTACACCAGAGAGAAAGCTGAAAAAGAAGTCACGGACTTCATCGAAAAGATGGGTCCGAAATAAATAGGCTTCTCGTAATAATGCCCCGCAGCAGAAACGTTGCGGGGCATTTGTTTAAATTTATTGCCATTCCGATTTTGGAGATAGTTCTTAGGTTGCTTATGGGAAGAGGATTTGCTAAAAGGCATGCTAACAAGACATCATTCAGGTGAAGCAGGCTGCGTTTCATCTGTCTTGTCGGATGGGAAGAACAGGCCCAAAGTGGCGATGCGAAAGCGATCAACTTTCTCAACCAGTATACGCAAACCGTGGATTTCCACTTCATCGCCAACGGCAGCCGTTCGGCCTAAAGCCTCCATCACCAGTCCGGCCATCGTAACAGCCTGATCGGTAGGAAAGCCGAAGCCGAACAGTTCATTCACTTCATCGATATTGACACGCCCGGCCAACTGGATGCTGCCATCCGGTCGTTCCACGATCTCAGGTTCTGCTTCAACGCCTTCATTTGGCAAATCTCCAAAAACCTGTTCGAGCAGGTCTGCCAGCGTTACCAGCCCCGCCAACCCGCCGTATTCATCCACCACGATGGCGATCTGTTGGCGACTTTTCTTAAATTCACTAAGCAGTCTATCGATCCTGACCGTTTCAGGCACAAAAGTCACTTCCACCATCAACGGCCTCAAATTCAGGATTTTTTCATCTGCTGGCTGGCTTTTATCCAGTGCGGAGTGATCGGCGTTCTTAGTAGAAATACTGGTCTTCAATTGCTCCAATTCCTGCGAAAGTTCCCGATAGTTCAGATGCTCCAAATCTTTGGAGTTGACGATGCCGACAATGTCATCCAGCGAATCCTGATAAACCGGAATGCGGGTGTGAGGGCGACTCTGTAAAAAATCAGTTAATGCGCGGCGTGTGATTGCCGTGGGGAGGGCCTGCATTTCCATACGCGGCACCATTACAGCGCGCGCGGTGGTATCTGAAAACCGAACGACACGATGTAAGATCTCGAACTCGGTGCGATTGATTTCACCGCCTTCATGTGACTCTGTAAATAGCATATCAAGTTCTTCGGGAGAGTGCACCTGGCTATGACCTTCGGCGCGATGAAAACCAATGAGACGTAAAAGGAAGTTTCCGATACCGTTCAGCAGCCAGGTCAATGGCGAGAAGATGATGGCAAAGAACAGCATTGGACGGCCGATCCAAAGTGCGGTAATGTCCGGCTTTTGGAGCGCAATGGACTTTGGCATCAACTCACCAATGATGACGTGCAATGCCGTCATAATGAAATAAGCAAAGCCCGCGGCGAGCCCTGCAGAGGTAACGCCCGACCATTTCTCAGGTACCCAGAAAAAGAGGGGATGGAGAAGCGGCTCGAGGGCCTCTTCACCCAGTCCGCCCAGCAGCAGGGAGGCGATGGTAATCCCGACTTGAGTTGCGGCGATGTAGCGGTCCAGATCACGCACGGCTCGCTGAACCACAACCGCTGCGCTATTGCCCTCGGCAGCCAGTTGGTCGATGCGGGTTTTCCGCACGGAGACCAGCGCAAACTCGGAAGCGACAAAGAAGGAATTGGCCAAAACTAAAATGAATACGATGGCAAGATCCATTACTATATTTTACCTATCTTCACTATTTTTTAGACCTTCTTCTGTCAACTCATCAAGGACATACACCCTTATCAATCTCCTCATCCACGCGGACAATCTCATGCTTCGTTATGCACATTTTCTGCCCATTGTTTTGCTGGACAGTGTTTATCTGAATATGAACAGTAGACACAGCAAATTCCTGCTTTTGGATGAAGGACTGCGCCACAACTGGTGCACTGATATAAAATGACTCAAGTATCGGGCGGCATTTGCTCGGCTTTGGCAAACCCGCACTGCGGACAGGTGATAACGGCACCCAACTCGATCACAGCCTATTTTCCTTCCACAATCTTCATCTCTTCTTCAATTATCATCCACGTGGACGATCTCGCGCTCTAGGTTGCGGACACGATCTCTAGATCATCCTCACGCCGCGCGGACTGACGTTCCTTTTGCAATGATAATCCTCCTGGCTAAGGAACGGGCGTTAGACCAGGGCAAATCAGATTCGTCAAGTGATTGGATGATATCCCGTTGTATTCAAACCAGACTTCGTGATAGTAATTGATCGGATCGCCACTTCCTCCCAAACCAACCTGATATCCATTAGAACCAATGGGTAATTCCACGAATGGATACCCAGAATCAAAGGGCGGGTTCTGAGTTCTATAAAAATTATTTGTAATCCTAAAATAGCCAAATGCCGAATTGCCACTGACCTGAAAATATATATTTGCCGAACAGCCTTCACCTGATCCGACATACTCAAATCCAGTGAGCACAACCGACGGCTCGGGTGTAAAGGTAAATGTGGGGAGAGGCGATGACGTAAAGAAGGGCGTAAGTGTATCAGGTGGTGTTTGGGTTGGAATTAATGTTTGCGTCACTTCAGGAGACTGAACAATAATGATACCTGGCGTATTCGTAATTTGGACTGGCGCTATGCTAGACTGTGTAATCGTTATTGGAGGCGGCGTTGTCGAGTTAGGTGATGTAGTGTTCACAACATTGACGGTCAGTTGAACACCTACAGATGCTGGTTCATATGTAAGCGCCTGTTCTATTGTTTGATTATAAATATTTGCAACAATCATCTGCAATTCATTATCGTCTTTTGGAGTCTCTAAATTCACTTCATTCTCTAAACCAAGACGGGTTATGTCATCTTGAAGTTCAGCTACCAAATCAGGGTCGATAAATTCGTCAGCGAGAATAACAATTTCTGTTGACACATCTATAGACGTACCCTTTTTGTAATCTTTAAGGAAATACTTTAAAGCATCCCACTTTTCATTATTGCAATCATCACCACCTCCAAGAAACATAAAAAGCTTTTTCTGGATGTTTCCCTGCTTCTGATCAAAAATATTGCGGGATAATTTAATTGCATCTCCAAGTGATGCTACATCAGCAGGATTTAGTTTATCAATAGTACTTACTACAGTGCCATGAGTATCCATCCCGAGCTTTATCGCTTCCTGGTTTTTATCGCCACAGGTTTTAGTGCTTACAGGTAGACCGCCTCCCAGCACGATCATTCCATAATTTGCCCGTTCTGGCAAACCATAAATAAGGTGCTTAAGAGCTGAGTTCTGAAGGGATTCCCATTTTGACTTGCTGCCATTGAATTTTGCTTTCATTCTGTCGGATGCATCGAGAATGAAAAGTAATATAGCGAATTGGCTTCAGGAAGTGGAACTGGAGAAGGTGTGAGCGTTGGAGTTTGAGATGGAGTTGGTGTTTTTGTCGTAATAAGAGGAGCACCCGTTATTGTGACCAAATTAGCAAGGGTAGTTAGAACAAAAGTGGCGATGGCACTAACAGTTATTAGCCCCCACAAGTAATGCTCTCGGCAAAAAAATAATCTTCCATGTTCAACATAGTTCTTGCATCTATTGAGCTTTTTCGTTCGTGCATAACATTTTCCCATATCTCCTCCTATAACCTAATTACTATCCCTCAACGACCTTAATTTCATCATCCGTCAACTCATAAAGGACATACACCCGCCTATCAATCTCCTCATCCACGCGGACGATCTCGCGCTCCAGGTTGCGGACTCGGTTCAGATCATCCTCGCGCCGCACAGACTGACGCTCTTTCTGCAATGCCAGTGTCTCCTCAATGAGTTGGACTCTTTCGATGGCGTTATGGATAGTTCGTAGTGTGTTCATGCCGTGTGTAGATGAGGTGAGAGGTGTGGTACAACATTTTTTTCACGACAAACTATCCCAAACGGTTATTTTCTCCTATCTTTCTGGCTACTAGTTTGATAAATTCAGCCTCGACGCCTACTACTACTTCAGTTGATGTCTCAATAAAAGTCACCCATTTCTTTTCATCTGCTCTTTCCTTAGAATGTAACATCGTTAAGATAGCCATTTCGTTAGAACTTGTGGGAACTAGAAAGTAATTACAAAGGTAACGAGAATTCAGACTTGGCAGTGTAATGGCAGCAATTTCTTCTTCTTTTGGCTCTCTATATATTGGAGGAATTACAAAGTTTTTTTGTTCAATTGCGGAATTTTTACTACTCTTGTCATCAAATTTCAATGACCGAATGATAAGTAGATCTTTATGATAAGCATAGCGACAAGCCCTCGCTGGTAAACGAGAAATCCTAATGCCTTTCTCGTCGATATGTGTTTGCCAAAACAAATAAGTAATGTCATCAAGTTTTCCAAATTTCTGATTGAGAACTGTTGCAATTTCATAACCAGCCCCAAATAAATCATTCAGGTTCTCTAGAGTTGCAATTTCATAGTTTAGCAGTGTCCCTGACAACTGCAACCCAAACCCAATTGATTGATCAACTACGTTGATAGATGCATCTAGTCCCGAAGGTAATTGTGTAAATCCTTCAAGGAAGGTCTTTATACCTTTTGTTCCTGAACCCAATAACGCAACCTTTCCAAGAATGGGTGTAGAGAATTCTGTAGTGGATTCACAGTTAAATGCAGTCATTCCAATATCGTCTTCGATAAACCCAACAATTCCAATTTCTTTCCATACTTCCTCACTAAATCTGTCGAAAAAGCGTTGTAGTGATTTTCTTGAAAAGGATGTAATACTACTTTCTTGCATCAGTTCTACAACTATATTTCTAGCAATATCTACATTGCCAGCCCAGCCTAGAGCAAGTTTATCAGTCACGACAACGAGCTTTTGTCGAAGACCTATTGGTATATAAGTCGATCCACGAGGAAAAACCCGAGAAAAATCATCAGTTGTTGGAAGAACTGTTGGGCTGTAATATTTTTGGGATCCTGATATTAGCAAATCCCCCATTAACATTGGGCATCCTTGAAGTGCAAATCTAGCCACTATAGTCATAATCAAATTCCTCTACCGTCTCTTGAATTGTATCCACCACTATAACTGAATTCTCTTTCGGCATGTCTTTGAAACTCTTGACCAGTCTTTCGATTTCAGCGAAGGCAGTTTCTTGAGTTGTCATCATATTGTGAGGTTCGACCCCTATGCTCAATGTATCGATGTTAGTTTGTCAAGCATACAAGAAAAGCACGGATTCCGCAAGCAGTAGGGGGCATCCAGAAGCAGCAGCCAGAGCCTGCTTTAAACAGTTGCGGTCCGAACCCTGCAGAAGTTCGGACCGCAAATATAAGGAGTATGCCTGATATGGCACTGCTCGATAGTATATCTATGAAGTGCGCAAAACACCCTTGCATTCTTTTTAAGTGTCCTAACAAAATTCTTGGTTGACAGGCATTTGCTTTTGAATCAAATATTGCCTGCCCGCAGCAGAATTACCGGTATTCTCCTGGGGGATATTTATGAAGAATGGAGCACCTAATCATGAGCGTAAAATTTAATGTTGTGGAACGCGGCAACCCCGCCAACCCTGAAGCCCCCAAGAAATTCTACCCTTCCATTCAATCCACAGGTCGTATGACTCTGCGTCAACCGGCAGAACAAGCCTCGCAGATGTCCACGTTGACCACGATGGATATGATGGCAGCGATCGAAAGCTTTTTAACCATCGTCCCGCGTGAATTGGCGAAGGGTAACATTGTTGACCTGGGCGATTTCGGCAACTTCTGGCTCAAATCCACTGCTGAAGGTGCGGTAGCCGCTGAAGAAGTGCGCAGCACCCAGATCACCAGCCTCATGCCCCGTTTCATCCCTGGTAAAGAATTCAAGCGCACGCTTGATACCACCCAGTTCGAAAAACTGCCCTCATCCGGCAACTAAAACATCCTGAAGTTTTTGAAAAACATAGTGATGTGTTCGTAAAAACATAGTGAAGTCTTGCCAAAGACTTCACTATGTTTTTTGTATAAATCTTTTAAGTCTTATCTGGCTCTCGTTTAGGCAGTTAAGATCGTGACCTATGACAACCTAAAACTTTCGATATTGTTATTGAGGGCAGTTGCTCTCAGGCTGCTAATGTACTCCGGGAATGTTGACATCTATCCAGACCAGCCGATGGTCAGAGCTTGGGAAGGTGAAGACGCCGACCAAGGAGAATAGCGGATCGGTATTCAGCGGCCAGAAGACCGCCGCATCTACGATCGGCATGCTCTTCATTGGAAGCACATAGTCTGCCCTAAGATTACCGGGCGCACCATCCGCGAAGTCAGCGGTGTCGAACGCCGGGTCACTGCGATGTGTGGTGTTCGCACCGCCTTGCAACAGTGCTTGTTGTGTTGCGCCAGCACTGCTGGGCGTTACCTTGGTGTTGACGAGTGGATGATCCAGTAGTTGTTGGATCGAACCAGGTATGCTGTCGCCATCGAGCGGGTCGGAGTTCTGGTCACCAGCGATCACGAAAGTAGCGCCTGGCTCCAAGCCGCCGAAAGCGCCCTGATCATCATAAATATAGCCGGAGCGTGAGGGGAGTAAATAGTCCGCCCAAAAACGGATCTCGTCGAAGTTGCGCGTCCCATTGCGATCCTCAGCTCCATCGAAGACAGGCGGCGTTGGATGGCTCACTAGGAAGTGCACCACTTTATGGTCAATTTGGATGGGAATATCCCAATGGCTCTTGGATGAAAGCCGGAAAACATCCAGCTCCGCAGGCGAATACCAGTCTGCGGGTGCTGGCGTGTTGGGGTCGTCAGGCAGCCTCGCGCCCGGCATGTCCTTCCACAAGAAATGCTGAAAAGTTCGGATGCTGGCGTAATCGATCGGGTAACGCGAATAGACCGCCATGCCGAACTGTCCCGGAAAGAAGCCGAACCCGAAGGCATCATCAGCACCAGCGACCACGCCGTTATTGTTCAAATCGAAACCTGATGGAATGCCCGTGTTGGACGGTGCCACGAAGTAATAACCGTATTCAATAGGTGCTGCTCCATTTTGAGAGATGGAGAGATAGTTATCCTGAAAGAGTTCGGCGGCGACGCCATTCTCGACGAAGTCGAACTCGTTGATGAGCAGCACATCGGGCCGGGTCCTCTGGATGATCTCGGCTATCGTCCTTGCTTGAACGTTGTTGGGTGTGGAGAGGTTTGCGACAAGCTGCCCGGCGAAGTTGCGATTGAGGGAAGCGTTAAAAGTGGCAAAGCGGATGGTGGCAGCCTCACTGTTGCGCACGGGCGAGGCAGCTACTCCCATAGGGACGATCAGCACAGCCGCGAGCACAAAGACCGAAAACAAACGAAGCAGAGGTCCTGTTGCTTTGCTTCGCTGGAGAAACTCGAAGTGAATCATAATCAATCTCCTTTGACAATGTTGAAATGGGATTAAACCGCAGCACGGGCAAATGCGCAGTTACTTCTCCACACAGGATCAATTATTTTTGCCCATCACCACCGCCTTTCATCCCATCATGGTTATAAACTGAATTATCGCATGGAAAGTAACATTACAAGTTAAGGAAATGTTAAACCCAGCCTTTATCGCCATAGACGGGCAGATGTAATATTCATTTTGGATCAAGCGTGTTTATGAATTTTAGCATACAAGAAAATCCCGAATCTCGCAAGCAAGTGAGTGTCTTGCTTTGTTCCATAAGGACGCAAATTGAACGGAAAGCATCCGCCAATGCGCTGTTATTCATGTATAGAGTTTACCGCCGGACAGTGATTTGGTTTGCGGCTATTCTGCGGGGAACTCAGTGCCCAATAAGGTCATGCTTTCTACATAGCGCGCCATATTGATCTCTTCCAGCACCTGTGCATATTGCTGGACGGCCTCAATGTTCGGGAACTGCTCCACCCCGAAGACGGGCCACTGCTCTGAAGACCAACTTGAGTTGCACATAACGACTCGCGTCCCGCCGACTTTCTTAAAGGCGGCATCCAGCTTGGCAAGCGCTTCATTCCGTTCGGCTTCGGGCAACTGATAATAAGCCTCTGTATTCCTGAACATGAACAGTTTGTAGATGGGTTGTGTCATTGAATCCTCCTGAGGTAAAAATGGTGTGATTTGTGGATGTATCCGAATCGTTTACAAATGCTGGATGCTCAGGCGGCGATGCGAGTCGCCGCCTGAGTGGATGCCAATTCAACAGGCATTTATCAATCAAGCGAGCAGTCATATGGTCCTTCCGCAGGTGGATGCGGCGCACTGCCTTCAAACACCCAGGCGAAGACGAAGCGAATGCCGTCAATGTCGCAGTCCGAAAGCACGGGGTCGCCGAGATCAGGCCAGCCATAACCCATCAAGTCGGTGCTTTCGAGTAGGTTGGTGGAGTGTCCCAGCCCGAAGGCATGTCCCAGTTCATGCAGCGTTACCCAGCCGAGATATTCAGGCTCATAAGGGTCGCGATCCAGGCTGGGCGGCAGATCAGAGCGCACCATGATATTGGGGCAGCCGTGGTCGCCGCAGATGGCATACCCGCCGAAGACCACACCGCCAGCCGTCGGCACGTAGTGAACGACAATATCCGCGGCTTGCTGATTGCTCTTCTTTGAACC
>Ga0137333_1000079_pt1 | contig 22639 bp, 19 predicted proteins | sample EasRivERMLT231_2_FD_102286 | JGI IMG/M metagenome (GOLD analysis project Ga0137333, IMG submission 102286) | Soil microbial communities from meander-bound floodplain in the East River, Colorado, USA - East River MetaG ERMLT231_2 | ecosystem: Environmental > Terrestrial > Soil > Floodplain ... | reverse complement strand
TGCTCGCCCTCGATGACGAGTCCCCGCTCGATCTCGCCATCACCTTCCTTGGCGCGCACGCCATTGCACCCGAATACAAGGATAATCCACAAGGCTACACCGACCTCGTTTGCGACACGATGTTGCCGATGCTTAAAGAATGGTGGGGGACTCACGCCCCGCGCCTCGCACTTCCATTTGTGGATGTCTTCTGCGAAACCAAAGCCTTCGACTTAAACCAATCACGTCAGATCTTAACCAAAGCTGTCTCGCTGGGATTCCCGATCAAGATCCACGCTGACGAATTCGACAATCTTGGCGGTGCCAGCCTCGCAGCCGAGTTGGGTGCGGCGTCCGCAGATCATTTGGTGGTAACTTCCGATGCCGATATCGCCGCGTTAGGAAAATCAGAGACGGTTGCCGTGTCACTCCCCGGCACGCCGTTCGGACTCGCTGAAAAAGATTACACTCCCGCAAAAAAATTGATCGCCGCGGATGCCTACTTCGCCCTCGCCACCGATTGCAACCCCGGCACCACGTGGAATGAATCCATGCAATTTATTATTGCGCTTGCTTGTCGGGCGATGAAGATCACTCCAGCCCAAGCCATCGCCGCCTCCACGATCAATTCCGCCCACGCAATTCGCAAGTCCGATACGATCGGTTCCATCGAAGTCGGCAAACAAGCGGACATGTTGATCCTCTCCGTGCCGGATTATCGTCAACTTGGTTATCGCTATGGCACGAACCTGGTCAAGCAGGTAATCAAACGGGGGAGGGTCTATACCGTGGATGTTGGGTATTATCGGACTGCATGATTCTTTTTCACCGCGAAGGCGCGAAGGATACTAAGATTTTAAGGAGGAAGAGGTGGTAGATATTGAGGCAATTGCTACTGATGTTGTTGATTGTGCGATCAAGGTTCACAAGGCTTTAGGACCGGGCTTGCTGGAGTCGGCGTATCAGTATTGTCATGCGTATGAATTGAAAAAACGCGGTTGGGATGTGGAAACCGAAGTAAAACTACCTCTGCTTTACGAAGATCAAAAGCTTGATGTGGGTTATAAGATCGACACTCTCATAAACAAGTTAGTCATTGTGGAAAATAAGTCGGTTGAATCTCTTTTGCCCGTGCATGAAGCTCAACTGTTGACCTATATGAAACTGAGCGGATGCAAGATCGGCTTTCTGCTTAACTGGAATGTGCCCTTAATGAAACATGGCATAAAGCGCTTCGTTCTTAACCTCCCTGGAGAGACACCCTACCCCAAAAAATCTTCCCTTCTTTGATTTAAAAACCTTCGCGCTCTTAGCGCCTCACCTGCACTTGCGCCAGGTGCAAGTGTCGCGGTTAAAACAACCCAACGACGTAGTAAAATTCATTTGACGGGGACTCCCAGTCTTTTTTTAGAAGGAGAGCAGTGTTCTTGGATACGCAGTGGATCGTGTTTGTCATTATTCTGATTTCGAATGCAATCATTGCCTCCATGATTGCGATCCTGCTCGGTCGTAAACATTCCGCACCTGGCCGTAATGCAATGCGATGGATGCTCGTTGGGCTCGCAGTTTGGGCATTTTGTTATGCCATGATCACGCTCTCCCCATCACTGGAAGCCAAAAAGTTTTGGCTGAAAATGGAGAATGTTGGCATTCTCACGGTTCCGGCTTTATGGTTGATCTTCACGGTGCAATATGCGCAGGTTGATAGATGGCTGAATAGATATACGTGCGCATTGCTTTTTGTAATTCCCCTGGTCTCGCTGATACTTTTATTCTCAAACGACTGGTTTCATTATTTTTATTCATCAGTCCATCCGGTTTCTGAAAGCGGCGGACCCTTGGTCATCGAACGCGGACCCTGGTATTTGGTTGCCGCCATTCAAGCTTACCTGTTTAATCTGATGGGCATGGGCGTGCTCATCTGGCGCTTTGTATACTATCGGAATATTTATCGGAAGCAACTGACGATTCTGATCGGGGCGGTGTTGATTCCCTTGATCGTTAACGTTTTTTATCAATTTGCGCCGAAGATCATACCGACTCTGGCCATTCCCATCGACCTGACGCCGGTCTCATTCACGTTGACCGCCTTCCTGCTCAGCGCGGGTGTGTTTGGTTTGCGGCTTTTTGACTTGATCCCGATCGCGCGCCACACGGTGTTGGAACATATTCCTGAAATGGTGTTTGTTGTAGATGCGCATGACCGCGTGCTGGATGCGAACTCCGTGGCGCAAAAAGTGTTGGGCAAGTCACTAGATCAGATCATCGGCAAAGACCCATTGGAAGTATTTAGTGCGTGGCCCCAACTCATCAACCGCTTCCTGACCGCCAATGAGACGCATGAGGAAATTCAAATCCCCGGCGACCCGCCGCGCACTTTGGACCTGAACGTTTCTGCGCTGTATAACCAGTTCAACCAATTGGAAGGACGCGTCATCGTGGCGCATGATGTGACCGAGCGGAAATGGCTGGAAGATGATCTGAAGTATGCCAATGAAGTACTCAGCAATCAGCTGGATGAGATCAACAAACTGCGTGATGAACTACAGGAACAGGCGATCCGTGATCCGTTGACCAACGCCTATAACCGCCGTTATCTATCTGAGTTCCTTGATAAGGAAATTGGGCGTGCCGAACGCGAAAATACGCCCGTAACCATCGTGATCATGGATATGGATAACTTCAAACAATTCAATGATACCTATGGTCACAAATGCGGCGATATGATCCTGCAAGCCATTACAAAATTTTTGAACGACCATTCGCGGCGCGGTGATATTGTCTGCCGTTATGGCGGGGAGGAGTTTGTCATCCTCATGCCGAATGTTTCGCTCGAGATCGGTTTTGAACGCGCCGAAATGTGGCGGCAGGATTTTTCAGAGAGTGTGATCGATTATGATGGCATGAAATTATCTGCCACATTCTCCGCAGGTGTGGCGACTTTCCCCCAACATGGCAAGACCGGTGATGCCATTCTGCAAGCCGCAGATAAAGCCTTGTATTGGTCCAAGGATGCGGGGAAAAATAAAGTGAACCAGTATAGTTATTGATGGATGACACAGTTCGTAAAGTGACATTTATGTCGTTTTTCTTGAATGACGGCATTGCAAAGCATGTCGCTTCACAAGAACCCTTATAAAAAAACAGGAGCAATTTATGCAAATCGACCTTATCGGCGTACCGATCGATCTGGGCGCCGGACGCCGCGGTGTGGATATGGGTCCCAGCGCCATTCGTTATGCCCACCTGCAAAATAAACTCGAAGAGTTGGGTTATGCCATTGAAGATAAGGGCAACATCGAAGTGCCTATTCAAGAGATGTGCAAGATCACCGACCCTAAACTCAAATACATTGATTGCATTATTCCCATGGGGCGACGCGTTGGCGGTGCTGTTGCCACATCGGTTCAAGGCGGACGCTTCCCGTTGGTGTTGGGCGGCGATCATAGCTTATCGGTGGGTTCGATCCGCGGCGCGGCGAAATATAAAAAACTGGGCGTCATCTGGGTGGATGCGCACGCTGATTTCAACACCCATGAAACGACCCCCTCTGGAAATATTCATGGGATGCCACTCGCTGCCTTATGCGGACTTGGCGATCCGCGCCTGACCTCGCTCTGGGATGAAACGCCTCCAGTTCTGGACCCGAAGCGGGTTGCTGTTATCGGAGCGCGTGACCTTGACCCCGGCGAAAAGAAAAACCTGCGTGAAGCGGGTGTGATGGTGCAGAGCATGGAGCAAATCGACCGGTTGGGCATGGTCACGGCGTTGGAGAAAGCCATCGAACGCGTCAGCCGTGATGTGGATGGGATCTACTTATCATTCGATATGGATTCATTGGACCCGCGTCATGCACCGGGTGTGGGGACGCCTGTTCCTGGCGGCTTGACCTTCCGTGAGGCGCATCTGGCTTGCGAGGTGATCGCTGAAACCGGCAAGCTCATTGGCATGGATATGGTGGAAGTGAATCCGATTCTCGATGAGCAGAATCAAACTGCGATCCTGGCGGTGGAATTTATCCGCTCGGCGCTGGGTTCGCGGATCTGGAGTGGGTAACATTTATTCGTGGTGCGGGATGTTATCCCGTTAAAGGCGGATTACCAATCCGCCCCACGACGTTGTCAGATTGGAAAAGGCATTTTGAAACTGAAGCAGGTTCAAGTCCAGAAAAGAGGCGGACTTGTTCTACATCCAGAATGAGGCTAAAATATCTTTATGACTAATTTATATGGTCCCATATTGATCGTTGAAGATGTCCCGAATGTACTTGAGTTGCTGGAAGTGACGCTGCGGTTCAAGGGCTATGCTGTGCTTACGGCGCGCAATGGCGAAGAAGCGTTGGAAGTGATCTCAAAAACGAGACCGGTGTTGGTGATCACGGATATTTTGATGCCAAAGATGGATGGGTATGCGTTCGTGCAGAAGTTGCGGCTGAACCCGGAAACGCGCGGTATCTCGGTGGTTTTTCTTTCGGCGACCTATGTGACGCCCGAAGATAAAGATTTCGCTTTGAGTCTGGGCGCGGCGCGCTTTATGGAAAAGCCGATCGATACCGAGGACTTTTTGTTGACAGTTGCCGAGTTGGTGACGCAACAGCCTTTTACGACGCCGCATCCGCTCGACATGGAAAAATTCTATAATGGATATCGTACGCGGCTTGAGAATAAACTACGCCACAAGAATACGCAGATCGCACGCGCAGAACGGTTACTGCCCACTTTGCCGCCCGATCAAAAACCAGCCTTTGAATCTTTACTGCAACAATCGGTGCGTGATCGTGATGAAATTCAGACAGAGCTTTTTGATATTTACAAAACGGTTGAAGAATTAAAAAAGCAGGATTAATATTTTCAGCGGCGGGCAAAGCCCGCCGCTAAGCATTTAAGGGACGAATACCATGCAACCAACGTTAACTTATATTGAAAATCTGGCGCGCCGCTCTGGCGAGATTCTACGCGCTGGCTATAACCAGGAACATCAGGTAGGCTACAAGGGTGTGATCGATCTGGTAACCGAAGTGGATCATCAATCTGAGGCTTATCTACTGGGTGAAGTGCAACGCGATTTTCCTGAACACCATATTTTCTCGGAAGAGAGCGGCATCATTCAGGGAGACGTGGAAAACATCTGGTACATTGATCCGCTCGATGGGACGGTAAATTATGCTCATCATATTCCGATCTTTTGTGTTTCGATCGGTTATGCTTTTCAAGGTGCGCTCACTTTGGGTGTGGTCTACGATCCCCTGCGCGATGAAATGTTCACTGCCGAACGTGGTAAAGGCGCATATTTGAATGGCAAACCATTGAATGCCTCTGCTGTTGCTGAATTGCAAAGGAGCCTGCTGGTGACCGGTTTCCCGTACGATACGTGGAACACCAAGCTGGATAATTTTGCCAACTTTGAGAAATTCGGCAAGCTGACACAGGGTGTGCGCCGGCTCGGTTCTGCCGCGCTGGATCTTTCGTACGTGGCGGCAGGGCGCTTCGATGGGTTTTGGGAACTCTCGCTCAAACCGTGGGACGTTGCCGCAGGCGGCTTGATCTGTCAGGAAGCGGGGGCAGTTGTCACCAATATTCACGGTGAAGCGGATTTTATATCTGCGCCGCAGTCCATTCTTGCAACTACGCCGGGAATCCATGCAAGGATGCTGGAAGAATTGCGTCAAAGTTAAAAAAGACGCATCCACAAAAATTAGAATGAAATTCAGATGGAATTTCTCCACTAAATGTATGTAAAATAGTAGGAGGTTCGTCTGAAATCATGCCTGCAAACCCTATCCCAATTAGCAAGACCAAGATCATCGTTCCGCATCGCCGCCCTGAACTGCTCTCCCGTCCGCGTTTGCTGGAGAGTATGCAAGGTTTGTTAAACAACAAGTTGCTGTTGCTCTCGGCACCTGCGGGATATGGTAAAACCTCCCTGCTGATTGATCTGGCGCAAAACGTTGAGATGCAGGTCTGTTGGCTGGCGCTTGATCCGCTGGACCGTAACCCCCAAAGATTTATCGCTTATCTGATCGCTTCCCTCGCTGAGCGTTTTTCGAGTGTCGGCGAATTATCCAAACCCATCCTCAACCAACTGAAGTCGATCGAGAAAGATTCCGAAGCTCTACTGGTCACATTAACGAATGAGTTATATGAACATGTAGAAGAGGATTACCTGCTCATTATCGATGACTATCATCTGCTCGATGAAGCGCCGGTCATCTCTGCCCTGCTTAACCGCTTCCTCCAATTAGTAGATGAGAACTGTCACGTTTTGATCTCCTCGCGTTCCCTGCCCGATCTTGAAGATGTCACTGTGATGGTTGCCCGCGAACAGGTAGCAGGTCTGAGCCATGCCGAACTGGCTTTTTTGCCGCGTGAGATCCAGTCTTTGTATGCTCAAAATCATCATCAACATCTTTCTGATGAAATGGCAAAAGAGCTTGCCGAACAAACTGGCGGTTGGATCACCGGCATGGTACTTTCGAATTTACAGGGTGTACGTATTTCAGGTGTGGACACGTTCTCTTATTTGGGACGTCAGGTGCTCGATCAACAGCCTGCCCACGTGCGTGAATTTCTTTTGCGGACTTCTCTGCCAGAGGAATTCAATGCTGAATTCTGTGAGAATGTCCTGGCCCCGTTCTACGCTTCGCGTGGACCTCAAAACTGGTTCGCCTTAATGGGCTTGATCCTCGAGAAAAATCTTTTTGTGCTCCCGCTTGGTGAGGACGGTCGCTGGCTTCGTTATCACCCTCTGTTCCGTGAGTTCCTACAAACTCGTTTGAAGGAAGAACATTCGAATGAGATCCGTCCCATGCTCGAACGGATGGTGAAAACCTATGAACAGACTGGTGAATGGGAAAAAGCCTACTATATCTGTAAACAGTTGAATAACCCGGAAGCCCTGGCAGATGTTATTGAACACGCCGGCACCGCCATGTTGCAATCTGCACTGGTTACACTCGAGGGTTGGGTCAATGCCTTGCCGCCATCCATTGTGGTAAAACGTCCCGGCTTGATTTCCTTGCTTGGACCTATGACAGCAATGAAAGGGAATCTGCAAGAGTCCAATAAATTGCTCGATAAAGCAGTGTCAGTATATAGGAAGGGACGTGATAAAGCTGGGCTTACCCTCGCCTTAACGCGCCGCGCCAATACCCTGCGCCTTTTGGGGAGTTACAATGAATCGATGCACGATATTGATGAAGCTCTGCGTCTGGCTGAAGCCAATTCTGCATTTCAACCTCATTACGCGGAGGCGCTACGCCTCAAAGGTTTGAACCTCTATCGTCTTGGTGAATCGCGGCAGGCGGTTGGTATGCTGGAGCACTCACTTTCGCTCTATACCGCCATGAACGAAACGGGTCGCATTCCCACCGTATTGATGGAGACTGGTATGGCACATCGCGCGATCGGTGATATTGAATCAGCCCGACATTCCTATCAGGAGGCGCTGAAAATTCAAGTCGCGGAAAAAAATCTATATTACCAAGCCGAAACTCTGAATAATCTTGCCGGGCTATATCATTCGATAGGTGAGTATGAACTAGCCTGCGAAACATTTGAGAATGGGCTTGCCTGTGCGCGGAAAAGCCGCAACCAGCGCACTGAGTGTGTTCTGCTGGCAGGTATGGGTGATTTATATAGCGAAATCGGTGAGTCTGATGCAGCCTTGCGTGCCTATCAACAGGCTGGATTGCTAGCTGATGAATTGCCCGGCTTCTTCATATCGAACTACTTGATATTGGTTCGCGGAGCTTTGGCTTTACAGCAAGGCGATTTTGAAACTGCAAATCAGGTTTTGAAGACCGCCCATACGAAAATAAAAACCAGCCGTTCCATATACGAGTTGGGCATATGGAACTTACTTCAAGGACGCTTCCATCTTCTCCAAAACAGACCCCAAAAAGCAATAACGCTCCTGCAGGAGTGTAAAAGATCCTTTATGCAAGATGGGCGAGCGCTTGAAACCATGTGGAGTATCGTCTGGTTAACTGTCGCTTATGTCCAAGATCATCAAATTGTAAAAGCTAGAGACGAAATTCAGGATGTGCTCAAATTTGAGAAGGTGCCGGATCATGCCTTGCTTGTCACGATCCTTCACGCTGCACCACTTTTGGGCGATTTAAGAAGTGATGCTCAGATTGGTCGCTCTATAAATACATTACTGGAAAAATCTCAAAAGCTAAGCGAGCGATTCCCTGCCATCCGCAGAGTTTTGCGACATCATGTGCAATCCATTCAAATGCCTGTAGCTAGTATGGTTATCCGGGCGTTTGGACGTCCCGAAGTAGTTGTAAATGGCAAAGCTGTTAATATGTCACACTGGCGCACCCAATCGGTTCGTGATTTATTCTTCTATTTTCTGTCTAAACTGGAAGCAGCCACAAAGGAACAGATTGGTGCGGCACTATTGCCTGAAATTTCCGATTCGCAGGCTTTGAAAAAACGTTTTAAAAATGAAATTTATCGTCTGCGCCGTGCGGTTGGCAGAAACGTCATAATATTTGATGAGGAATATTATTTATTCAATCGTGCTCTGGATTATGAGTATGATGTGGAAGCTTTCGATACCTACCTGAGGCGCGCTCAAAAAGCCAGAGATATTACCGAGCAAATTGAATGGTATCAAAAGGCTGTTGATGTTGTACAGGGACCTTATCTTTCTGATGTAGTCGCCGATTGGGTTGTGCAAGAACGTGCACGTTTAGGACAAGCATATAGTGCTGCTTTGGAAGAACTGGCACGTCGGTATTTAAACGTTAATCAACTGGAAAGATGTGTTTCGGTCTGTCAAGTTGGGCTTAATCATAATCCCTGTAATGAAGTGTTATATCAATTAACTATGCGCGCTTATTCTGCCATGGGCGATCGTGCCTCGGTTGCACGGTTATATCAGGTTTGTAGGGTAGCTTTGGAGACCGGGCTTGGTTTATCTCCCTCCGTGGAAACTGAGACGCTTTTCCGGGAATTGACCATTTAATAAAATATCTATTTTTGTATAGACAAGTTTTGCAGTCTGTTTTGCATCCTGGGGGGTAGTATCATGGGCGAAATTCAATAAGAAAGAGGAAACCCATGAAAACCAAACTTGCCCAATTCGCTTTTTATTTCAATAACATTGATCGCCGTTATATACAATTCGCCTCCTTTATATTCATGTTGGCGATGTTTACCCTCGGTGTACCTGATGACGGTAGCGGCGGAACGCGCTAAAACAGACTGGAGCTATTTATGTCAATGCTTACTCTGAATACCTACACTACACCTCCCCTCAGATTGGGGAAAACTGCCAATGCGCGTACGGGATTACATCGCCTATTTGCTGCAGCCATTGTGAGTGATCAATTCCGCGAGACCTTGCTCAGCAAACCAGATGAAGCACTGGCAAACGGCTATCTTGGCCAGACTTTCACGTTGACCGACCAGGAAAAGACGCTGATTAAGTCCATTCAAGCGGATACGTTGACCGACCTCGCTCAAAAGGTGAATCGAGCGCTTAAAGGCTTTTGATTCTAGAGGCAAAGTCATTACTATTTGTTGTAATCCAGTAGTCGCGCCTTGATACACCTATTGAGCAGCGCGATGATAAGGTAATGACCATGCTTCACGTCAACTTTTTAGTTTACTCATTATGAAAACGAACTGGGACGATACACCGATAGCCACTCAGAATCTTGGAGAACTCCTTCAGGCATTTTCTGATTTAAACTTGGTGGTTGATCTAGATGGCGTTATTTTGGAGTGTAAGCCTGGGTATTTCCTTACCCCTGGAATTCCTAAAATCGTTCCGGGTCGAAAAATACAGGAAGTGTTTTCAGTTGAAAAGTTTAAACAGGCTTTAGCTATATTCCAGAAAACTGGTAAGGTAAACGCTTTTGAATTTTCAGATCATGAGCATTGGTTTGATGCGCGTCTAGTTCCGATTTCAGAATCCCGGGCCATATTTACTGCGCGTGACATCACCAAATTCAAAGAGACTGAAAAGCGGATGAAACAACAAGTGCGGCAATTCGCTGTATTGCGGTCCATTGATCTGGCGATCGCTTCAGGGCTGGATTTGAACCTGCTTCTGGCAATGTTGCTGGATCACTTGAATGAACTGATGCAGGTTGATGCGGTTGCGATCCTTTTGCAAAATCCAAAAACGCAGCTCTTGGAGTTTACAACTGGTAAAGGGTTCCGTTCCAGTAGTCTGCAATATACCCATTTGAAACTCGGTGAAGGTTGCGCCGGGCGAGTGGCGTTGGAAAGAAAATTGATCAACGTGCCCGACCTCAGAGAGAACCAAATGGAATTTGGGCGTTCGCCACTATTTCAAGCTGAGGACTTTGTTGCCTATTATGGTGTCCCATTGATCGCCAAGGGGCGTGTATTGGGCGTGCTTGAAATGTTCCATCGTTCCAAGCTGCAGCCTGATGCAGACTGGTTGAGTTTTCTCAACTTGATCGCAGGGCAGGCGGCGATCGCCATCGATAGCGCCATTATGTTTCGGGAATTGCAAAAGTCAAATATCGAACTAAGCCTGGCATACGATGCCACGATCGAGGGGCTAACAAGGGCTTTGGATTTGCGTGACAAGGAAACCGAGGAACATACCCGCCGCGTTTCAGATATCACTATCAAACTGGCTGTCCATTTGGGGGTGGACGATACAGACCTGATCCATATGCGACGCGGAGCGATCTTGCATGATATAGGCAAAGTGGCGATCCCGGACCGCATCCTGTTCAAGCCCGGTCCGCTGGCTGATGATGAGTGGATGGTCATGCGCCGGCACCCCGGTATCGCAGTGGACTTGTTGTCATCCGTATCCTATCTTGCGCCAGCCCTTGAGATTCCGCACTGGCATCATGAGAAATGGGATGGCACCGGCTACCCGGACCATTTGCGCGGCGAAGCGATCCCGTTCTCGGCAAGGTTGTTCGCCCTAGTGGATGTATACGATGCGTTGACCTCCAATCGTCCCTATCGTAGTGCCTGGTCGAAACAGGAGACACTTCAATATATTGAGAGCCAGTCTGGTAAACATTTTGACCCGACCATCGTGCCAAAATTCCTGAATTTCATGAGCAACCATCCGAACTAGAAGTTTACAAAGTGTTCCATGCTCTTGACCATCGTATCCAACCGCGTTAGAATATCGCCCTGCTTGCCCTCGTAGCTCAGTGGATTAGAGCGCTTGCTTGCGGAGCAATAGGTCGCGTGTTCGAGTCGCGCCGAGGGCGCCACGATCCAATTAACTGCCATTCTTGTTTAGAATGGCGGTTTTTGTTTTAGGTCGCTGTGCCCCATCGAAGGATGATATTCGAGTCGCGCCGAGGGCGCCACGATAAAAATTGGAGCGGTTGATCCGCTCCTTTTTGTTTGAATGTCATTGCAGATGCAAGGCCTGTTTTAAATATCATTTATCATTGGGGATACTATGAAGAAGCCACAAATCCTTTTGACCAATGATGATGGAATCCGTTCACCCGGGTTGTGGGCTGCTGCTGCGGCTCTTTCGGAGATCGGGTATGTTACTGTGACTGCACCGCGCGAGCAATCTTCGGGGGCGGGGCGTAGTTTGCCGAATACGTCAGATGGGATCATTGTTGAAGAGCAGGTGCAAGTCAATGGTCAGGTATGGAGCGTGTTTGCCGTCGGAGGTAGTCCGGCGCAATCGGTCCTGCATGGCGTGTTGGAAGTCCTGAAATTCAAACCAGACCTGGTCGTTTCGGGGATCAATTATGGAGAGAATGTTGCTTCGGGTGTGACCATTTCTGGGACGGTGGGTGCGGCAATGGAAGCCGCATCGCTGGGCATTCCGGCATTGGCGGTTTCACTGGAAGCCCATTCGAAATATCATCTATCCTATTCGGATGATGTGGATTTTTCGGTTGCTGCTGATTTCACCGCACGGATGGCGCGCCTGTTGTTGAGTAAGAAACTTTTGCAGGATGTGAATCTTTTGAAGGTGGATGTGCCTTCAGATGCGACTGCGGAAACCCCCTGGCAGTTGACGCGCGTTTCGCGGCAGAGATATTATGAGCCGGTTGCGCCCGAGCGGGCGTCCTGGAGTGAGCCTGGTGCCGTGGGATATCGCGAATCAGCCAATCTCAAGTATGAGCCAGAAGACACGGATGTATATGTATTGCGGACAAAGCGTTGGGTTTCGGTTTCCCCGCTGAGTTTGGATCTAAGCTCGCGTGTAGACCTGGCGTTGCTTGACAAGATGGTGAGATAAAAAAGAGTGACAGGCAAAACCTGTCACTCTTTCGTTCATGCCATCGCAATGACATGTGTTAATTGAAGTGGGGACTGAACCTGGCTGTCAATTTTTCCTTGGGCATATAGCCAGTCACACGTTCCTTGACCTCGCCGCCTTTGATGAACAACAGGGTGGGGATGCCCATCACGCCATATTTCATCACCAGGTTGGGATTCTCGTCCGCGTCGATCTTGACGACCTTCACTTTGCCCTCCCATTCACCAGCCAGTTGCTTGACGACCGGGTCGAGCATTTTACAGGGCTGACACCAAACCGCGCTAAAATCAACCAGCACAGGTTCGCTGGAGTTCAACACTTCAGTTTCAAACGTTCCTTCATCTACGTGAATTAATTCAGCCATTTGTGCCTCCAGTTTGATGGACGTAATCAGGGGTAAGAGTCTTACATTGGAAATAGGTTAACGTACATTGCGTGGTGCGGGAAGTGTCGTTTGTAAGGAAAGCCGACTTACGTTGACGATGAATATTTCCCGTGATAGAATGCAGTCCGCCTTACCCATAACAATGGGCGCGTAGCTCAATGGCAGAGCAGCGGCCTTTTAAGCCGTTTGTTGAGGGTTCGATCCCCTCCGCGCTCACAGAAAATCCTCCAAACGGAGGATTTTTTGTTTTTGAATCAAACATTTTTAATTTTCAGCTTTATCTTCTTTTTTGTTTCTTTCACTAATAATTGAAATTATTCTCTCAGGGGCAGACACTACTAGAAAAACAATAACTTCACTGCCTACAGTAATAAGTCGGATGGCCAAATCGAGAGAAACAGAAAGGATGGTTCCTACAACACGAATTGATACAGAAACTGCAGACAATATAAATGCAATGACAAACAACAATCCTTCAAATGCAGCTCCGAATGGTAAAAGCAGTGTTGCCAATAAAGCATTGACACGCGTCAATATTTGTATTGATACTTCTGACGCTAATTTAATATATTCGACAACTATAAGATCAAAATTTGTGTTAGCTAAAACAAATTCGGCGTTTATTCCTATAGCGGCTATTATAGACAATAGAAAGAGGATAAATGTAAAGAAAAGCCCAGTACGTTTGACCCATTTATTTTTCCAGATTTCAGTACCCTCACGCAGAATTTCGTATCCCATTAGCCCGGCGGCAAAGGCGGACCCGATTGTCGCGAAAGCAACTGCAATGCCATAGAATTGAAATATTGACGGTATGGTTGTAATATATCCGCGATCGTAGGCGATAGTGTATCCAATAACAATATCAGCATAGAAAAAGCCCAACAAAGTCATGCCTAATAGGATCTTCTCTGGAAACCCTGCGCTTATTATGCCGTTTCCTAACTTTCCCCAAACTGGATCGCTGAGACCTTTAACTTGATCTGCAAACCAGTCAAATCCCTCTCGCATGTTTTGGAATATATCAAATGGATATACTGTTGCTGGTTTATCCCCCGCATTTTTTATGTCTTCAGGATCGTAATAAATTGGGTGAGTTAATAGCGAACTAATATTTTGCTGAAGGGCGGTTCGTTTCGCATTCCATGTTCCGCCAATTATGAGCCAAAGAGTTGTTATGATCTGGGTAATTAAACTATTGCGAAGCGATTCGAGGTAGTTGATGATTATATCGGCCAGAATTTGTAGGATTTGAGATATTAATTGTTGCATTTTTTACTCCTTAGATAATCTGATAATGTAGGAACAGTTCCTTGAGCTGATATAAAGCAAATTGATTTGTGGTCATGAAATTGACTGGAAATTTCATTTTTGGCTGCCCCGCATTCATCAATCCAGAAAGTACAATTTAGTAAAACTACTCCCAAATTGATGCTCGAAAAATCAAAGCCCGAACTTTTTAATGAATCTGCATCATCTAGATTTGAAAACACTAAAATTGTACAATCTGTATATATGCTGTTTTCACCACATGTGCTTTGTATAATCTTAGTTGCTAGTCCCAATGCTTCTTGGGCACCCACGTGATAACCTGTGCCACCGTCAATTGTTTTTCGGACACCCAAGATAACTTCATTGACCTTTTCCTGTTGATTAAGTTTCACTTTATCAATCGCCGATTGTTGTGCTTGGCTATTAGGGGCAGCGGTTTGGCAATGATACTTTATAAGAGTCTGTCCATTTTCGTTTTCAATTTTCTTCATTTCTTCTTCAACTCGATCTTTCTTAGGCCCTGGTATAAGTCCTGGATCTGGCGTATAGGTTGGAATGAATTGGGGTGTTGCCTCTATCTCGATTACGGGTGTTGGTAAAGATGCAACTGTACCCATGAAAGGTACTGAATCATCCAATGTGCTTCCAGCATCTGCTTCCATCCATGAAACTATGACAGTGTCATTTGGTCTCAGAACATTTTGAAGAACTTCTGGGAGAATTATTTCTGTGATTTTTTGTCTATATTCCTGATAAGACTCTTTACCTGAAATGAGAAGATAAAACATTTGCCCTTGATCAGCGGTTTCCATGTTGTCTATGGTTGGTACTATGCAATCTTCTGTTGTTTCTGAAGGTTTAGCGAATATGGTTATGTCGCTGCATGCAAGTAATATGAATGCCCCCATCATAACTATTGCGATAATCCGAATTATTGAGTGTTTTTTGTGCATGATGTGCCCGCCAAAAGAATGTGAATAAGGTCGCGATGAAACAAAAAATAATATTCTTCAAAGATAATACCTTCCCCCTTCATCCCCGCTTCTGGTGCAGTTTTCCCTAATCAACTGCAGATAAATTCATTTATTATTGTAAATACCCTTATACTGATACACAATAGGCACGTATCGCAGGTGCATAGACATTTGTACTGACTTTATGAAAAGACTTGAAATTGGCTGTAATTTTTGATACGCTTGAAATGTCTGGAGAAGGGAGTCAGATGTCAGAGAAAATCCGTGTGACAATTTTGGATGACCATCAAACCATTATTGATGGATATCGTTTTCGCTTTGGGAACAGCTCCCGGGTTGAAGTGGTGAGCGCCATTAGCTATGGGGACGAACTTCAGGGAACATTGGAAAAATATCCTACAGACGTGCTTTTACTGGATGTGAATGTCCCTGCCTCTGCCGAGAACCCCAATCCCTATCCGATTCTGCACGTCATTCCCGACCTGTTGCAAAAATATCCCAATCTGGCGATCCTGGTGATCAGTATGCATGCAGACCGGGGCTTGATTCGCGCCGTCATGGAGGCCGGTGCCAGTGGCTACATACTAAAAGATGACCAGGCTACGCTTCGCGATTTGGAAAATGTAGTGGCTTCGGTCTTTAGCGGGGGTATCCACTTGAGTCGTCAGGCAAATGAGGCTTTATTGAAAAGCGGAGAAGCTGGACGTGAACCGCCTCTCTCGAAGCGACAATTGGAAGTGCTTTCCCTATGCCTTTCCTACCCTAATAGTTCCACAGCCGAGCTGGCAAAGAAAATGTCCATTTCCAATTCAACTGTCCGCAACCTGCTTTCAGGAGCTTACCTCAAACTTGATGTTCGCACACGTATTGCTGCGATCGCCAAGGCGCGTCAACTGGGGTTGATTTCTCCTGAGTCCCCCACAGTTCCAACCCCAGAAAAATAACGAAGTTCAGCTATCAGCGGCTTCTAATAATTTATAGACCGGTGCGATTATTTCATCCAATAAAGAAGATATAGGTGTAGTGTTTATCAGTTGAATGGCACTCAAAATTTCCTTCGCCTTCTGATGTTTTTGGATAAGTCGGTGTGTGCAATAGCTGATCGCTCCGCAGTGGATGATGATTTCTTGTGCCTCCTGTAGTGCAGCTGGGTCTGTAATTTTACGGCTCAATTTACGGAAACGTTCCTGATCCGGGTGTTCCACTAACGATGCAAAAAGAATCGGAAGTGGAGCTCGTCCCTCAATCCAATCCGGGTTGGCTGGGGTTTCCATTGAGTCGTGCATGTCATCCTGGATTTGAATCATTTCCCCGTATAAAAATCCTAATTCCTTCAACCGTTTAGCAACTTCGAGTGTTCCGCCTCCGGCTAAGGCTCCCACTTGCAATGCCGCGCCAAAGAAGGGTGAACTCTTAGTCTGCGCAACCGTCCAATAAGCAGACTCGTCCGCAGATGCCTGTACATCCAGAAACTGTCCGAATGCTGTAGAGAGAAACATCTCGTTGAAACTGTTTATGGCGGCAAGCCTGGCCGGTTGATCTTGCACACCTTGTGATATTGCGTGCAATGCTGTCGCCTGAAACGCACAAGCCAGGTTGGAAGAGGCGGGCATGCCAATGCGGTGATATTCGCCGCGCGGGTCGGCATCCAGCATATCATCAACCAATAATATTCCAATGTGTGCGCAAGCCACTGCCATCACTGCAAAAATGGATTGCTCTGGCTTTCCGCCAACTGCTTTGCATGCGTGCGTTGGCAAAAGCCAATGGTTGGGTTTGCCGGATGCGACACCTTGAAATATTTTCTGTGCATCATCCCATAGTGACACGTGAGGTAATGCCGAAAAATCCTGAATGATTTTGGTGAAGAAATCCATATTATCTCCTTGTATATTGTGTGGGGATATCCCCCGCAGAGAAGGTTCCCTACGGGGGAATTATGTATCAGGCTAACTTTCAACCTCTTCGGGCTTCCACCAGAGTAGCCAGGTATCTTCGCGTGTGGCGTTCAAGATCTGGGTGCATGAGATACGCGTTAAACCTGCCAGCCTGCGCTGGTTGTTCCGTTTGGGCTTTACAGACAGCCGTTGGTAAAAAGTTTGCATGTTCATGAGATAATCTCCTTTTTGAAATTTGTTGGATCGAACGATTTTGTGAACAAATCTTGAAGTTTGGTTTCTTATTAGACTATAATCAAATCACCTCCTTTACATATATTTCCAGGAACAATCATCATGCAAAAAGCCACATCACAAAGCTGGCGCACAAACGACATTCTGATCTCCATTGTGGTCCTTATCCTTTTATTGGTATTCACATATGGGCTTCTTTTCGTTGCCCCATATCCAGGCTTCTATTTCAACCCAACCAGCGGAACGATCCTGGATATCTATAATGACCCGAATCCCAAATCAGTAGCCAGCCTTAGGGCAGGCGATGTAATCGAGCGTGTCGGCTCGATCCCATTCGACGACTATCTCAAGAATTCCACGGTGGATTTATTCAAAAATCTTAAACCGGGGGATGTCATTGAAATGATCGTCCAGCGTGATGATGAACACATTTCCGTTCCCTGGGTTTATTCTGGATTCACTAAAACCGGATTTTTATCCCGCTTCTTCAATATATGGTGGCTGGCTTATGTATTCTGGTTCATTGGCATGTGCACCCAGCTTTTTATGCGTCCCAAGGACAAACGCTGGCTTTTGTTTTTGGCATCTGGTTATCTGACAGCAATGTTCATCATGTTTGGTAGCGTCTCTTCGTTTCATATCTGGTGGGGTTCAGCCCTCACAAGATTTGTTGCCTGGCTAGCCATGCCAATTTATCTTCACTTTCATTGGATCTTCCCCCATTCTCTGCGCCGTGTCCCGCGCTGGTTGCAAATAATCTTCTATTTCATTTGTTGTGTAATCGCCGTCGGTGAATTGTTCCTGCTCATACCAAAATTCTTTTATTTTTTTGCGGTAATCCTGGCTTTTGGTGGGAGTATCCTGCTGTTGCTCCTTCACTACATTTTTCAACCTGACCATCGCCGTGAAGTGAGCTTTTTGGCGAGTGCCGCTTTCATTGCGTTGTTTCCTATAATGTTTTTTAGCATCATCAGGGGTATTGGACAAATTCCGCCAATTGGGCCACTTGCACTATTTGTTTTACCCATCCTGCCGGGGGCGTATTTTTATATTGTGTATCGAAGTAACCTTGGCGTATTGGAAATTCGCACCAACCGCGCAATATCCCTCAACCTTTTTCTCATCCTGCTTGGAACCGTGCTTATGGTCGCCGTTGGGTATTTGGAATCCCTGTTTATTCCCCTTGAAGAGGTTCTCTTCATCACTGTCGTTATCGCTCTGCTCAGTGCTTCTATAGGTGCCCTGATGTTTCCCACTTTCCAGGCATTTGTTGAGCGGCGTATGCTAGGCATAAAAATACCCAATCAGAGTTTTGCTGAAAACTACTCTGCACGTATCATTACCAGTGATACATTCTCTGGATTATTGAAATTGCTCCACGATGAAGTTTTTTCCAGTCTGTTGATACGGCAATATGCTTTTGTTCGGAATTTGAAAACTTCAGCGCAGGTGTTGCTTTCAGAAAACGTGACTCAGGATCAGGTCAAGGATGAAGCGTTGATGGAATTGCTCGCCTCTTTCCCAATGGGGGGGCTGTCGCTGCCATCCAAGAATGGTCAGCCTTTTGACTGGGTCCATCTTATTCTGCCCCTGCGATTTGGTTCGAACTTGATCGGTATGTGGTTGTTGGGACGCCGCGACCCTGATGACCATTATCCACAGGCTGAACTTCCGATCCTGCAATCGCTTGCTAATCAGACTGCTGTGGCATTGAGCAACATTATTCAGACCGAGCGGCTCAAGACGATGTATGAAGCGAACATCAATCGTTACGAACAGGAACGGCTGCGTCTTGCTCATGACCTGCATGACAGCGTCCTTAATGAAATGGCTGCCATCCTTATAAAGAATGATTCGACAGCACTTTCGCCGGAATTCCAGGAATCTTACAGCGGTTTGATCAGCAGGGTTCGGGAGATCGTCGGTAATCTCAGACCGCCCATGCTCGTGTATGGTTTGAAGTTTGCGCTGGATGGGCTGGCAGATAACTTATCTGAAAGAAGCCATGATGCCGTGCAGATTGTTTCAGACATCCAGGCAAATGGAGAGTGGCGATATGCTGAGGTGGTAGAGGGTAATATCTATCGCATTGTACAGGAAGCCTGTGAGAACGCTTCAAAATATGCCCATGCAAAATCAATCAGCATCGGCGGAGAATTATCCTCTGACAGGGTTGATATCAAAGTGACCGATGACGGGATCGGTTTTAATACGGAGATCAGCCTCAAATTGGACGATATGCTTGCCAACAAACACTTTGGACTGGCAGGGATGCACGAACGGGCAGATTTGATCGGTGCAGTGATCCGAATCGCTTCCAAGCCCAAGTTGGGGACACAGATACAAGTTTTGTGGGAAGTAAAAAATCCTATTTGATTGTTAAGGTTCGAAAGTTTGCGAAGAAATTATTTTGTTGTGTGTAGTTTAGGTCCATATATATGAAAGGTCTATCGGGGTTTGCTTGAATCAGCTTAAGTGTTGCTTGAATCTTGAGAATAAACATGAGTGAGTTTGGGAACCTTCTGCAAAACCATCGCGAAAAATGCCTTGATCTCAACGCGCGGAAACTTTCTCAAGCTAGGTTGGGAGAACTTCTGGGGAACGAACTTGGTATTGATGGATATAGCGGCGCAGCAGTGAGTGATTGGGAAAGAGGCAAGAGCAAAATCCATGCTGATGACCGTTTGGTTTTAGCAGAGCTTATTAAGGTTTTGCATGATCGTGGGGGATTGGAGACGCTTGAACAGGCCAATCAGATTTTGACAGCGGGGAATTATCGAGCTCTTGATGCCAGCGAAGTGCAAAAAATCTTTGGGGAAGTTTCCATAAATGCAAATATCAAAGAGAAAGTGTCTGGAGAAGCAACATCCAAATCTTTTATTCCCTTTCTTATTGAAAACCTTTTTGCTGTTTCAGAGGAAGAGTTACAAAAACTGATCAGGGAAACAGAGGGTGGACCACCTCCATCCTGGCCACGGATACTTGCGGTCTTCATGAGGAAAAGTACTTATCGTTTTTCAATTTCCATTATCACTGTCATTTGGATCTGGGTCTGGCTGAGTGCGTGGTGGCTGATTTCCCCTTCTTTGCGTTGGCCCTTTGCAGATCAAAATGATGCCTTGCTTGCTCTTGGAAAATATGTAGTTGGAACCCTGCTCATCCCTCTTGTAATTGGTTCGCTTGTCAACACAAAGTCCAATGCTTATTGGAAACAACAAGAAAAAGCAGACCCGATCATCCTCAGACTGTACACATATCAAGGGGCAGGTATTGGATTTAATCTGGGTTACTTTTTTATTTTCCCACTCAGCCTTGCACGTTACTATTTGAATCTTGAGAACACAGTCTGGATTGAAATTGCAGCAGTGACATTGGGATTGATTCTGGGGAACATGGCGGCGCGTGTTGTACCGTATAATTTATGGCGCGCTTACGGACAACTGACTTTGAAAGATGGTGGGATTTTCTTCATAGTTGCCCTGCTTGGGCCTATGTGGGGAGTCTATTTCTTTGAGTATTACTCCATTTTACTTACTCCAATCTTAGGGACGCTGGTGATTTTGCTGGCTTTCACACTCGCTGTCGTTATTACAACACGCCAAGCCAGAAACCGAACCTAGTGGAAAACAGGCTTCGCGAGTCTGAGTCCCCCTAAAATATTTTAAGCATATCGTCGCTTTCATCGCCGAACATGCGTGCTATAATAATTTTTGCCCATGTCATTCGCACATCTTCACGTTCATACGGAATATTCCCTGCTCGACGGCTTCTCGAATATCAAGAAGCTGGTCAAACGCGTCAAGGAACTGGATATGCCCGCCGTAGCGATCACCGACCACGGTACGATGTTCGGGGTGATCGACTTCTACAAAGCAGCGACCGCCGAAGGCATCAAGCCGATCATCGGTGTGGAAGCCTATATGGCGGCACGCGGTATGACTGACCGCGACTCAAAACTAGACCGTTCCTCCTATCACCTGCTTCTTCTCGCCGAAAACGAAACCGGATATAAGAATCTGCTCAAGATCTCATCCGCTGCACAACTGGATGGCTTTTACTACTACCCGCGCATCGATCGGGACTTTTTAGCGGCTCACTCCGAAGGACTCATTTGCACCTCCGGATGTATGTCTGCGGAAATTCCGCGGGCGTTGTTGAACGACAATCCCGAAGAAGCTGTCCGCCGGATGAATTGGTATTACGATGTGTTTGGCAAAGACAACTTCTTCGTTGAACTGCAACAACACAATATTAAAGAGATCACTGACTTAAACAAAAAACTGCTTGAGATGGGTGCACGTTATTCCGCGAACTATATCGCGACGAACGACGTGCATTACATCAATCAAGGTGACTCGCGTTTACAAGACATTCTGCTTGCAATTCAAACCAACGCACTGCTGACTGACCCTGATCGCATGAAGATGACTGACGACTCATATTACCTGCGCACGCCGCAGGAGATGAGTTCGTTGTTTGCAGAAGTCCCTGAATCGTTAAAGAACACCTTGCTCATCGCCGAGCGCTGCAACGTGGACTTGAGCTTCAAGGGCTATCATCTGCCAGATTTCGTTGTCCCTGAAGGCTTTACGCCTGAATCGTATCTGCGTCACCTGTGTAATGAAGGGGCGAAGAAACGCTACGGGGACCGCGCCACCAGCCCACAGGTCCAGGAAAGAATCGATTACGAGTTTGGCATCATCCACAAGATGGGCTTCGATGCCTACTTCCTGATCGTATGGGACTTGTGTCGTTACGCCAAAGAAAATGATATCTGGTACAACGCGCGCGGTTCGGCGGCTGGTTCGATCGTCGCTTATGTTTTAGAGATCGCGCTCGTTGATCCGTTGCAACATGACTTGTTGTTCGAGCGCTTCTTAAATCCGGGCCGTATCTCGATGCCTGATATTGATCTCGACTTCCGTGATGACCGCCGTGGCGAAATGCTTGAATATTGCACGCGCAAATATGGCAGCGACAAGGTCGCGCAGATCATCACCTTCGGTACGATGGGGACGAAAGCTGCCTTGCGTGATGTCGCGCGTGTAATGGATATCCCATTGCCCGAAGTGGACCGCGTTGCCAAACTGGTACCGTTCGTTTCGGGACGCAACACTACCATGGACGATGCGCTGGCTGTGCCTGAGTTCAAAAAGTTCTATGATGAACAACCACATCTGCATGAGTTGATCGATACCGCCGCAAAGATGGAAGGCACGGTTCGCAACGCCGGGACGCATGCCGCCGGTGTGGTGATCTCTGACAAGCCGATCATGGAATACCTGCCGCTGCATCGTCCGACCTCAAACGCGGAAGATACACCCATCAAGACGGTGACGCAATTTGAAATGGGCATTCTCGATTCGCTCGGCATGCTCAAAGTGGACTTCCTCGGGCTCATCACATTAAGCGTGATGGCGAAAGCCTGTGACTTGATTGAGAAGCGGCACGGCGTCAAACTGGATCTGGATAATATTCCGCTCGATGATCCCAAGTCATTTGAATTAATGGGCAGTGGGCAAACCGCAGGCGTCTTTCAGGTGGAAGGCGGCGGCATGACGCGCTATCTCGTGCAGATGAAGCCTAAATCGCTCGATAACATTATCGCCATGGTCGCGTTGTATCGCCCGGGACCGATGGCGTTCATCCCCGATTACATC